>BFBZ01000017.1_pt33 | contig 59798 bp, 51 predicted proteins | sample 1888401 | NCBI WGS metagenome assembly BFBZ01 (sample SAMD00112614, study PRJDB3348) | symbiont metagenome | host: Chara braunii
CCGTTCTTCGGCGCCCGGACCTGCGAGGCGATGGCGTCTTCACCCGGCGCGTAGAGCCAGATCGCGTCGGTCAGGTTGGGGGCGCCGACGTCCTTGTTTCCCTTTGCRTTTTCACCGTGGCAYGCGGCGCAGTTCTGCGCGAAGATCTTGGCGCCGGGCTCGATCAGGCTCTTGTCGCGCACRGGYCCCGAAAGGCTYGCGACAAAGGCGCTGACCTCTGCGATCTGCCGCGGTTGCAGCACGTCGACGAAGGAGGGCATTTCCGACTGGCGGGTATCGGGATCGGCGGCGAAGCGAATGCCGTGGGTGATCGTCTGCTGGATCTGCTCCGCCGTCCCGCCCCAGAGCCAATCGTCATCGTTGAGGTTCGGGAAACCCTTGGACCCCTGGGCACCCGAGCCGTGGCATTGGACGCAATTGACCCTGAATGCCGCGCCGCCGGCGGCGACGGCGAACTCGCGCAAGGTATCGTCGGCGGCAATCTCGGAAACGGTCTTGGACTGTATCGCCGCCACATATTTGCCCTTGGCGGCTTCAGCCGCGGCCATTTCGTTCTTGACGTCGTTGCGGCTGGAAAAGCCCAGGACGCCCTTGGTGGCCGAGGAGAGCATGGGCCAGGCCGGGTAGGCGATGGTGTAGGCGATCGCCCAGGCGATGGTGATATAGAAGGCAATCACCCACCAGCGGGGCAGGGGATTGTTCAGTTCCCTGATTCCGTCCCATTCGTGGCCGGTCGTCGTGATGCCCGAGACTTCGTCGATGTGCTCGTTGCTCATGATCAATCGTCCTTGAGTGGAATCTGCGCGGCCTCATCGGCATGAGCCTTGCCGCCGGGGCGAAACGCGAAGGCTATGCAGCCGATGAAGAACAGGGTCATGGCGAGCAGGCCCCAACTATCGGCAAACTCCCGCATCAAATCGTATATCACTGGTTGTTCTCCTCAGCGGTAGCCGGCTGCTTCGTCGTAGTTCTTGAAGTCGACAAGGGTACCGAGCATCTGCAGATATGCGACCAGGGCGTCCATCTCGGTCACCTGCTGCGGATTGCCGTCGAAGTCGCCGACCTTTGCCTTGGGATAGCGCGCCTGCAGCCCAGAGGTGTCGGCATTGGGATCGGCCTGGGCCATCAGGTCYGCGTTCGCATGGGCAATCATGTCGTCGCTGTAGGGCACTCCGACACGCCTGTTCGCGATGAGATGGGTCGAGAAGTCCTTCACCTCGAGGGGCTTGTCCATCAGGAARGCGTAGCTCGGCATGATCGATTCCGGCACCACGGAGCGCGGATCCATGAGATGTTGGACATGCCAGGCGTTGGAGTARCGATCGCCCACGCGTGCGAGGTCGGGGCCAATTCGCTTGGACCCCCACTGGAATGGATGGTCGTACATCGACTCGGCCGCCAGGCTGTAGTGGCCGTAGCGTTCGACCTCGTCGCGGAACGGCCTGATCATCTGGCTGTGGCACAGATAGCAGCCTTCGCGAATGTAGATGTTGCGGCCGGCGAGCTCGAGCGGCGTGTAGGGCCGCATGCCTTCGACCTTCTCGATCGTGTTGTCGAGATAGAATAGCGGCGAGATCTCGACGATGCCGCCGATAGTCACGACCAGAAGGGACCCGACGAGAAGAAGCGTGGCGTTCTTCTCGATGAGGGCATGTTTGTCCATCAAGGCCATATCTGGATCCTCATTCGGCAGGCTGGAAAGCGGGCACCGAGCCCGGCAATGGTTGCTCTTTGCGCTGGTAGCCTAGGATGGTCATGGTGAGATTCCACGCCATGATCAGGGTTCCGGCGAGATACATGGCGCCGCCCGCGGCACGCATGACGTAGTAGGGGTGCACGGCGGCGACGGTTTCAGCGAACGAGTAGACCAGGAAACCCTGCTCGTCGTACTCACGCCACATGAGCCCTTGCATGATGCCGGAAACCCACATGACGGCCGCGTAGACGACGATGCCAAGGGTCGCTAGCCAGAAGTGCCAGGTGACGAGGCGCAGCGAATAGAGCCGTTCCCGGTTCCAGAGCTTCGGCACCATGTAGTAGAGCGCGCCGAAGGTGATCATGCCGACCCAGCCGAGCGCTCCTGAGTGGACATGGCCGATCGTCCAGTCGGTATAGTGCGAGAGCGAATTGACGCTCTTGATCGACATGACCGGGCCTTCGAAGGTCGACATGCCGTAGAAGGCGAGGGCCGCAACCATGATGCGGATGATCGGGTCGGTGCGGATCTTGTCCCAGGCGCCCGACAGCGTCATCAGGCCGTTGATCATGCCGCCCCACGAAGGCATCCACAGCATGATCGAGAACACCATGCCGAGCGTCTGCGCCCATTCGGGAAGCGCGGTGTAGTGGAGGTGGTGCGGACCGGCCCAGATGTAGAGGAAGATCARGGCCCAGAARTGGATGATGGACAGGCGGTAGGAATAGACCGGCCGGTTCGCCTGCTTCGGCACGAAGTAATACATCATGCCGAGGAAGCCGGCCGTCAGGAAGAAGCCGACCGCGTTGTGACCGTACCACCACTCGGTGAGCGCATCCTGAACGCCTGAGAAGGCCGAATAGCTCTTCGAGCCAAGCAACGAGACCGGCATCGCCAGGTTGTTGATGACATGCAGCATCGCGATGGTGATGATGAAGGACAGATAGAACCAGTTCGCGACATAGATATGCGGTTCCTTGCGCTTCAGGATGGTGCCGAGGAACACGACGAGATAGGCGACCCAGACAATGGTCAGCCAGATGTCGAGGTACCATTCGGGCTCGGCATACTCGCGGCTCTTGGTGATGCCGAGCAGGTAGCCCGTCGCGGCCATGACGATGAAGAGCTGGTAGCCCCAGAACACGAACCAGGCGAGGTTGCCGCCGAACAGCCGGGCGCGGCTGGTTCGTTGAACCACGTAAAGGGATGTGCAGATCAGCGCGTTGCCGGCGAACGCAAACACGACGCCGGAGGTGTGGACCGGCCGGAGCCGTCCGAAATTGAACCAGGGCTGGATGTTGAGGTGGGGGTAGGCGAGCTCCAGCGCGATGATCACGCCAACCAGCATGCCGACGACGCCCCAGAACACTGTTGCCATGGCCCCGTAGCGGATCGGCCCATCCATGTAGGCGGATGGATCTATCGGCGCGGCCGGCTTGAAGTCCGTATTGCGCAACAGAATTGCCGTGAATCCGACGAGGACGAAGAACAACACCCACATATGCTGGCGGAAAGGCTCATCCACGCCGAAACCGGCGGCAACTAGAGCTGCAAAGGCAAACAGGCCTAGAAGAACGATCTCCGTGCCAAATCTCATCGCAAGTCCCCGATCTCGAAGTTCCGGCGGAAATTGACCGCCGGCGGCACCAATTCGGGATTTTCGACTTGCCGGCCTTGATCCATGTCAAGGCGGACGGTTTTTGTCCGGCTCGCCCGGAAATCGGCGAGTCATGAGAAAGAACGACGACACCTCCGCGGCAAAGTCCCGCCGGTTCTGACTTCAGCCTCGCTTCAACGCAGGCTATTCAGTCGCCGCTCAGTGCCTCCAGCCGGCTCACGCTTTCCAGGCTGATGTGGCGCTTGTTGGCGATCTCGACCGCGCCCTCCGTACGCAACCGCGACAACTCACGGCTCACGGTCTCGAACGTCAGCCCGAGGAAGTCGGCGATCTCCACACGGGTAAGCGGCAGGTCGAAGCTCGTCGAGCAGTTGCCGGCAGGATCGATGTTTCTGGCGATCATGAGGAGGAAGCTTGCAATTTTCTCGGACGCGGTCTTGCGCCCCAGGGCGGCCATCCAGTCGCGCGCCTCGTCAAGCTCGTCCAATGCGTGCTCGAGCAGCCGGCTGCTCAGCTCGGGCGACTTCCGCATCATCTGCTCGACCCTTGCCCTTGGCAGCGAGCAGAGGGTCACTTTCGTGGCGGCTTCAGCCTTGACTGGTTTTTTTGCCTCGAACGGCCTGCCCAGAAAATCAGGTGCGAAATGGAACCCGACAATCTGCTGACGGCCATTCGACAGGTTTCTCGTGAGCTTCACCACGCCGGACAGGATAATCGAGTAGTTTTCACGGTCGGACAATTCCGTTCCCGCCGGGACCTCGTGCCTCGACGAGGCTTTGGCCAGTTCGGCCAATTGGCTGGCGTTGAACGCGCGGCAGAGCCCGTGATGCCGCGCTTCGCAGGATTTGCAAGGTGTGGGAATGTCAGCCCGTTGAGCATCCTGTCTGACGGCCATTGCGACGCCCGTGATCGATAGGAGGGCAATCTGCGACGGTTGTGGCCTGCACCGCCTTGATCGAAATCAAGGTTTTGGCTGTGTCGTTCAGGCAGTTTGCCCGCCATGAACTCTCCTGTCGCCACCATCGATGCCACGCGCCCAGCCCCAATTTCGGGCCTCGGCGACACCGTACCGCGTTACACGAGCTATCCGACGGCGCCGCACTTTCATCCGGGTGTCGACCAGGTGGTGGTTCGCGGCTGGATGGATGCGCTCGAGGGCGACGATGAGATATCGCTGTATCTGCATATCCCTTATTGCGACCGGCTGTGCTGGTTCTGCGCCTGCCACACCAAGCAGACAAGGCACTACGCGCCGGTGGCCACGTTTCTGCGCTCGCTCCACAAGGAAATCGAAACCGTCGGTGGCCTCGTGAGCGGCCGGGGCAAGGTCCGCGCCGTTCATTTCGGCGGCGGCTCCCCGACTATGCTCAAGCCCGACGATATCCTCGCGCTTGGCAAAGCCCTGCGCGATCGGTTCGACTTCCTCGGTGATGCCAGCCTCAGTGTCGAGATCGACCCGAACGACATGGACGAGGGGCGCCTCGATGCCTTCGCCGCGATCGGCATGACGCGGGCCAGCCTCGGCGTCCAGGACTTCGATCCCAAAGTGCAGAAGGCGATCAATCGCGAGCAGAGTTTTGCGCTGACCAGAAGCATTGTCGATGCGGTGCGCGCGCGGGGCGTTCAATCCGTAAACCTGGACCTGCTGTACGGGTTGCCGCACCAGACCCGCGAGAGCGTTGCGGCGACCGTTGCCCAGGCGCTGACGCTGGCACCGGACAGGCTGGCGCTGTTCGGCTACGCGCATGTGCCGTGGTTCAAGAAGCACCAGACGATGATCGACGAGGCATGGCTGCCCGATTCGGCCGCACGCCTGGCGCAATCGCAATTGGCCGCGCGACTGATTGTCGAGGCCGGCTACGAGGCATTGGGACTGGATCATTTCGCAAAGCCGCAGGATGCCCTGGCGGTTGCCGCCCGTGCCGGCAGGATCCGCCGCAACTTCCAGGGCTATACCGAGGACCAATGCGAGACCCTGATCGGTCTTGGCCCCTCCTCGATCAGCCGGTTCCGCCAGGGTCATGCGCAAAACATCGTTGCGACTGGTGAGTATGAAAAGGCCGTGAATTCCGGACAACTGGCGATCGCGCGCGGCATCGAGTTCAGTCTCGACGATCTGGCGCGGGGCTGGGTCATCGAGCGCCTGATGTGCCAATTCGCCTTCTCGGCGGTGGACCTTGTCGAACGCTTTGGAGCGACGGGCCAAGCGCTGCTGTGCGAGGCGAGCCGCCTGGCCACCGGCAGCGCCGGCCAGCTTCTTCGGCTCGACGGCGAAAGCTTCGTCGTACCGGAAGAAAGCCGCCCACTGGTCCGGACGGTGGCGGCGAAATTCGACAAATATCTCAGCAATGGAACTGGCAGGCACTCGCTGGCGGTATGAGCGAAGCGATCGTCAYATCGGTCAGAAGTGCTCGCCGACCCTGAACGGCCCAATGCGCGTGCCGGCCGCAACCAGATACGCGGTGGACCAGCCGATCAGAAGAAAGCCGTTCACGCCTTCGAGGGCGGCTAGCATCCGCCAGTCATGCGCCGGCACGATGTCGCCGTAGCCAATCGTCGAAAAGGTGCTGGTCGAGAAATAGAGCGCGGTGTCGAAGTCGGGCAGGATTCCCATAAGGCGATATAGACCCGCCCAGAGCCAGACTTCCGCTGTCATCACGACAAACAGCCCCATCACGACGCTGATCATGGCGAGCATCCGACTGCGGCGGCCATGCATGCGAAAGCGCGCCACGAGGCGGGTCATCGCCTGTGTGACGGCGATGAGGCCGAAGGTGTGGATCAAGACCGTCAGGCCGATGACGACCGTGCCGACGAAAAGGTTGAGGACCATCCCCGGAAACTAGTGTCCCGATGCGCCGTCTTCCTTGCGCGAAATCAAGTCCGGCGACCAGGCAACCAGCCTAATTGCCGCCGGCGACCGCGGCAGGGCCGATGCGGAAGAACATCGCCAGTCTAAGGCTCGCCGCTATCCGCTGCGCCCGCTCGACGAACACGGAAGCCGTTTCCGGTGCAAAAAGTTCCGACGCCGTCTCGCCAAAGAGATTCAGCCATATCTCGAAATCCGCTTCGGTGACGTCCTTGAGCTTCAGGTGAGCCGGCACCGGCCGTCCGTGATAGTCGCCGCTCTTCAAAATGACGGAGCACCAGAAATCGGTCATCTTCTCCAGATGAGGCTCCCAATCGCCAACAATCTCGCGCGCGAAGATGGGCCCGAGCCGCTCATCCTTTCTCACCCTGGAATAGAATTTGCGAACCAGTTCTCCTATCGATGCCCGGTCGACGCCGGGACGGATCAGGGGCTGTTCGGCGGCAGGGCGAACCCTGTCGAGCGGGACGGGCTTGGATGTCATCGATGTTCCTTGTTTCTCTTGCCGTCAGGTCAAGCCCAGGCGGTGAAGGGTGCCACGAAGAAAACCCGGCTGTTCACGCACGAGCCGGAAACCCAGGTTGTCCGGCGGCGTGCCGACCGCGCAGCCGCCGCTTTTGCCGTCGCGGATGAAGTTCGACATGTAGGTCCGGTGGAAACCCTCCACAACATGCACGCCGCAATTGCCGATCAAGCTGGCGATGCGCGCGCCGTCGCTGGACATCGTCGCATGGGCATAGCAAGTCGACGTCCACTCCCAGACATTGCCGGCGATATCGGCCACGCCGTTCGAGTTGACGCCAAAAGATCCGCGCGGTCGCGGTTCAGGGTCCGGCTTGCGGCCGAGCGCGGCTTCGTTGCGGTACTGCGTGAGCCATCGCTTGGCCGGATCGGCCGGATCGCCTTCGCCACCTTCGATGTCGGCCCGAAACCGCTCGGCTGCTGCATAAGCCCATTCCACGTCGGTCGGCAGCCGCCACGCCTCGCCTGTCCGTGCCGACAGCCAGTTCGCGTAGGCTTGCGCATCGAGAAAGCTGACGCCCGTCGCCGGAAGATTGCCGTCGAGGCGCGAGTCGGCGGGCTTGCAGGCGCCATCGGCAACGCAGCGATCATAGTCCAACGCGGTTACCTGGAATTTCATGATCTCCAGCGGCGCATCGAGTATTTCCGCCCGGACCGGCGCCGGCGCCGGACGGCTGTCCTTGAGGAATTCGCCAGGCTGCGAGTGATTGAACGAGCCCGGTGCCAGAACCACCATTTCGCTGGCCGCAACCGGACTCCTGGGCTGCGGATATCTGCCGTCGATCGCATTGCCTATGCTCAGGCCGATGAGGGCGGTAGCCGCGATGGTTCCGAAAGTGAAGACTGGATCGAAAGACATGTGCAATCCTGGCCGCAGTGCAATCCACCGGCGTCGCCGGCGGTTGCACCGCGATCCGGCCTTTCCCTTTATGAGCTGATCGCCTTCGGAGATTCGATCTGCGTCATTAGGTCGTCGTCCCATTTGCCGTCGACCGTGAAGTGGGCGGTGGCGCCGAGATCGACAGCCTCGATCAGGTTGTGGTTGACGTAGGCGTAGACGCCCGGCTGCCGGAATGTGTAGAGCGCCGCACCGGCAGACCCACCGCGAATGAACCAGGTTTCGAGATCCTTGGCCGGAGGATTGGCAAACTTGCCGTGTTCCCAGACGAAATCCCCATGGCCGCCGATCAGATGCGGACGCGTGTCGCGGTTGGCCTGGGAATGGACGATCAGAACCGTTTCGCCGACCTTGGCCTTCATGGCGTTTTCGCCCATCAGCGATCCCGCCGTGCCGTTGAACACGACATGCGTCGGGATCAGCCCGCGCATCACCTTCACGGTGTCGTCGTAGTTTTCGCCCGCCGAGTCGTACTTCTTGAACTTTCCCTGCTCGTCGCGGGGAATGTAGAAGTCGTTCTCGCCGATATAGTAGATGTGGTCGTAGCGGACGGGCTTGCCCTTCTCGTCTGTCAGGCCGTCGCGCGGGAGCACCATGACCGCTCCGCTCATCCCGGACACGACATGCCACGGGATCATCGCCCCGCCGGGCGCGCAGTGGTAGACGAACGTACCCGTCCGCGTGGCCTTGAAGCGCAGCGTCACCTGTTCGCCCGGATTGACCAGCGTCAACGCTCCACCGCCGAGCCCGCCGGTTGCAGCATGGAAGTCGATGTTGTGGGCGAGCGTATTGGTATCTGGATTGATCAGCGTGAGTTCGAGATAGTCGCCTTCATGCACGACCATGAGAGGGCCCGGGATGGAGCCGTTATAAGTCATCGCGTTGAGCTGGGTGCCGTCGGCGTCGATGACGATCGGCTTCTCTTCGATCTTCATGGTGAACTCGACGACCTTGGGTCCACCCTTCGCCACCTGGTCATGCGCGTGCACGAAAGGCGGCGCGACCAGGGTTACCTTTTCGCGCGGCAGTCCGGCCACATCCTTGGCGGCCGCCATCACCGGCACCGAGCCAATGGTGGCTACCGCAGCGGCGCCAAGAACAGAACCCAGCAGAGCTTCCCGTCTCGTAAGCATCTTCATCTCCTTGATCTCAACGGTTCGACTTCAATCAGGATAGTATCTTCGTGGGTTGCGTCTTTGCGTTTGCGCAAATCTCGATCAGAAGGCGGATTTCTCGCGAGTGATATCCATGGATGCAAAGAAAATGGCCGGAACAGACATGTCTTTGTCTGTCCGGCCATTTGCCTCGGTTTTGGTGGAATAGTCCCCAAAGGGGACGATCAGTTCGAGGCGGTCTTGCTTGCTTCGGCGAATAGTTCGGCAAAAACGGGCTTTGCCTTGCCGACCTGCTTGACGGCTTCCGCCGCCTGCAGATTGACGGGCTTGCCGACAACGATCAGGGCAACCATGCCCATGCCATAGTGCGGCGCGCACTTCACGCCATAGACACCCTCCTTGGTCAGGGTGACGGTTATTTCCTCGCTGGGCTTGCCTTTGAAAGTCTCCGCGCCATCGGGGATCATGCCGGTGATGCTCTCGGCGTTGTGGGTCTTGTCGGTCGGCACGAACTTGATCGTGTCGCCGGGCGCCGCGCGGACAAAATCGGGCTGGAAGACCATCGAGCCTTTTTCACCCTTGTTCAGCATCTGCACGACATGTTCTTCGGCGTTCGCAGCGCCAGCTAATGAGAGCAGGGCGATCGCCGCGGCAATCACGGGCAGTTTCATTGGAGAACTCCTTCTTTCTTATTCAACCACGGCAGTAACCGTGGCGACTTTCTAGTTCGTCGGAAGAGTTGGCGGTTTGCGCTGGCGCAAACTGCTTGGCGAAAAGGATCGGCGCTGAGCCTAGAGCATGATGCCGGAAAGTGGGGAGCGGTTTTCGGACGACATCATGCTCTATCTCTTTGATTTAGAGCTGGATTCAGATTTCAGGTCGAACAGACCTGAAATCATCCGGCTCTAGGACCTCGAACGGCGGCGCAACCTCGCTCGCCGCCCCTCAAGCAGGAGTCTTGCCCCGTGCGTGCAGGCGCGGCCGCATGAGCATCCTCCCGAAGAGAACCGCATAGCCGATGAAGGCGGCAGCCCAGAACGCCGCCGACATATGGAGGAGAATTGCCGTGGCCGGCGCCATGGCGGCGGCCACGCGCAGAACGGCAGCCATCACGATCGCGGCGAAAACCGCACATGTCCCGCCGCTTGCCCTCAATTCGCGGCCCGTATGCCCGAGCGTGGCGCGGGTCATCACGGCGAGGGTCATGCAGGCCACCGCTCCGACGCCCAGCGCATGAATACCGGCCACCGCGGGTATCGTTTCGGGAACGAAGACGGCCAGCCCCGCAAGCAGGAGGCCCACCGGCACGAAAGCGAATGCAACGTGCAAAATCAGGACCAACGGATCGGACGCTGTGCGGTCGCCGGCCCAGCGGGCCAGCCGCACGGCATTGAAGACCGAGCCGACGATCAGCAACACACCCGTGCCGATCGCGTCTGGAAAAAAAGCCCATGCCGCGAGTCCGACGGCCGAAAGCACGATCGTTGCGACGTCGAACCTGCCGAAAGGTTTCGGCAGCCGGCCAGGCCTCTCGCGCACCAGCCAGTTGCGTGTGAAGCTGGGAATTATGCGCCCGCCAATGACCATGACGAGGACGACCACCGCTGCGAGACCGAGGCGGCGGCTTGTGGAGGAGATGCCCTGGTAGTGCGCTTCGGCATGAAACATCGCATTTGCCAATAGAAGGACGGCGACAGGCAGGAGCACCTTGAGGTTCCGCCAGTTTTTCCCAGCGACGATTTCGGTTGCCGCGGCAACGACCACCGCAAGCAGAAAGGAGCAGTCGATGACGGCGCTTGGGAGCCAGCCTATCGGCGCCGAAAAGAACACAGCCGCCCGGCCTGCGATCCAGAGCAGGACGAGCACCAGCAAGCGAAAACCCTGAACGGGAAGGCGTCCGGTCCAGTTCGGAATCGCGGTCAGCAGGAATCCCGTCACGACCGCCGACAGATAGCCGAAGAGCAGTTCGTGGATATGCCAATCCACGGGCGAAAAATCGCTCAAGGTCGAGAGCCTGCCGTAATAGAGCGGCAGCCAGAAAAGGATAGCCGCGCCCGCCTGAAGCGAGCCTAGCAGAAAGAAGGGCCGGAAGCCGTAGGAGAGAATCGCCGGGTAAGCGCTTGGCCGCGTCCGCGGAATTGCCATCAGATGCCTCGTTGGAAATCAGGAGGAGCCCCCATTCGGCTCTTCTATCCTGGCCTTGAGCGATGGAATTTGCCTCAGCGCAAACAAGAATGTGAAACGCGGGCAACAGCGACGCGTCGGTAGTGGGTCACTGCGCGTCACGCCGGCCATGACCGCTGGAGTTGCTGACAAGCTTTGGGAAATTGGTGATATTGTCGCGCTGATTGAGGCTAAGGAAGCCAGGAAGCCAACAGTTCGCGGCTCATACAAGGTACGCGCGTAACGGCATTTGGCCCATCCAATATGTTTTACAGGGATCGCAAATGCGCGATATTTCACCCAAGCTGATATTCCTAATTGTCGCGACCATATTTTTAGGCAGCGTCCTATACAACTCATTGTTAGACGACAGATTTGTCCAGTACGCCAAGAGCCCTGATTTTCAATCGGATAGAGTTGTCCCTTATCATGTTAAGGGGACATATGTTTACGTGACTGCCGAGCAAAGCAAATTTGTATATTGGCTCCGGGTTGTCGAAATTGGTTCGGGAATTTTGTTCTTCGCAGGGTGTTTTCTGGCGCAGAGACGGAACCAGGGCAGGTAGGCTCTTTGGCCGACAATTCAACGATCAGTTTCAAACTGACCCACTACCGACGCGTCGCGTCACTTGTCGGCGGCCATCCGTCCGTGACACAGTCGGTCGGGGGCCTGAAGTGGCGTTATTGAACATGGGGAGAAAAGGCAGTTGGCAAGCCTTGATCGATCGCTGATTGCCGGGCTGTCCGTCTTCGAGGGCATGGCGGCCGCGGATCTCGACCGCATAGTCGGGCAGGCAAGGTCGATGAGAATTGCCAGGGATCAGCCAGTGTTCGAGCAGGAACAGGAGGCGCATTCCTTCTTCCTGCTGCTCGACGGCCATGTGCGTGTGGTGAAATCCACCCCGGACGGGCACGAGGTGACCGTCAGATACATCAGCCCGGGCGAGTTGATGGGGATTGCCCACGCCCTGGGACGAACCACCTACCCGGCAAATGCGATCGCCGCGGTCGATTGCGTGGTGCTTGCCTGGTCAAGCCAGCTCTGGCCGACATTCGCGGCCGACTTTCCGAGCTTCAGCGCCAACGCCTACAAAACGGTGGGGAACAGGCTGCAGGATGCTCATACGCGCGTAGTGGAGATGTCGACCGAGCAGGTCGAGCAGCGCGTTGCCCATGCGCTGCTCAAGCTTGTCAAACAATCGGGAAAGAAGACCGAAGCAGGAATTCTGATCGATTTCCCGATTTCGCGCCAGGACATCGCCGAGATGACRGGCACGACGCTTCACACGGTCAGCCGGCTGCTTTCGGCMTGGGAAGACCACGGRCTGGTCAAGAGCGGACGCCAGAAGGTCGTCGTGGTCGAGCCGCACCGGCTTCTCGTGATCGCTGAAGGCCGCACGGCGAAAAACTAGAGCGGTTCAGCGTTTCATGGAATCGCCGAACCGCTCTAACTCTTTGTTTTTACGCAATTCCGGACGGAAAACCGTTACACACTTTTCCTGGAATTGCTCTAGTCACCGCTTTTCGATCGCGGCCTGCAGGTTGCGGCGAAGCTGGTCCTCGTCGAGATGGTGCTCGCGCGCCGCGTCGGACACGGTGTGAAAGGAAGCGATCGGGCAACCGACGCAGAGCATGCCGTGCTGAAGAACAACGCGGATTGCCGCCGGCGTCCGGCGCATGATCTCATCCATCGTCTCATCGTCGTTCAATRTGMGTTTCATGACGCTTKTCCGCATTCACAAGCARACATSYTGGCAGAGCTTTCCAACGGCTTCGTTGTTCTGAAACAAAGATGGCGCTTGTCTTGCCTGCCCGGCGGGGCCGCGCGCCTGAGTTGCGCTTTTGAGGGCAGCGCCGCGACCGCGCGGCCCGGCATTTGCGATGGATCAAAGCTCGACCCGTCCTTTGCCGGATAGATCGATGCCGGCCGGTCTTGACACAGACAGGTCATGAACCGGTGGCAGCGTCGATGCGTTGTGCTTCAGCCGGGATCGGTTTTRGAACCAGCGAAGGAGTCGGAGATGACCGAGCGTACCAGCGCCAACCGCTTGTCCGCGCAGGAGTTGCGCGACATCGATGCCTATTGGCGTGCCGCCAACTACCTGACCATCGGGCAAATCTACCTGCTCGACAACCCGCTGCTGCGCGAGCCTCTGCGCCTGGAACACGTCAAGCCCAGGCTGCTCGGCCATTGGGGAACGTCGCCCGGCCTCAGCTTCATCTATGCGCATCTGAACCGCGCAATCAGGCTGCGCGACGCCAATGTGATTTATGTCTGCGGCCCCGGTCATGGCGGACCTGCCATGGTCGCGAACACCTATCTCGAAGGCACGTACAGCGAGATCAATCCGGATATCCCGCTGGGTGAGACCGGAATGAAGAAGCTCTTCCGGCAGTTCTCCTTTCCGGGCGGCATCCCCAGCCATGCGGCACCCGACGTGCCGGGCTCGATTCATGAAGGCGGTGAGCTTGGCTACGCGCTTTCGCATGCCTACGGCGCCGCCTTCGACAATCCCGATCTCATCGTCGCCTGCGTCGTCGGCGACGGCGAGGCCGAAACCGGACCGCTCGCCACGGCCTGGCATTCCAACAAGTTCCTCAATCCGGCCTGCGATGGCGCGGTGCTGCCGATCCTCCACCTCAACGGCTACAAGATCGCCAATCCCACCATCCTTGCTCGCATCCCGGAGGAGGAGTTGCGCGCGCTCTTCGTCGGCTACGGCTATGAGCCGCTGTTCGTCGAGGGTCACGATCCGGCATTGATGCATGAGCGGATGGCGGTGGTGCTCGACGAGGCGCTGGATCGCATCAAGGCGATACAGGACATGGCTCGCAATGGTCCGGAGACTGCACAGTCCAGGCCGAAATGGCCGATGATCGTGCTGCGCAGCCCAAAGGGCTGGACCGGCCCAAAGGAAGTCGACGGCCTGAAGACCGAGGGATTCTGGCGGGCGCATCAGGTTCCGCTCTCCGGCCTCGCGGAAAATCCGGAGCATCTCAAGATGCTCGAGGAGTGGATGAGAAGCTATCGCCCCGAAGAGCTCTTCGATGCCGCGGGCGTCCCCGTGACAACGATCCGCGCCGCGGCGCCGCGCGGCGCGAGGCGCATGAGCGCCAATCCGCATGCCAATGGCGGTCTGCTGCGCCGGTCGCTCGAATTGCCAACCCTGGATAAGCATGCCATCCCGGTCGAGCGTCCCGGAGGTGTGAAGGCAGAATCGACCCGCGCGATGGGAAGCTTCCTGCGCGACGTCATGGCGCTGAACCAAGGCGCGAGGAATTTCCGCATCGTCGGCCCGGACGAGACGGCCTCGAACCGGCTTCAGGACGTCTTCGCCGTGACGGAACGCGCCTGGATGGAAGAAATCCTGCCCGAGGATGTCCATCTCGGCCGGGAGGGCAGAGTTCTGGAAATCCTGTCCGAGCACACCTGTCAGGGTTGGCTGGAAGGCTACCTGCTCACCGGCCGGCACGGTTTGTTCTCCTGTTACGAAGCCTTCACGCACATTGTCGATTCCATGTTCAACCAGCATGCGAAATGGCTGGACGCCTGCGGAAAGTTGTCGTGGCGGCGGCCGATCGCCTCGCTGAACTACCTGCTGTCCAGCCATGTCTGGCAACAGGAGCATAATGGTTTCAGCCATCAGGATCCGGGCTTCATCGACGTGGCCTTGAACAAGAAGGCCGACGTCGTGCGCGTCTACCTGCCGGCGGACGCCAACAGCCTGCTTTGCGTGACCGACCATGTGCTGCAGACATGGAACCGCATCAACGTGATCGTCGCCGGAAAGGCGCCGTCCTGGCAGTGGCTTTCCATCGAGGAGGCGAAAGTTCACTGCCACGCGGGCATCGGCATCTGGCAGTGGGCGTCGACCGATCGTGGAGCCGAGCCGGACGTGGTCATGGCCTGCGCCGGCGACGTGCCGACGCTTGAGACGCTGGCCGCTGTTCAGATCCTGAAGCAGCACATTCCCGAGCTCAAGGTCAGGGTGGTCAACATAGTCGACCTGATGACCCTGCAACCGAAGGAGCACCATCCGCATGGCCTGTCGGATCGCGACTTCGATGCGCTGTTCACCGACGACAAGCCCGTCATCTTCGCCTATCACGGCTTTCCGTGGACCATCCATCGCCTGACCTATCGGCGAACCAACCACGTCAACATCCATGTGCGCGGCTATAACGAGGAAGGGACGACGACAACGCCATTCGACATGACCGTGCTGAACGGCCTCGACCGATATCATCTGGTGCTGAGCGTGCTGGACCGCATCCCGGAGCCGACCGGCGCGCATGTCGGCCTGAAGCAGGCCATGGAAGGCAAGCTGATCGAACACCACGCCTATATCCGGGCCCATGGGCAGGACATGCCCGAGATCCTCCGCTGGAAGTGGGAGCAGTAACCGATGCCGGAGCACCCAGCCGCGTGGGCGCGTGCCCGCACTGAAGTGGCGGCGCGATGAGCGACGCCATCCTTGTCCTCAATGGCGGCTCATCGAGTTTGAAGTTCGCCGTCTTTCAAGGACGCGACGACCTTCCCCTGCTGGTGCGCGGCAGCGTGTCGTCGATCGGGCAGCGGCCGCGGCTCCACGTCTCGCCCACGGCAACGACGCCGTCGTTCGACCGGAGCCTCGGCGACGAGCCCATTTCCATCGGCAAGGCGTTCGAGGCCGTCGCGTCCCATCTCGAAGACCGCGGCCTGTTGCGCCGGGTCGGCCGGGTCGGCCATCGTATCGTGCATGGCGGCCGGGAGTTTGTCCGCGCGACGCTGCTCGACAAAAGCACGCTCGATGCCCTGCACAGGCTCGAGCCGCTGGCCCCGATCCACCAGGCCGTCAACCTCGAACTCGTCGACCTGGCCCGTCGGCTTCTGCCCGGCGCCTTGCAGGCCGGCTGCTTCGATACGGCCTTCCACGCAACGCAACCCCAGCTCGCAAGACTCTATGGTTTGCCGCATGAGATGTCGGACCAGGGTGTCGTGTCCTACGGTTTCCATGGTCTCTCCTACGGTCATATCGCCAGCGAGCTCCGCGACCGTTACGGTGCCGCCGCCGGCGGCCGGACGATCGTTGCCCATCTCGGCAGCGGGGCGAGCCTGTGCGCGATGAAAGCGGCCCTAAGCCACGCCACCACCATGGGGTTCTCGACGCTTGACGGCCTCGTCATGAGCACGCGCTGCGGCGCGATCGATCCCGGTGTCCTGCTGCATCTTCTGCGGGACCGTAAACTCTCGTCCGATGAACTGGCCGACTTGCTTTACGAGCGATCCGGTCTGCTCGGCGTATCCGGCATCTCAGGGGACATGCAGACGCTGCTCGCGTCGAAAGAGCCGGCGGCGACGCGCGCCGTCGATCTGTTCATCTACCGTGTCGGGCGTGAGGTCGGGTCACTCGCCGCCGCGATAGGAGGGCTCGACACGCTCGTGTTCACCGCAGGCATCGGCGAGCATGCGCCGGTGATCCGGCAGAGGATTTGTGAGACCGCCGGATGGCTGGGCGTCGCCCTCGACGGCGAGTTGAACGCGAAAGGCGAGGGGCTGGTCAGCGCTCCGGATTCCCTCGTCGACGTGCTTGTGATCGCGGCCGACGAGGAACGGGCAGTGGCTGCCGAGTTGCTCGACCTCCGGGCAGCCTGATTGCMTGGCTGGCCGGCAGCAGAAGCTACCCGCCCAGCTTGGCGCCGCGCTTGCGCTGAACCAGGACCAGCGTCGGGTCGTTGGGGTCGGCGGTGACGGTGAAACCCATATCGCGCTCGACTTCGATCGCCGCGCGGTTTTCCCGGCTCTCGATCGATTCGATCGTCTCGATACCGTGGTCGTCAGCATATCGCGCGATGTAACCAAGCAATTCCCAGCCGACGCCGAGATGCTTCCGGTCCTCGCGGATGCAGATGGCGACTTCGCCGCGCCGGTCGTCAGGATCGCAGGCGAGTGTCGCCACCGCGATCAGCATCCCGTCGGCCGAGAAGGCGAGGAGGTTGTGGACGTGCGGATCGTCGACACGGGTCATTGCCACCAGCCGCTCGTGCGAGACTTCCCGCACGGCCCCGAGGAAGCGGAAGCGCAGATCCTCGGGCGTGACATGAGTGAAGAACTCGGCGACGACCGGCTCGTCGTCTGGGCGGGCGCCGCGTACTTCGAATTGAAACCCGGAGTGGGTGGTCAGCGTGCTTTTCATCGTCATTGTCCCGGAATTGTTTGGATTGTGATCGGCCTCGATCATTCGCCCATCGCCAGCAACGCGTCCCGTTTGAGGATTTCGATGTTGCGCAGGCTGAGCAGGCGGATGACGCCTTTTTCCTTCAGGCGGGTGAAGACGCGCGAAACGGTTTCGATGGTGAGACCGAGATAGTCGCCGATGTCGTTTCGCGACATCGGCAGTTCCACCTGCCGTAGGCCGCTTTGCCGCTCCGCCATGTCGAGCAGGAATGCCGCGACGCGTTCGATGGCGTTCTGGCGCCCGAGGACAAGCAGGTGCTCCTGTGCCCTGGTCAGTCCCTTGAGCGCCAGCGGCAGGAGCTGGCGGGACATGTCGGCTGCCGAGGCGATGCGATAGACACGCACGCCGGTCGAATTGATTGCCTCGGCGAAGAAGTGGTGCGTGGCGTCGGCCTCGAACCCGAAGATTTCGCCTGCAAGATGGAAGGCACTGATCTGCCTGCGGCCGTCGGCGAGCAGCCGATAGACACGGACTGCGCCGAACTCGACCTGGTAGAGAGCTCCGGCCTTTTCGCCCTGGGCGTAAATCTCGGTGCCTGCCGGGAAGAAGCTGATCGGCTGCACTGTCGCTCCGTCGAACGCGGGCGAAGGGCTCTGCTGCAGAAGATACGAAGGGAGTTCAATCTTGGCGGAAGCTTGAGCGTACATGGCTATGTCCCCGTGAATTCGTGACAACAGCAATCGCGCTAATCCGCACACGCCGAAATTCGGTTATGTCCCTAGGGGAAACTACTTAGAGCGCTAGAGCCGGATGGTCAGCTGCGCCGCCAGTCGGGCGCGAGGACTGCACATCGAGACATTCCGTGAAGATCGGCGCGTGATTTGACGGTGATCAGTGTCCGCAGGGGGCGGTCGGCAATGCTTTTCCGAGTGCGCGGCGGTCTTGAAACCCCGTGACGATGGCCTGATTCCAGCCAGCTTTCGGGGCTACGGCTGCTCGACGCGAGCGACCTGATAGGTATGCATGGTCCCGTTGCGCTTTATGGAGACGTATTCGCCGGTGACGAAGCGTTCCTCGCCAAGATGAAAGCCGGCCTCGTCGTCGCGATCGCCCTCGGCGTAGTCGAAGTACCATTGTCCGCCTGGTTTGCGGCGCAAGCGGCCGACGAGATCCTCCTCGCCGCTGCGAAAGCGGCGCACGCGACACAAGGACTGATGCGATTTCCATTCCTCCGCATCCAGCCKTCCTTCCGYGGTGAGYGGCGCCAGCACGTCGTAGCCTTCTTCGCGGTCTCCTTCCGGATGGCCTYTCTCACGAGCGAGAAGCAGGCGAATGGTCCTGAATTTCGGAGTGAGGTCGTGCAAAGTGGTCATGGCGAACTCCTTCGAGGCCATTTCTATCGCAGCGACCGGATGCGGCCTTGATCAGGGTCAAATGCTCCAAGCTCATGCGACGCTTGCAGGCAGGCGGCCGCGAACCCAGCTTACGATCTGGGTGGCGCTCATCGCCCCCGACGTGCGCGCGATTTCCCGCTGATGATGAAACAGGATCATGGTCGGGATGCTGGCAATGCCCAGCCTGGCTGCGATGGCCTGCTCCTTGTCGGAATTCAGCTTGATCAGCCGTATGCGAGGCTCAAGTGCCGTCGCGGCAGCTTCATAGGCAGGCGCCATCATCTTGCATGGGCCGCACCATGGAGCCCAGACGTCGACGAGAACAGGAACCCCGCTGCGACCGACCTGACGCTCGAACCCCGCCGCATCCATGTCTTCCGGATGACCTGAAAACAACCGGGTCCCGCATTTTCCGCACTTCGCGTCGCTACCGTCTCGGGAGGGTGGCAGGCGATTGATCGCGCCGCATTTGGTGCAAACCACCAGATTTTCCTGCGTCATGGTCTTTCATCTCTCTTGGAATACGTTCGAAACGCCCATCGCCAAGCGCGCGCAGCGCATTGAGGATGACGGCGACGTCTATGCCCTCCTGAAGCAACGCTCCCGCCACCGGCGTTATCTGTCCCATGGCGGCAAAGATCATCGCCGCGCCCGACAGCGCCAGCCCGACAACGATGCTCTGCACGGCGATCCCGCGCGTACGCTTGGCGATCAGCAATGCTTTCGCAACCGGCTGCAGCCTGTCTGTCAGCACCACGACATCCGCCGCTTCCGACGAGGCCGTCCCGCCACGGGCTCCCATGGCGATGCCCACGGTCGCCGCGGCAAGGGCAGGGGCGTCGTTGATGCCGTCGCCCACCATCATTGTCGATGCCATCGCCTTCTCGGCTTCGACAGTTCTGACCTTGTCGGCCGGCGTGGCATCGGCGATCACGGCGTCAAGATTCAGCGAGGCGGAAACCTTCTCCGCCGTCGCGCCGTCATCGCCCGTGAGCATGACTATCCGGGTCACCCCGGCAGAGCGCAATGCGCGGAGGGTGTCGCCGGCGTCCTCGCGTGCCGCATCTCCGAATGTGAAGATGCCGGCGAGTTCCCCATCGAGCGACAGAAAAACCCGCAGCACCGGCGCGCCACGATAGCGCTCCTCGCCACTCTTTGCCCATCGGGGCAGCGGCCCGTCCGCGACGACAAGCGCCTTCGACCCTGCCACGACCGACGACCGTTCTATCTGACCTCTCAGACCTTCCCCGCGATGTTCCCGGACGTCACGGGGCTGGGATAGCGCTAGGTTCTTCTGGCGGGCAATGCGCACGATGGAATCGGCAAGGACATGATGCGAAGCCTGTTCCAGCGAAGCCAGCAGCCGCAGCAACTCATCGACTTCCCGGTTGGGGGCGACGTCGATCTCGACGAGCTCGGCGCCGCCGACCGTCAAGGTGCCGGTCTTGTCGAAGATTGCGGTGCCTATCTGGGCGAGTGCCTCCAGCGGCGCGCTGCCCTTCATCAGTACGCAGGCGCGGGCAGCACGTGACACGCCACCTATGAACGCAACAGGGGCAGCAAGGATCAGCGGACACGGCGTGGCTACCACCAATACGGCGAGGGCACGGATGGGGTCACCGGAAAGATACCAGGCGATGCCGGCGACCAGGAGCGTGAACGGCAGGAGCAGCAGGGCGAAGCGGTCCGCGATGCGTATGAATGGCGCCTTGGCGGTTTGCGCGGCAGCGACCATGCGCATGATCGTGGCATAAGTGCTCCTGTTGGCGACAGCCGAGGCTCGCATGACAAAGGCCTCGCCGGCATTGACGGTGCCGCTGCGCAACGCGTCGCCGGCATTGCGCCGCTCCGGCAGAGGTTCTCCGGTCACGGCCGACTCATCGAGCAGGGCCGAAGCGTCGATCAGGATCCCGTCGACGGGCAGCAACTCGCCGGCGCGCACCAAAAGCTCGTCGCCGACCGCCACCTGGTCTACCAGAACGGTCTGCGTGCCGTCCCTCGATTTCCGGTGCGCCACCCGCGGCGCCCGGTCGGAGAGAGCCTTCAGGTTTCGCTCTGCCCGGCCGCGCGCAAAATCCTCGAGCACCGTACCGCCGGCATACATGATCGCGACGACTATCGCGGCCAGGGGCTGCCGAAGCAGCAACGCTGCTGACATCGAAACGAGCGCGATCGCATCGACCCCAATTCGCCCGATCCAGAAATCCCGCAGGATCGAAATGGCGAGCATCGCAACGACGGGCAGGGTCGCCGCTGTCCAGATCGCATCGGGTTGGATTGAAACCGCACCGCTTTGCCGGACGCCTACTCCAGCCGCCAAGCCCACAATGGCGATGGTCAGCAGCGCGCGCCGTAGCAGCGACTCGTTCATGGCGGCCTCAAAGTTCGTTGATCGTTTCCCGCAGCAGGAGCCGCACATCCGCGGCTGTGGCGGCAATCCTCGGGTTGGCGATGGCTCCCATCGCAGCGACCGGATCGACAGCCGCGACTTCGACCTTGCCAGGCTCGATCTGGGTGACGATCACGTTGCACGGCAGCATGGCGCCAATCTTGTCCTCGGCCTGCAGCGCGCGCCAGGCGAAATGCGGATTGCAGGCGCCGAGGATCATGTATGGCTTGAATTCCACGCCCAGCTTGGCCTTCATCGTATGCTGGACGTCGATCTTCGTCAGGATGCCGAAGCCTTTGCCCGCGAGTTTCTTGGTTACGTGTTCGATCGCCGCGGCAAACGGCATATCGAGGCTTTTGCTGAAATAGTAGCTCATCGGACTTTTCCTTCTGACCCTCGCCAGGGAGCGACAGATCGTGAACGGTGTCATGAGAGCTAAACGCGACAGTGGGGACGAGGCTTTGATCCAGCGCAATGAACGGTCGACGCCATTGGCGAATGTGGCGGCAAGGAGTTCCCGGCATGACAATCCGAAATCTTGAATACGCCGTCGCACCGAGATCCGTTGCCGTCGTCGGCGCCTCCGAACGCGCCGGCTCGGTCGGCCGCGTCGTGCTCGACAACATCGTCGGCGGCGGCTTCGAGGGCGAGATCTGGCCACTCAACCCCAAATACCCGCAGGTCGCGGGCCGCCGCTGCTATGCAAAGGCGTCCGATCTGCCGGGCGCCCCCGACCTGGCGGTGATCGTGACCCCTGCCGGCACGGTTCCGGGCATCGTGCGCGAATTGGCCGAGAAGGGGACGCGTGCCGCCGTTGTCATCACAGCCGGAGTGACGCGCGAAAGCGGCCTGCGCCAGGCGATGCTCGACGCAGCCAGGCCTTCGCTCATGCGTATCATCGGGCCGAACACCGTGGGGTTGATGGTTCCGCCCGCGAAGCTCAACGCCGGTTTTGCCCATATGGCCGCGAGATCCGGCAACATCGCCCTGATCTCRCAATCCGGCGCGATTGCCACATCGCTGATCGATTGGGCGGCCGACAACAATGTCGGATTCTCCCGGATCATTTCCCTGGGCGACATGGCCGACGTCGACGTCGGCGACTGCCTGGACATGCTGGCGGGTGATTTCCACACGCGGGCCATCGTGATGTATCTCGAAACCATTCCCAACCCGCGCAAGTTCATGTCGGCCGCCCGGGCGGCGGCGCGCCTCAAGCCGGTCATCGCCATCAAGCCCGGCCGGCACGAGCAAGCGGCCAAGGCGGCCGCGACCCACACCGGCGCGCTTTCGGGCGCGGACAGGGTGGTGGACGCGGCGTTGCGAAGGGCAGGGGTGCTGCGCGTGAACGACCTCGCCGAACTGTTCGACGCCGCGGAGACGATCGCGCGCTACTCTCCGCTCGAACAGGCTCGCGTCGGCATCGTCACCAATGGCGGCGGCGCGGGCGTTCTCGCGGTCGACAAGCTCATCGATCGCGGCGGCGAACTGGCCGAGCTCGCGCCGCCGACGATCGAGCGTCTCAGCAGCGTGCTGCCGCCGACCTGGTCGCATGCAAACCCCGTCGATATCGTTGGTGACGCCGCGCCGGAACGATACAGGGCGGCGCTCGAGGCCATGGCGGCGGATCCCGGGGTGGATGTCGTCCTGGTGATGAACTGTCCGACCGCACTCGGTTCGTCGGCCGACGCGGCGGCCAAGGTGGCCGAACTTGGCGACGAGGGCGAGATCGGCGGCAAACCGGTGCTTGCGTGCTGGCTCGGCGAGCATACCGCGCGCGAGGGCCGGCGCATCCTGACCGAAGCCGGCATTCCAAGCTTCGAGACTCCCGAGGACGCGGCGATCGCTGCGTCCTATCTTGGCGAGTGGTCGCGAGCCCAGCGAGAACTCCTGCGCACGCCGTCAAGCCAAGGCGCAGATGCCGCCAGCGACAGAGCGGCGGCGCAGGCTATTTTCCGGCAGGTCGCAAACGAAGGGCGGCGCATGCTGACGGAACCCGAGGCAAAGGCGGCGGTAGCCGCCTACGGCATCCGCGTGCCACAGACCATAGTCGCCGCTTCCGCCGCGGAAGCGGCACAGGCGGCTGGCCGGCTTCTCGAAACCTGCGAACGGGTGGTTGTCAAACTGCTGTCGAAAGCGGTTTCGCACAAGTCGGACGCAGGCGGCGTGGTTCTCGACATCGCGACCGCGGCGCAGGCGGGCGAGGCCGCGACGGCAATCGAGGCGAATGTGCGAAATCGGGCGCCAGGAACGGTCATCGACGGCTATGCCATCCAGCCCATGATCGTGCGCAAGCATGCTCAGGAACTCATACTCGGCATGAGCCGCGATCCGATGTTCGGCCCGGTCGTCCTGTTCGGCGCCGGCGGCACCGCGGTCGAAGTGTTGARCGACACGGCCATCGGRCTGCCTCCGCTCGACGATGTGCTGGCKGGAGACCTCATCGAYCGGACACGGAYCGGGCGACTCCTTGCCGGCTACCGCGACCGCRAGCCGGCCGACCGMGCGGCGATCGTTGCCGCTCTCGATGGCCTGTCGCGGATGATCRTCGACTTTCCCTGCCTTGTTTCGCTGGACATCAACCCGCTGCTGGCCGACAGCGAGGGCGTCATCGCTCTCGACGCCCGCATCGAGATTGATCCGGAGCGGGTGGATGAGCCGGCGCCCAATCCGGCGCTGGCGATAAGGCCTTATCCGTCGGGATGGAGCCGGGAGTTCCTGTCCGAAGGCATGTCGTTCCACATCCGGCCCATCATGCCGGCCGACGTGACGCTCTATCCCGAGTTCCTGGCCAGGATTTCTCCCAATGACCTGCGGCTTCGCTTCCTTTCGCCACGCAAGAACTTTCCCCACCAGATGCTGAAGCGGCTTACGCAGCTCGACTACGACCGCGACATCGCCTTCGTGGCGATTGAAGCGGCCAGCGGGGCGCTTGCGGGCATCGGCCGGCTCTCCTGCGACCCGGACCACGAAAGCGGCGAGTATGCCTTGCTGGTTCGTACCGACCTGCAAGGCCATGGCCTTGGATGGGAACTGCTGAGGCAAATCATCGACTATGCCAGAGCCGACCGGGTCAGCCGRATCSAAGGCATAATCCTCAAKGARAATCGYAACATGCTCACCATGTGCCAGGAGTTCGGCTTCTCGATCGCGTATCATCCCAGCGAACCGGGCCTGTCGGTCGCGACGCTGGACTTATKCCGACCGGTRACCGGCGCSACGATTGCCTCTTCTTGATGCTCACCGGCCTATTCGCCGTGGCCGGGCGCAAGGCGAACTGCCATTCGGCGCTTGATGGATCACCCGGAGCCCGTCGCGCTCAGACCGCGCAGCCAGGCCTGCAGCCAATTGTCCTGGACGTGGCTTTTGGCCGCCGCGMGCCGATCCGACTCCAGAATGGCTTCGCGCGGATTCATGCCGAAGCGCTGGCGGAAGGCACGGGAGAATGCGGCCTCGCTCGCGAAGCCATTGGTATRGGCGAGCTTGGAGACGCCGCCGCGTCTTTTTCCTATGGAAGCGAGATGCAGGAACGCTYTGTCGAGGCGGCGATCGCGTATGTAATCGGCAATCCCACCCAAGGGTTCGAAGGTACGGTAGAGAACCGAACGCGACAAACCAAAATGCCGCATGATCATTTCCGGCGACAGGGCCTCGTCAGCGAGGTTCCGTTCGATGAAGCTCTGGATCGATTGCAGGCCGCTGCCGATCAACTCGGTCTCGGAGGCCGCCTGTCCGGAAACCGCCGTCGACAGTCCAGCGGAGATCAGCGCGGCCGCTGCTTCCGTGACCAGCTTGCCGTCTTGCGCCCCAAGGCGCGGAGCAATTTTTGCCATGGACAACAAGTGCTCGCGCAGGAGCACGCCCAGCGTCGTTTCACCGTCCAGCACGGCGCCATGCAATGCATCGAATGCGCGCGGGGGCAAGCGAACGAGTTGCCGTGGGATCACGAGACTGATCGTTTCGAGAACGCCGGTCTGCGAGCTCATTGGACGTGAAAGATCGAAACAGACAATGTCGCCGGTCTCGCCGCGCGATTGAGAACCGTCGATCTTGAACTCGCATTCGCCGGAGACGTACAGCTGGATCAGCAGATGATCCACGCCCACCGCGGAGACAAGGTTTCGATCGCGGCAAAATACCTGGGGCGAGGCCTTCGACTTGCCGATGAGAAAGCTGCCGAGATTGAGGCAGTGCAGATCGGCACGGAAGGTTTCGACGGCTCCGTCAAGCGGCGCCGCTTCGAAAAGGCTGGCAAGCCCGGCCCGCCATTGCTGGAAGTTTTCGRAAGGCGAAACGGTATCGGAGCGAACGATCTGGCTGATGTCCGACCCGGCCGTCACGGCTGTTCTACCTGTTGATTTTGAATGGCGTTCTGAAACACGACGATCCCCTGAGCATGATGCCGAAAAGTGTGAAGCGGTTTTCGGGCGACATCATGCTCTATCTCTTTGATTTAGAGCCGGATTCAGATTTCGGGTCGAACAGACCTGAAATCATCCGGCTCTAAGCGCGAGAGCTCGACTATGCCTCTGCTTGACCCACGACAATAGGTGCTGGGCGGTATTCGCAACGTTTATGTTTATGCCGACTGCAGCCGGATTTTCGCCGCGCAGGCACTTTCGCGCCGGGTCGGCCGGACACTTCAACGCGGAACGGCCGGGGGCATTTCCCCTCTGGTCGATGAAGGTTGGGACGATTGCAGGCCATTCCGGGACAAAAACCGATGTTCAACTCGTTTCCTTCGACATTTGTCCGGCCTAGACCGGTTGCGCCGCCAACGGACAGCAGTTCATGCGGTTCGCCCCGAACGTGCGGAACCAGCGTGTCGAGGTTCCTTGGCGTCATGTGCCTTCGAAGGCACCGACTGGCATCACTATCCTGGGGTTTTCATGAAAACGCTTCTTCTTGCTTCGACCATCCTCCTTTCCGCTTCGGGCGCGGCATTCGCGGCTGATTCCGTGACGTTCGAACCCGGTCCCGGGGCGGTGCCCGCGGGCTTTGTCTGGACCGGCGGCTATGTAGGTCTGCATGGCGGCTACGCCTGGATGAACAGCAAGGTAAATGTCGATTCCAACCCCGCCGCCGATGTCGACGGCCTCAATGGCGGACTGCTGGGCGTGCATGCCGGCTATAACTGGCAGTTCAATGGCAACTTTGTCGGTGGCGTCGAGGTCGACGTCGAGCATGCCTGGACGAAGAAGAATATCTTGTTCTTCAATGAACTTTTCGCCAGGGGCGGAACGGATTGGCAAGGCAGCGCGCGCCTGCGCGCAGGGTACGCCGTCGATCGCACGATGGTCTTCGTGACGGGCGGCGTCGCCTTCGCGAATGCCTCCGTGGAGATGCCGGTTTTCAACTATGATGAAAGCAGGACCTTTGCCGGCTGGACCGCCGGCGCGGGCTTCGAGCATGCTTTATCGGACAACTGGATCGCGAGCCTCGAGTACCGCTACAACGATTTCGGCTCCAAGTCCTTTCCCCAGGGCGTGAAAGTCGATCTGAAGCAGCAGACGGTGCGTGCGGGCATCAGCTACAAGTTCTGATCCGCCCTGACGCGGCCTGGGCCGAAGTGGTGTCGCTACGATTCGGCCTTCTCGATGCCGGCCGGCGACGCGGTGGCGCTCTCGACGAAAGTCAGCATCTCGGCGGTGATTTCGGCGACATCGCGATCGGCCTCGATCCTGTGCCAGCTCGACGGACCGCCAGAGCGCTGCAATTGCTTCGCGAGGATATCGACGGTGGCATCCGAGGGACCGTCCTTGCGCTCGCTGACGCGGCGCCAAAGGACGGACGGATCGGCCACCAGCCGAAACCCTGCGAACGGGACGAGCCTCTCGGCGGCGACGCGCTCGATCCTGCCCTGATCGGCGGCGTTGTCGAAAACGGCATCGGCGACGGCGCATCCACCTTCGGCGAGAATCAGCTCGACGCGCCAGGCGATCTGGCGATAGACGCGCTCGGACACGCCCGGCCGGTAGGCCTTGTCCGGCAGCCTGGTTTCCGCCGGCACACCATGCATGGCCTTACGGATGCGATCGCTTTCCACGATGCGCGCGCCGGGCGGCGCGCCGATGTGCGGGGCGAGCGCTTCGGCGACGGTCGTCTTGCCGGAACCGCTCAGGCCGCCGATCGCCACGAGCCTGGGCGGTTTCTCGACGAGGAGCGCTCGCGCAAGATCGAAATAGGACCAGGCCTCCGCGACGAGCGCCGGAGAATCGGCGCTGCCTTCCTCGACCTGTGTTGCCGTGACGTGGGCGCGAACCGCGGCCCGCACCGCCATGAAGAAGGGCAGGAGGATGAAGCCGTCTTCGTCGTCGGCCTCGTCCAGATAGCGGTTCATCGTCAGGTTTGCGAGCTCCGGGAATCCCCGGTGCCAGAGGTCCATGAGCAGGAACGCCATGTCGTAAAGCACATCGACAGTGGCGATCTGGTCGTTGAATTCGATGCAGTCGAAGAGGCGCGGCTCGCCGTCGAGAAGGCAGATGTTGCGGAGGTGCAGATCGCCGTGGCAACGCCGGACGCGGCCCGCCGACTCGCGCCGGTCGAGCAGGTCCGAATGGCGGGCGAGGGTGGCGCGCAAGGCTTCGGTGAGCGCCTCGATCTCGGCTGCGTCGAAGACGTGGCTCGTGGCAAAGCCTGCGGCATTGATTCCCAGGACGCCGGCGATGTTCGATGAGCCGTTGCCGGCGTGTATCGTCGGCGCTCCACGGTGGTATCGCGCGACCATGCGCGCCACCTCCGTCATCAAGCCGGGCGTCAGCTTGCCCGCGATTGCCATTCGATCGAGAAGCCGCGACTGGTCGAACCTGACCATCTCGATCGCGGCATCGACGAGTTCGCCCGATCCGTCGAGGGCGAGCCCGTCCCCATCCCGGGTGATGCGGCGCACTCCGACATAGAGGCTGGGCGCGGTCGCGGAATTCAGCTCCACCTCCTTGCGGCACGCGGCAAGGCGGAGCTCTGGCGTGGAAAAGTCGACGTAAGGCAACTTGACCGAGCGTTTCATTTTGAACGCATGCCGGGCGACCAGGAAGATGCGGGAGATGTGGGTTTCGACGACCTCGACCGGGTCGACCTCGCCGTAAGTGGCCGGGGTCTGCAAAAGTTCGACCACCGCATCTTGGTTGCCTACGATCATCGCTGGGGTCCTTTGCAACTTGCAACCGGGTCCAATCTCGCCGGCCGAGATGTCACGAACGGTGCTGGCGTTGCGCCCTGTGGGCATAACCGACGAGGTCATGAATGCGTTCCGCGGCAACCGGCTTCGCCGCGACGGAGCCTGCGCAAGGCTCGGTCGGCGCGTCTCCACCGTACCGGCCGAGCATAAGGCGCGCAGTGCGCGCGAACGTTGATCGGGATCAACTCCGGCGGGGCATGACTTTGATCCAGCGCAAGGAAGGCTGCGGTCCATTCGCCGACACTAGTAGCGATCGCAAACAGGAGTTACCGCCGTGTCCTTCAAGACGTTGCTTACGGTTACATACGCAGATCAGGGGGAGGGCGATCTGAAGCTCGCCTCCAGCCTGTGCGAGGAGGTCGATGCGCATCTCTCGGTCCTCGTCGTGGTGCTTGCCGCGCCACCTTCGGGCGGGGACTATGGCGCCGTGGTCTCGCCGGCTTGGCTGGAGGAGCGCAAGGCCGAAATGGAAATGCTGGAGAAGCGGACATCGGCCGTTTCCAAATTGCTGTCGCAGAGCCCGGTATCGGCCGACATCAGCAGCGAGTACCCCGACACAGGCTGGGCGGATGAGGTCATTGGCAGGCGCGCCCGTTACGCCGACTTGACGGTAATCGGGCCGGAGTTGCTTGCGACCCACACGCTGAAGAAGAAAGTTGTCGAAGGCGCCTTGTTCTCGTCCGGAAAGCCGATCCTGCTTGTCCCCCAGGGCGCGCATGCGACGCTGCGGCCGAAACGCGTCGCTGTTGCCTGGGACGCAAGCCTGGAAGCTGCGCGCGCGGTGCGAGAAACGATCGATATTCTTGCCGGCGCCGAAGATGTGCGTGTTGTCATGGTCGACCCGATCGAGGGCGGGCGGCACCATGGCGAGGAACCTGGAGCGGATGTCGCAGCCTACCTCGCCCGGCACGGTGTCAAGGTCGCCGTGGACCGCCTGCCGAGCCTGAACCACCCGATTGCCCATGTCGTTCGCCAACACGCCGTCGATGTCGGCGCGGAACTGGTGGTCATGGGAGGCTACGGCCACTCCCGCCTGCGCGAGCGGATCTTTGGCGGGGTGACCAGGTCAATGATCGAGGAGCCGGGGCTGCCGATCCTGATGGCCCGTTGAGCGGCGCCGCGCAAGTTGGCAACTGATCGCCGGGGCAGCGCTGCGCTGCTCCGACCTTTCCAAAAGCCTCCCCCCTGGAAGTCTCTTCCTTCACAGGAGGGGAACATGTAACGGATCGGGCGGCACTTCTCTGCCCGGGGCCTGCCCCGAAAGAAAGCACGAGATCCACGTCGACGCCGCGATCGTGGAGCACGTCGCGCGTTGCCTGGAAGGCTGACGTCTTTTCCGGCAAGATGAAGCTTGATCACTCTCCCATGAACGAGGCCTCCATGACCGCCCAACCGAAATTCGCGCTGAACCACATGACGGCGCCGCGGCTCGATTGCCGAACGTTCCTCGACCTGGCGGCGTCCCTGAACTGCGTCGGCGTCGAGCTTCGCAACGACCTGGCCGACAAGAGGCTGACCACCGCGCCGTTCTTCGAYGGCGAGCCGCCGGCAACGATCGGCGCGTATGCGCGTGCGAAGGGGCTGCGCCTGCTTGGCCTGTCGGAGGCTTACGGCTTCAACGCGTGGTCGGACGGCATGCGCGACAAGATCCAGTTGCTCATCGACCAAGCGGCGGAGGCTGAAGCGGAGTCGATCAGCCTCATTCCGCGCAACGATGCGCCCGTCTATGCCGGGAACGAGCGCGACGAGGCATTGCGCCGGGCCCTGGGCGAGATCATCCCCATGCTCGACAAGGCAAAGCTCATAGCCCTGATCGAGCCGTTGGGCTTCGTAACGTCATCGCTGCGCTACAAGGCGGATGCCGTCGCCTCAATCAAGGCTGTGGGGGGCGACAAGCATTTCAAACTCGTGCACGACACCTTCCACCATCACCTCGCGGGCGAACGGGATTTCTTCCCCGAATTCACGGGCATCGTCCACATTTCCGGTGTCATCGACCCGGCCCTCGCGCCTGAAGATATGCAGGACGGCCACCGTATCCTGGTCGACGATCACGACCGGCTCGACAATTTGGGACAGCTTCGCGCCTTGCTGAACGCCGGCTATGCGGGAGCATTCTCCTACGAAGCCTTTTCCGCCGAGGTCCATGCCTTCACCGACCCGGCTGCGTCGCTCAGACAGAGCATGGAGTTCATAGTTGCGAACTTAGCTCGATAGCGCTGCAAATCCCGAGGCGATCAAATCCGGCAGGTCGGCCCAATGTGCCGACTGCCCCTACGGTTGGCGGACGGCTTCCTTCCTCGCAGCAGTCGCGACGGCCCGCTTCCGAAAGGAAGACTGGCTTTTGTTGCCTGCGCGGCAATCCCATCCCAAGCGGCGCGGTTGCCCCCGGTGCCAAGCCACACCTACAGCGCCGCGCCGGCTTTCAACCCTTCATAGACCGCCTCTTCCGCGGTACGTGGGGCCATGCTGTCCCCGATGATGTGCAGTTCCGGCACCTTGCCCGCCAGCATCTCGCTCAGTTCGTCCACCGGCTCATGTCCGAGGCAGAGCACCAGCGTGTCCACATTCTCGAACATGATCGGCTGTTCGCTGGCCGTATGCTGCATGTAGACGGTGCGGCCGTCGCAGCCGAAGAGGCGTGCATAGGGGGTGATGCCCACGCCAAGCCTATGCAGTTCGGCGGCAATGTTGTCGCGCACGTAGAGCGGCAGCAACTCGCCCGGATGGGTGCCGTTGACGGCGAGTTCGACGCTGCAGCCGTCATTGACCAGCGTTTCGGCGATGCCCGGTCCGATCCAGTCGCAACGCCAGTCGGCCACCACCGCGCGGCTACCGGTTTTGACCTGCTTCCTCAGCACCTGCCAGGCATTGACGACCTGAACGCTTCCGTCATCGGGCATTTCCGGAAGATAAGGTCTGGCACCGGTCGCGATGATCACCGCGTCCGGCCGTTCCGCTTCGACCAGGGATTGGTCGACGCGCGCGCCCTTGACCACGCGCACCTGCGCCAGTTCGAGCTCGCGCGAAAGATTGGTGACGATGCCGCCGAATTCGGCGCGGCGGGGTAGTTGCTGCGCCAGCAGCGCTTGCCCGCCGAGATGGGGGGACGCCTCGTAAAGCGTGACCCGATGACCGCGCTTGGCCGCGACCGCGGCGGCCTTCATCCCGGCCGGGCCGCCGCCGACGACCATCACCTTCTTCGGACGCGCGGCGGGCATCAGCGCGCCAAATTTGAGTTCGCGCCCTGTTTCGGGATGCTGAATGCAGGAGATGGGAAAGCCGCGGTGGAAGTGGCCGATGCAGGCCTGGTTGCAGGCGATACAGGCGCGGATATCGTCCGTGCGGCCTTGCTCGGCCTTCGCGGGCATGTCCGGATCGCAGATCAGTGCACGCGTCATGCCGCAAACATCGGCGGAACCTTCCGCCAGCATCGCCTCGGCCTCATGAGGCTGATTGATGCGTCCGGCCACCGCGACCGGTATCTGGAGCATCTGACGGAACCGGGCCGCCTCGCTCGCCAGATAGGCGTTGCGATAAGCCATCGGCGGTACGATGTGCACAGCGCCGCCGGAGGATGCGGAGGTGCCTGCTGTGACATTGACGTAGTCGAGCAGCGGCTCGAGCTCCCGGCAACACTCCAGCGCCTCGTCCAGGGTCAGGCCGTGCTCGTCGCGTTCGCCGCCGCTGATGCGCATGCCGATGACGAAGTCTTCGGATGTCGCCGCCCGCATTGCGGCAAGCGCTTCGGCCGCGAAGCGCAGCCGGTTCTCCAGCGATCCGCCATAATCGTCGGTTCGGCGGTTGACGCGCGGATTGAAAAACTGCGCCGGCAGGTAGCCATGGCTGGCGACGAACTCGATGCCGTCCAACCCTGCCTTATGCATCCGTCGGGCCGCTTCGGCGTAGCCGGTGACGATCTCGTCGATCATGGGCTTGTCGAGCTGGCGCGGCATGACGCGGAAGCGCTCGTTGGGCGACACGGACGGTGCGTAGGCCACCGTCAGCAASCCATCGCCGCCTTCCATGATTTCCCGACCCGGGTGGAACAGCTGCGAAAAGACCTTGCAGCCATGCGCATGGCAGRCCTCGGCCAGCTTCCGGTAGCCGGSGATGCATTCGTCTTGCGTCGCCATCAGCATGTGCGAGGTATAGCGYGCGGTCTCGTGCACGCCCGCGACCTGGCTGACAATAAGTCCGRCGCCGCCGCGCGCCCGCGCCTCGTGATAGGCGATCAGCGCATCGTTGACCAAGCCGTCGGTCGGCAATGTCGTATCATGTCCAGTGGACATGATACGGTTCTTCAATTGCACGCCGCGGATCCGCAGAGGCTGGAAAAGGCGCGGGAATGCGGTTGGCGATTGTTTGACATGCACAGTGTCGGCCATTGGTCTCCTCGCGTCGCTGGCAACCTTCGCTGTCATATTTTGGCGAAGGAAAAAATCCAGACATCTTTTTACTCATGGCAAAATTTATGCCGGCTCGTTCGGCGTGCCTGATTTGGCATGCGATGCGCCAGGAAGGCGTTTGATCGACAGGAACGGAACGTGCGGGATGTCGTGTCCGCAACCCGCTGGAACATCGCCGCGCCGGCCCGCTCGGCGTCTCCAATGAACGGGGGGGTCATTCAAAAAGGGGGAGGGATTTTCGGAAAATCCAAGGAAAACAGGCGCTTATGTGCGCATTGGCTCCCCGGGCCGGATTCGAACCAGCGACCAACCGGTTAACAGCCGGTTGCTCTACCACTGAGCTACCGGGGAACAGAGGCTCTTGTGTAAGTGGCGCTGCCTATAGCAAACCCATTTCGGCTTTGCAAAGAAGCATTTCAAAATTTTTCTCCAGTTTTTTGTGCGGCCATTTGTGTCGTCGTCCGGGCGTGCCCACATATGAGCGGTTTCACACCGGCTCGGAACAAAGCGGCCGCTCGTGCCTTGGCATCCGATGGATCGAGCGCCGCAGATGGGATCTGGCTTCGACATGGCGGCAGTTGACGTTGATGACCCACCGGCACGGAAGATCGCGGTCTTCGGCCGTGAATTCGGCATGCCGCGGTCGAGAGGGCTAAGGATAGCCATCGGCTTGCTGCTCATCATGGGCGGCATTCTCGGCTTCCTGCCGATCCTCGGCTTCTGGATGATTCCGCTGGGGCTGTTGGTATTGTCCTACGAATTCGCGCTGGTGCGACGCCACAGGCGGCGCTTCGTCGTCTGGTGGGAGCGCCGGCGACGCCCCGACTAGCCCGGCCGCGACTGTGCGTCGCGGTTGGTCGTGGAGCGGGTGGCAGCAGCGCATTGAACTTCAACATGAAAGCGCCCCGAGTGACGTAGCGGCGCTTGACGGCCCTTCACCACCAACATAATGAGTTCGCTCGGAACGCCGGGAGCATTTGAGGCCTCGTGGCGGAGTGGTTACGCAGAGGACTGCAAATCCTTGCACCCCGGTTCGATTCCGGGCGAGGCCTCCAAATACCCGGTACCGGCGCGACCGCGCCGGACGGTTCCGGTCGAATTGAGCCGCGGACTTTGGCGCGGGAATGAATTGGGCGCGGGAAGCGGGTTGGTTGGGACATGAACGCTGATTTCTCCGAACGCCGCGTGAAGATGGTCGACGGCCAGATTCGCACCACCGACGTCACCAGCGCGCCGCTGCTGGAAGCCATGCTTGCCGTGCCGCGCGAGGCTTTCGTCGGCGCCGAACAGCGCGACCTGGCCTATATCGACGAGGATATCCGTATCTCCAACGGCGCCAATGGCGACGGCGCTCGTTACCTGATGGAACCTTCGCCGCTCGCCAAGCTGCTGCAGCTCGCCGAGATCGACGCCGCTGATTCGGTGCTCGATGTCGGCTGCGGCACCGGCTATTCGGCGGCGCTCCTGTCGCGGCTTGCGCGCTCCGTGGTGGCGCTGGAAAGCGATTCGGCACTGGCGGAAGCGGCGAAGTCCACGCTTTCCACGCTTGGCTGCCAGAATGTGACGGTGGTGACCGGTCCGCTGCCGAAAGGCCATGCCGCCAAGGCGCCGTATGATGTCATCTTCATCGGCGGCAGTGTCGAAGAGGTGCCGACGTCATTGCTCGACCAACTCGCGGAGGATGGCCGGCTGGTCGCCGTCGAGGGACAGGGCAACTCCGGCGTGGCCCGCTTGTTCTTCAAGGCAGGAGGGATTGTAACCGGAAGACGCGCCTTTAATGCGGCAATTAAGCCACTACCGGGATTCGAACGTATCAAAGCATTCGAATTCTGAGTGGTTTTGCCTTGCGGCGAGCACATTGTCGTGGTCGCTTGCGCCTTAACAATCGTTGCTGATTGCTTAACTGGAGGTTTTCCGGGGCCGTCAGCGGGGGAACGATAAACAACGCGGCGCTGGCCGATCCGAGAGGATGGGCTGGTGTGGCGTGGTTCCCATGCAAACGAATGAGGGAAATAACGTGCCGTCCGTACGCAAGAGTGTTTCAGTAGCTGTTCTCGTTTCCGCCGCCGCGGCGCTTTCGCCGCTGGCCGCTTCCGCAGAAACCATCACGGGCGCGCTCGCCAAGGCCTACCAGTACAATTCACAGCTGAATGCGGCGCGCGCTGGCGTCCGCGTCACCGATGAAGGCGTGGCCATTGCCAAGTCGGGTTGGCGTCCGACCATCACCGGCTCGAGCACCATCGACTACACGAACACGCACGCCCAAGGTTTCAGCACAAGACTCACGACCGGCAGCTTCGGTGTGCAGATCAACCAGACGCTGTTCGACGGGTTTCAGACGAAGAACAACGTCGCCGCCGCCGAATCGCAGGTGAAGGCTTCGGTCGAAAGCCTGCGCAACACCGAAGAGAACATCCTGTTCAATGCGGCAAGCGCATATATGGATGTGATTCGCGATCGCCAGGTCGCCGTGCTGACCGAGCAGAACCTGCAGTTCCTGACCGAGCAGGCGCGGGCGGCAAGATCGCGGTTCGAGGTCGGCGAGGGCACCCGCACCGACGTCGCGCAGGCCGATGCCTCGCGGGCCACGGCGGTGGCGCAGCTCAGCGCCGCGCGCGCGACGGCGCTGGCCGCCGCCGCGACCTATCACCAGATCGTCGGCGACGAGCCGGGCAAGCTGAAGGCCGCGGCCCCGGTGGGGAAGCTGTTGCCGTCGAGCCTCGATTCGGCCTTCGCCGTGGCTGCAGCCGAGCACCCGGCCATCCTTGCCACGGAGCATCTCGTCGACGCCGCGGGGTTTGCGGTGAAATCGGCGGAAGGCGCGTTGCTGCCGCAGCTTTCGGCTTCGGCCGGCATTTCGGACAACTACAGTCACTCTTCTCCTGATTTCAAAGGGACCAACGGCACATCCACGTCCGCCAACATCGGCGCCACGTTGACCATTCCGATCTATTCGGGCGGCCGCACGATGGCGATCGTGCGCCAGAACAAGGAATCGCTCAGCCAGGCCCGCATCCAAGTCGACGTCAGCCGCGACCAGGTGCGTCAGGCTGTTGCCTCGGCGTGGACGCAATATACCGCCGCCCGCGAAAGCGTGGACGCCAACAAGCAGGTGATCGCCGCCGCGCAACTGGCGCTGAATGGCGTTATCGAGGAGCGCAATGTCGGCCAGCGCACGACGCTGGACGTGCTCAACGCGCAGGCCGCCGTCATCACGGCCAAGATCAATCAGGCGGGCGCCGAGCGCGACGTCGTGGTGGCGAGCTACGCAATCCTGTCGGCGATCGGTCGGCTGTCGGTCGACCGGCTGGGCCTGCCGGTGACCAAGTACAAGCCGGAAGAGCACTACAACGCCGTCAAGGACAAGTGGATCGGGATCACCACGCCGGACGGCCGCTGATTCTCTCCAGTGTTTCCAGGAGCGCCGCGCGTCCATCGATGCGCGGCGCTTTTGCTTTTGTCGATGCGTGATCGGCCCCGGTCGCGAGCCGCCCCAAGCGGCTCACCGTTCCGGAAGCGGGCAGCCTCTCCATCGCCTTGCTCCGGCGCGATTGGGGAATTGCTCTAATCTGTTGAAATCCAACATGTCCTGAGATTGGGGATTCTCGGATGGCGATCGGTCGGTTACGCTGTCGGCATTGATTCGAGTCCGGCGGGCTGGAACGGAAATCTGCAACGGGTCACAAGGGCGGCGGATGTGACGATGGCTACTGCGAGCGCACAGCGCGAACCTTCGATGGAAGAGATACTGGCTTCCATCCGGAGGATCATCGAAGACAGCGACACCGGCCGCAAGCAGCCCGCCGATGCCGGTGAGTTGCGCCAGGACCTTCACCCGGCGCCGGTGGTGGCTCCGGTCGCCGAGGTCGATGCGTTCCGTTCCGAACTGCATGCCGAAACTTCGCCCAGGAAGCCGGCGAGCCCGGCGGAACCTCAACTCGCGGCGGTCGAGGCGGAAGTCGGTCGCGCCGAAGCTCGTCCCGAACCGGTGAGGCCTGTGCCCACGACCTTGGCGGAAGTCGGAGCAAGGGTCGCTTCCGAGCCTGGCGCGTCGGCGGGCACTTCCGGTTCGAAGACCGCGCCGCAGACCGCGGAGACCATCGTCGCCGATTGGCGGCGCGAAATCGCGGCCGCGGGCGGCGGCACCGTTACCGCGAAAGCGACGGCGCGCATGCCGGAAACCGCTCCGATCGTCGAGATCGACGAGGAAGACCTCACGGATGCGCCGGTGGTCGAAACCGCCGACGTGGGGCCCAGCGTTTCTCGTTCATTTTCGGCGGAAGCGACGCCGGCGCGACCGGCAATCCTTTCCGAGCATGCAGGCCGGCAGGTCGCGGCGGCGTTCGGCGAGCTTTCCGACGCCTTTGCCAGCCGCAGCAAGAAGACCTTCGACGAGATGGCCGAGGAAATGCTGCGGCCGATGCTGCAGGACTGGCTGGACAACAACCTGCCGACCCTAGTCGAACGGCTGGTGCGCGAGGAGATCGAGCGCGTCGCGCGCGGCGCGCAGTGATTTTTTTGCATGAGACCTGGACGAAAGCGCCGTTTCGCTGAGGCCGGGCTTTTGTGAGGAAGCATCCGCTCCTGTCCGCTACGCCAGGCAGCAGCACCCGCGGATAAGCCCTTTCAGCGCCGAATGCGGTCGCTTTGCTCTACGGCGTCGGTAGCGGCGTTCTTGCTGTCGCGCCGCTCACGGCGCCCCGGAGAGCTGCCCTCGTCAGAACCAGCCCGCCAGGGCAGGGACGGTTCTGCGGTCGCCTCGATTGCCGCTTGCCGTAGGCGACCTATCTATAGGAAGCGGCGGGCGTCCTCTCCGCCTGCTGTTGACTCGGCCAAATCCTTCCGATTTACACCGGACCTTGTTCCCGACAGTTCGGACTTCCTCCATGCTTGAAAAGACCTACGACGCCAAAACCGTCGAGCCGAAGATCGCCAAAATCTGGGAAGAGGCCGACGCGTTTCGCGCCGGCGCCGGCGCCGAGGAAGGGGCGGAAGCCTTCACCGTGGTCATTCCGCCGCCGAACGTCACCGGCTCGCTGCATATGGGCCATGCGCTCAACAACACGCTGCAGGACATTCTGGTGCGCTTCGAGCGCATGCGTGGCAAGAACGTTTTGTGGCAGCCCGGCATGGACCACGCCGGCATCGCCACCCAGATGGTGGTCGAACGCCGGCTCATGGAACGGCAAATCCACCGCCGCGACCTGACGCGTGAAGAGTTCATCGAAAAGGTCTGGGAATGGAAGGCCGAATCCGGCGGGGCCATCTTCAACCAGCTGAAGCGGCTCGGTGCCTCTGCCGACTGGTCGCGCGAACGCTTCACCATGGACGAGGGCCTGTCGAAGGCTGTGCTGGAAGTCTTCGTCACGCTCTACAAGGAGGGCCTGATCTACAAGGACAAGCGCCTTGTGAACTGGGATCCCAAGCTGCTCACCGCCATTTCCGATCTCGAGGTCGAGCAGCACGAGGTCAACGGCAATCTCTGGCACTTCCGCTATCCGATCGAAGGCGCGACGTTCGACCCCGAGAACCCGAAAACGTTCATCACGGTCGCCACGACGCGTCCCGAAACCATGCTCGGCGACACGGCGGTGGCCGTGCATCCGGACGACGAGCGGTTCCGCGGTCTGGTCGGCAGGAACGTCGTCCTGCCGATCGTCGGTCGCCGGATTCCGATTGTCGCCGACGACTATTCSGATCCGGAGAAAGGGTCCGGCGCRGTCAAGATCACGCCGGCGCACGACTTCAACGACTTCGAGGTCGGCAAGCGCCACAAGCTGCCGGCGATCAACATCCTGACCATCGAAGCCGCCGTGAAGCTCAAGGACAACGAGGATTTCCTCGCCGGCCTCGACGTCACGCCGGAACGCCAGGCCGTGTGGGACGAGCTCGACGGGCTCGATCGCTTCGCGGCGCGCAAGAAGATCGTCGAACTGATGGAGGCGGGCGGCTTCCTGGAGAAGGTCGAGCCGCACCGCCATGCCGTGCCGCATGGCGACCGCGGCGGCGTGCCGATCGAGCCGTTCCTGACCGACCAGTGGTATGTCAACGCAGCCGAGCTCGCCAGGCCGGCGATCGCCTCGGTGCGCGAAGGCCGCACAAACTTCGTGCCGAAGAACTGGGAAAAGACCTATTTCGACTGGATGGAGAACATCCAGCCCTGGTGCATCTCGCGCCAGCTGTGGTGGGGCCACCAGATTCCGGCCTGGTAYGGYCCGGACGGRCGCGTCTTCGTCGAGAAGACCGAGGARGAGGCGCTGGCCGCCGCCGTCGAGTACTATYTGGCGCTGGAAGGGCCGTGGAAGGCCTGGGTCGAGGACAAGCTGGAGAACTTCCAGCCGGGCGATATCCTGACRCGYGACGAGGACGTGCTCGATACCTGGTTCTCYTCGGCGCTATGGCCGTTCTCCACGCTTGGCTGGCCCGACCAGACGCCGGAGCTGAAAACCTATTACCAGACGGACGTGCTGGTGACGGGCTTCGACATCATCTTCTTCTGGGTCGCCCGCATGATGATGATGGGCCTGCATTTCATGGACGAGGAGCCGTTCCACACCGTCTATGTGCATGCGCTGGTGCGCGACAAGAACGGGCAGAAGATGTCGAAGTCGAAAGGCAACGTCATCGATCCGCTCGACCTGATCGACGAGTATGGCGCCGACGCGCTGCGTTTCACCCTGACCGTCATGGCCGCACAGGGGCGCGACGTGAAGCTCGATCCGGCGCGTATCGCCGGCTATCGCAATTTCGGCACCAAGCTCTGGAACGCGACGCGCTTCGCCGAGATGAACGAGGTCGCCAGGAACGACGACTTCTGGCTGCACGACGCCAAGCTTGCAGTCAACCGCTGGATCCTGACGGAGCTGACGCGGGCGGCGCACGCGATCACGGAGGGCATCACCACCTATCGCTTCAACGAAGCGGCCGGCGCCGCCTACCGCTTCGTGTGGAACCTGTTCTGCGACTGGTATCTGGAGCTGTTGAAGCCGGTGTTCATGGGCACGGACGAAGCCGCCAAGGCCGARAGCCGGGCTTGCGTGGCCTTCGTGCTCGACGAGATCTACAAGCTTCTGCATCCGATGATGCCGTTCATGACCGAAGAGCTGTGGGCGCAGACCGCGGGCGAGGGCAAGGAGCGCTCCTCGTTGCTTTGCCACGCCGCCTGGCCGTCGCCCGACTTCGAGGACGACGACGCGGCGGCCGACATCAACTGGCTGGTCGATCTCGTTTCCGGCATCCGCTCGGTACGCTCGGAAATGAACGTGCCGCCGGCGGCGATCGCGCCGCTGGTGGTGATCGGCGCCAATGCGCTGACGAAGGAGCGGCTGGAGCGGCACGCCCAGGCCATCAAGCGGCTGGCGCGTGTCGGCGACATCGCGCTTGGCGACACGCCCCCCAAGGGCTCGGCCCAGATCGTTCTCAACGAGGCGACCGTCTGCCTGCCGCTGGGCAGCCTGATCGACCTCCAGGCCGAAGCCGCGCGCCTGCAGAAGGAACTGGCCAAGGTGACCGAGGAGATCGCTCGCCTGCACAAGAAGCTCTCGAACGAAAAGTTCGTCGCCAACGCGCCGGAAGAAGTGGTCGAGGCCGAGCGCGAAAAGCTGGCGGAATATCGCGAGGCGCAGGAGAAGCTTTCGGTCGCCCTAAAAAGGGTGCGGGACGCCGGTTGAGCGCCAAGATTCGCACCCTTCGGAACGGCGCTTTCCGGTACGTTAGCTGCCTCGAAAATAGGCATGCCGCTGCGTTAATTTTGACGTAAACGGAAAGTTTGCGCCCCATTGTTGCCGTAATGTAACAATGGGGCCTATTTCTCCTAAAACGGCCTGTTTTGGGGCTGTTTTTGATGGTTTCTGCAGCTTTTTCGCGCCGTTCGACGCCGATTGAGTGGATTTTGAGCTCAATTTCAAGACCGGTCACCATGGCGAAAATAGGCGCTGTCAAGATGTACGTGTACAGTTTTTGAATTCGTTGTTGCGCCATTAACCCGAATTGGTTCTAGCTTGATCCGCTAGTATTCGGGGAGGGATTCCATGAACATTCCGCGTCTGAAAGCGCTGCTGGGGGCAGGGTGCTTTTCGATTGCCTTGATCGGAGCGGCGCATGCTGGCGGGTTCTCGCGGGGCTCCGCCGATACCGACATTCTTTTTGAAGACGGCAATTTTAACATGCGGACCAGCGTGACGTATGTCGCGCCCGTCAGAAAATATTCCGTGAACGGGCTCAATCCAAATTTGATTGGCCAGAACTACGCAGATAGCTACGCGGTTCCTTCCGCAGCTGTGAAGTTCAAGTTGACAGATAATCTGTCATGCGCAGGCACCTATACGGAATCTTACGGCGGCGGAGCTACATGGTCCTCGCCTAGTGGAACTCTTCGAAAACTCAAGGAGAACTTCACGATTTATGAAGGCGCAGTTACATGTGGCTTGAAGTTTGATTTGAGCAAAGGTCGCCTGTGGTTACTTGGTGGCATTTATCATGAGGATGTTGACTATAACCTCCTTGCGGTCAGTGGCTTGCTTGACGTCAATCTGAAAGACAGCAATGTCGGGTGGCGCGCGGGCGTTGCTTATGAGATTCCGGAAATCGCGTTACGTGCTCAGTTGATGTACCGTTCAGGTGTGTCGATTGATGCGTCTGGCTCAGCGAACGCCAGCCCTCCATTGACTCCTATTTCGCTGACGCGGCCCGCGACTGGAGACACCCAGTTTCCGCAGTCGCTTGAGTTCAAGGTCCAGACCGGCGTTGCCCCTGGCTGGCTTGTCTATAGCAGCGTGAAATGGACCAACTGGTCGGTTACGAAGCAGCTCAATCTTCATATTCCGGCCTTGAAGATCGAAAATGGTAACGACTATTTTTGGCGTGATGGCTGGACGGTCACTGGCGGTATAGCCCACAAGTTCAACGATCAGGTTTCCGGCGCCATTTTCGCGTCCTGGGACCGTGGCGTCAGCACGGGTTGGGATTTGACTGGCGACAGTTACACGATCGGCACCGGTCTTTCGKTGAAGGACAAGATGGGCGGTGAGCTTCGGCTGGGCGTTGCTGCGGTCTACTTGGCGTCGGTTTCCGAAACCCGTTATGTACCTACTTTCCTCAATCGTTCTGTGCAGGGCGACTGGGGCTATGCCGTAAACGGYGGCTAYAGCATCAAGTGGTAAACCTTTCAATCTTCTAGCAAAAAGGCTGGGCCATGCGTCCGGCCTTTTTTGTTGCCGGCGTGTATTTGCGCGCCTCCGGCGGTGCTTGCCCTCACCATTGCGGATCGGCTCCGCTTGCGCCGCCTCATGCGATTGTGACGTTTTGGCAACAGTTTATGAACAACCCCTGCGCTAGAAGTCAGGTCGAGGGAACTGCCCATTTCCCGCCATAAACCCGGCGCACCTCGGTTAGGCCTCGGGATGCGCGCCAGGTTGGCTCGGCGATGAGGCAGGCCGCGGGGTGTGCGGCAAGGACGAGTATGGACGCCAGGGTTATCTCCAAGGCCAAGCTGCCGAGCCGCTACGTGACCGTTGGTCCGGCGCGCGCGCCGCATCGTTCCTACCTCTACGCCATGGGTCTTTCGGCGGCCGAGATCGCGCAGCCGCTGGTCGGTGTCGCCAGCTGCTGGAACGAGGCGGCGCCCTGCAACATCTCGCTGATGCGCCAGGCGCAGGTGGTGAAGAAGGGCGTGGCCGCCGCCAACGGCACGCCGCGCGAATTCTGCACCATCACTGTCACCGACGGCATCGCCATGGGCCACCAGGGCATGAAGTCTTCGCTGGTGTCGCGCGAAGTGATCGCCGACTCGGTCGAACTCACAATGCGCGGCCATTGCTACGACGCGCTGGTCGGGCTCGCCGGTTGCGACAAGTCGCTGCCCGGCATGATGATGGCGATGGTTCGGCTCAACGTGCCTTCGATCTTCATCTATGGCGGCTCGATCCTGCCCGGCAGCTATCGCGGCCGGCAGATCACCGTCCAGGACGTGTTCGAAGCGGTGGGCCAGCATTCGGTCGGCACGATCAGCGATGCGGAGCTTCTGGAGATCGAGCAGGCGGCGTGTCCGTCGGCCGGCTCGTGCGGCGCCCAGTTCACCGCCAACACCATGGCGACAGTCGCAGAGGCGATCGGCCTGGCGTTGCCCTATTCCTGCGGCGCTCCGGCGCCCTACGAGATGCGCGACCGCTTCAATTTCGCTTCCGGCGAAAAGATCATGGAGCTGATCGCCAGAAACATCCGGCCGCGCGACATCGTCACCCGCAAGGCGCTGGAGAACGCGGCGACGGTGGTTTCCGCCACTGGTGGCTCGACCAATGCCGCGCTGCATCTGCCGGCGATCGCGCATGAGGCCGGTATCAAGTTCGACCTTTTCGACGTTGCGGCCATCTTCGAGAAGACGCCCTATATCGCCGACCTCAAGCCCGGCGGCAGATATGTCGCCAAGGACATGTTCGAAGCCGGCGGCATTCCGCTGCTGATCAAGACGCTGCTGGACCACGGATATCTGCACGGCGATTGCATGACGGTCACCGGCCGCACTTTGGCCGAAAACATGGAGCACGTTGCCTGGAATGACAGCCAGGATGTGGTGCGTCCCGCCAACCGGCCAATCACCAAGACAGGCGGCGTTGTGGGCTTGAAGGGAAACCTTGCCCCCGAAGGGGCGATCGTGAAGGTCGCCGGCATGTCGGAGCTGAAATTCTCAGGCCCGGCGCACTGCTTCGATTCGGAAGAGGAGTGCTTCGAAGCGGTCACGCAGCGCAACTACCGGGAAGGCGAGGTTCTCGTCATCCGCTATGAGGGGCCGCGCGGCGGCCCGGGCATGCGCGAGATGCTGTCGACGACGGCGGCGCTCTATGGCCAGGGGCTGGGCGAGAAGGTGGCGCTGATCACCGACGGACGCTTCTCCGGTGCCACGCGCGGCTTCTGCATCGGCCATGTCGGGCCGGAGGCGGCCGTGGGCGGGCCGATCGGGCTGCTCGAGGATGGCGATGTGATCTCGATCGATGCCGTGAAAGGCACGATCGAAGTGGCCCTGTCGGACGCCGAACTGGCGGCCCGGGCGAAGGGATGGAAGGCGCGCGAGACCGACTATCAGTCCGGCGCGATCTGGAAATATGCACAGACGGTAGGGTCGGCCCGCGACGGCGCGGTCACCCATCCGGGCGGCGCGAAAGAAACGCACTGCTATGCGGATATCTGAGGTGTTGAGGTCATCTGTCCTGTTGGCACTGGTCGCGATTGCGACCTTGGGCGCCATCGGGCAGGCCATGGCTTTCGACGACAAGGTGTTCGACGACAAGACGGGCGTGAAGCCGCAGTCGAGCCCGTGGGCGGTGTTCCAGTTCGGCTTTTCGGCCTACAAGAAAGGCCATAAGGACCAGGCGGTCGAGGCCTACAAATACGCCGCCGAGAACGGCCAGATCGGCGCGACCTGGAAGCTTGCGCGCATGTATGCCGAAGGCGACGGTGTGACGCGCGACGACTATGCCGCTTTCAAGTTCTTCTCGGAGATCGTCGAGCAGGATGTCGAGCCCGGCTCGCCTGAGGAAAGCTATGTGTCGGATGCGCTGGTGGCGCTGGGCGATTATCTGAGGAAAGGCATTCCCGGCAGCCCTGTCGAGGAGAATGACGTCGCTGCGCAGGAATACTACATGCGCGCCGCCGCCAACTATCGCAATCCGAACGCCCAGTTCGAGATCGGCCAGATGTTCCTGAAAGGCGAGGGCGGTGTGAAGGCCAGCGTCAAGCAGGCTGGACGCTGGCTCCAGCTTGCGGCCGAGAAGGGCCATGCCGGCGCGCAGGCGACGCTCGGCAACCTCTTGTTCCAGAGCGGCAAGGTCGTGCGCGGCCTGGCGATGATGACGGCGGCGCTGCAACGCGCTCCGCCGGCCGACCAGCCCTGGATCCGCAGCATGCAGGAAGAGGCCTTCGCCGCCGCCGGCGAAGCCGACCGCCGCACCGCGATCTCGTTGGCCGACGACATCCTGACCAAGGGCAACAGCGGCGACCAATAGGCGGCGAGACGCGATCCGGGCTCAGGCCGGCTGCAGGTCGAGGTCGATCGCGACCGGCACATGGTCGGAGGGTTTTTCCCAGGCGCGCACGTGCTTTTCGACCGCGGCCGAGGAAAAGCGATTGGCGGCCTCCGGTGACAACAGCAGATGGTCGATCCGGATGCCGTTGTTCTTCTGCCAGGCACCGGCCTGATAGTCCCAGAAGGTATAGACCTCTGGCGAATCGGTGACCGCGCGCACCGCTTCCGTGAAGCCGAGGTTCTTCAGGCGGCGGAAGGCTTGCCGGGTCTGCGGCTGGAACAGCGCATCGCCCAGCCAGTTCTCGGGGAACCTGGCATCGGCGGGCTCGGGGATGACATTGTAGTCGCCGGCCAATACCAGCGCTTCCTCAAGCCGCAGTCGTTCCTCGGCCCAGCGCTCGAGCCGCGCCATCCATGACAGCTTGTAGGAGAACTTCCTCTCATCGTCGACCGGATTGCCGTTCGGCAGATAGAGCGAGGCGACGCGCAGCGCCCCCTTGTCGGTCGAGAAAACGCCCTCGATGAAGCGTGCGTGGTCGTCGGCGTCGTCGCCCGGCAGACCGCGGTTGACCTCGTCGAAGCGCAGCTTCGACAGGATGGCGACGCCGTTGAAGCTCTTCTGGCCGTTGGTCTCGACATTGTAGCCCAGCGCCTCGATCTCGAGGCGCGGGAACTGGTCGTCGAGGGTCTTGATCTCCTGCAGGCAGACGATGTCCGGCGCGCTTTCGTTCAGCCAGTGGATGAGGTTGCCGATGCGGGCGCGGACGCCGTTGATGTTCCAGGTGACGATCTTCATGCAGGCCTCRATGCTGTCCGGACAATAGGCGTTCGATGAGGCCGATCGTATTGCGTGGGCAGGCCTTTAGAAAGGCCGTCCATTCGCATTCCTGCCATAACTCTCCGGGCGCGGTGCAAATCGCCCGGGTCAAGCGTGGGAAGTTCGAAGGATCAGATGGAAAAACTGGTGCCGCAGCCGCAGGAGGCGACAGCGTTCGGGTTCCTGATCTGGAAGGACTGGCCCATCAGRTCGTCGACGAAGTCGATCACCGAGCCGCCCATATAGATCAGCGAGAGGTCGTCGATCAGGATCGTCGCGCCATCCCTTTCGATGGCGACGTCGTCTGCGTTCGCCGCTTCGACCAGATCGAACTTGTAGGAAAAACCGGAGCAGCCACCGCCTTCGACGGAGACGCGCAGCGCCGTCTTGCCGGGTTCGCCGGCAACGATCCTGGCGATCCGCTTCGCGGCGGCGTCTGTCATCTCGACCTTCATGGCAGTCTTGGCATCCGCGCCCATCGGCGTCACCTTGCTTTCGGTTTCCCATGATAGGTATGAAGCGGACCGGGCCAAGTCAACTGGCGGGTGAATGGATCGACTGGTGGGTGAATGGGCAAGGATGCTCTCGGCGACATCGGATTTGGCTACAGGCCGCGCGCGATCTATGCGAGCGATCCGGCCCAGTCGCGCGGCCGCCTGGTTCCCGAGTCCGAAAGCCCGACCCGAACGCCCTTCCAGCGCGACCGCGACCGCATCATCCACTCCACGGCCTTCCGACGGCTGAAGCACAAGACGCAGGTGTTCGTCGCGCATGAGGGCGATCACTATCGCACAAGGCTGACGCATTCGATCGAGGTGGCGCAGATCGCCCGCGCCTTGGCGCGGGCGCTGCGCGGCGACGAGGACCTCGCCGAGGCGGTCGCCTTGGTGCATGATTTCGGCCACACACCCTTCGGCCACACGGGCGAGGAAGCGCTGAACGAGAAGATGGCCGCGTGGGGCGGCTTCGACCACAATGCCCAGTCGTTGCGCGTCGTCACACGGCTCGAACGGCGCTATGCCGAGTTCGACGGGCTGAACCTCACCTGGGAGACGCTGGAAGGGCTGGTCAAGCACAATGGCCCGCTGACCGACGCGAGCGGCAAGGGGCTGAAGGGCCCGGTGCCGCAGGCGATCCGCGACTATTCCGAACTGCACGACCTCGAGCTCGATCGCTTCGCCGGCATCGAGGCGCAATGCGCGGCGATCGCCGACGACATCGCCTATAACACCCATGACATCGACGATGGCCTGCGCGCCGGTTTCCTGACGCTGGGCATGCTGGAGGATGTCGGCCTGCCCGGATCGATCCTGGAGGGCGTGCGCGCCCGCTATCCGCAGCTTGACGATGTACGGACCGGGCACGAGCTGATGCGCCGGCAGATCACGTTGATGGTTGAGGACGTGATTGCCTCGGCCTCGGCCAATATCGAGCGTCTGAGGCCGGACAGCGCCGATGCGGTGAGGGCGGCGGGCGAGACAATGGTGACCTTCTCAACCGGCATGGCGGCGGCCGAGAGGGAATTGAAGGCTTTCCTCTACAAGCATCTCTACCGGCATGCCGAAGTGATGCGCGTGCGCGCCGACGCCGACCGGATCGTGCGCGACCTGTTCGATGTCTACTTCGCCGATCCGCGCGCCATGCCGGACGGGTGGCGTGAAGGGCTCGACCGTGCCGAAGATCGCATCAAGGCGCGCAGCGTGGCCGATTTCCTGGCCGGCATGACCGATACCTATGCACTCAAGGAACACAGGCGATTGTTTGACCATACGCCCGATTTRAGCTAGGGCGAGCCACGATTTTGCCGGCCAAACAAGCCGGTCGCTTCTCTAAAGCCCAGAGCATACCTGATGAATATCTTCGCCGAGTTCAACGCGCGGATCGTAAGAGCCGTAGAAGCCCTTGACCTGAAAGACAAGGATGGCGCCGCGCTCGACCTGTCGCGCATCGCCGTCGAGCCGCCGCGCGACGCGAGCCATGGCGACCTTGCCACCAACGCTGCGATGKTGCTGGCAAAGCCAACTGGCCAGAATCCGCGCGTGCTTGCCGAGAAGCTGACCGAAGCGCTGYGCGCGGATGCCGACATTGCCTCGGCGTCCGTCGCCGGCCCAGGCTTCGTCAATCTCAGGCTGAAGGACGGATTCTGGCAGGCGCATCTTGCCGCGCTGCTCGGCGAGGGCCGCAACTATGGCCGCTCGARGATCGGCGGCGGCCGCAAGGCCAATGTGGAATATGTCTCGGCCAATCCGACCGGCCCGATGCATGTCGGCCATTGCCGCGGCGCCGTCGTCGGCGACACGCTCGCCAACCTGATGGCCTTCGCCGGCTTCGACGTGACCAAGGAATATGTCATCAACGATGCCGGCTCGCAGATCGATGTGCTCGGGCGCTCGGCCATGCTGCGCTACCGCGAAGCRCTSGGCGAGGACATYGGCGASATCCCGTCCGGCCTCTATCCCGGCGACTATCTGGTTCCGGTCGGCCAGGCGCTGGTCAAGGAATTCGGCGGCAGCCTCTTGCAGATGCCGGAAGACGAGGCGCTGGCGATCGTCAAGGACCGCACGGTCGACGCGATGATGGCGATGATCCGCGAGGATCTTGCGTTGCTCAACGTGCATCACGACGTGTTCTTCTCGGAACGCACGCTGCATGCCGACAATGCGAAGAGGATCCGCTCGGCAATCAACGACCTCACGCTGAAGGGCCATATCTACAAGGGCAAGCTGCCGCCGCCGAAGGGTGAGAAGCCCGACGACTGGGAGGATCGCGAGCAAACGCTGTTCCGCTCGACCACCGTCGGCGACGACATGGACCGGGCGCTGGTCAAGTCGGACGGCTCCTTCACCTATTTCGCGGCCGATGTCGCCTATCTCAAGGACAAGGTGGAGCGCGGCTTCGTCGACCTGATCTATGTGCTCGGCGCCGACCATGGCGGCTACGTCAAGCGGCTGGAAGCACTGGCGCGCGCGGTTGCCGGCGATACGGTCAAGCTGACCGTCCTGCTCTGCCAACTGGTGAGGCTGTTTCGCGATGGCGAGCCGGTCCGGATGTCGAAACGCGCGGGCGATTTCGTTACGCTGCGCGATGTGGTGGACGAGGTCGGCCGCGATCCSATCCGCTTCATGATGCTYTATCGSAAGAACGACGCGCCGCTCGATTTCGATTTCGCCAAGGTCACCGAGCAGTCCAAGGACAATCCGGTSTTCTACGTGCAATACGCTTCGGCGCGCTGCCATTCGGTGTTCCGGCAGGCGAGCGAACAGCTTGGCGAGGCGAATTTCGACCGCAACCGGCTGGTCGCCTCCGTCGCCGCGCTTACCGACGAGGGCGAAATCGGCCTGATCCGGAAGCTGGCTGAATATCCACGCCTCATCGAATCCGCGGCACTTGCGCTGGAGCCGCACCGGCTGGCATTCTACCTCTACGATCTGGCCTCGAGCTTCCACGCGCACTGGAATCGGGGCACGGACAACCCAGACTTACGTTTTGTTAAGGTTAACGACCCACAATTGACGTATGCCAGACTAGGGCTGGTGCAGGCTGTTTCGGATGTTTTGACATCCGGCCTGACGCTGATAGGGGCGGATGCGCCGACCGAAATGCGTTAGGTTTGACTAAAACACCTGTCACCTTTTGCCCACATTGCGCTGGTAAGGGCCAACCCTGCGCGACGTCCATGGCGTCCGACTGTGTGCGAGTTCGGGAACAATAATGGCAGACAGAACCCAGCTGAAAGCAGCCGATCACAACCATATCGCCGACGATGATCCGTTCGCGGAACTGACCCGCATCATGGGTTTCGATCCGCGCCAGCCCGCCCGGCCGCAAGCGCCCGCCGTCGAGAATGCCGCGCCGGCCAAGCAGGCCGCGGTAGAGGACGACTTCGACATCGACCTCGAAAAGGAGATGATGGGCGAGTTCGACGCTGTCGAGGACAGCGCGCCAGTCTCTCACCAGGCTGCCGCCCACCAGGCGCCCCAGGCGGCGTCGCCCCAGATCGCGCATGAGCCGGCATTCGAAGCCGCGGGCGTTGCCGTGAACGATGACGAGCTTGCGGCGTCCTTCGAGCAGGACTTCGTTTTTGACGATGCGGCCGACCTTGCGCATTTCGCGACGCCCCGCGCGCCGGAGCCGGCCGCCGCCATCGCTTTCGACGAGGATTTCGACAAGGCGGTCGCAGGTCCGCTGGATGTCTCGCCGGTCGAGGACGATCTTGCCATCGATCACGAGATGGCGGCTTCGCTGGATCAGGATTTCCGCTTTGACCATCGTGATGCCGCCGTCGCCCATCGCGATGCCGCCGAGGTCGTGCAATCCGCGAGCGAGGCAGCGTTCGACGCGGATTTCGACAATGCCGTCCAGATGTCGCTCGAGGACGAATTGGCTTTTGACAGCCACGAGCCGGAGCCGCATGCCGTGATTGCCGACGCCAGGCAGCCTGAAGCCCATGCGGCTGCCGATCGGTTGATGTCCGAGGAAGACTTCGCTGGCCATTTCGACGAGGCAATGGCCGACGTCGACATGGATTTSGAGCGGCATSGGGATCTGCCGCACGAAGAGGAACCGCCGGTTGAGCCGGAACCAGCGGTCGAGATGGCGCATTTCGCCGCCCATCCGGAGCCGGTCGTCGCGGCTGAGCCTGTCGCCGATGCTGCCGGCCACGGCTTGGACGATGACTTCGAACTCAGCTTCCGTGACGCGCTTGCCGAGCCGGAAGTCGCAACCGCCGAATCCGTCCACGAAGTTCCGGTTGCCGAACCTGCCGCCGTGCCCCGGCCCTCATTCGCCGAGCCTTCACCCGTCCAGCCGGCACCGGTGCCGCAGGTTGCCGCTGTCGAGCCGGCAAAGCCTGTCGCGGCCGCCAGCGAGCGGAGCCTGGAAGACGAGCTCAATGCGCTGCTCGGCGCCATGACCGCCCGGCCGATGCCGGCTGTGAAGGAAGCCGCCCCGGCGCCGCAGCCGGTTGTTCATGCAGCTGCCGGCTACGGGGGGCAGGAGGCCGCTCACGCCGATGATCTCGACTGGACTGTCGATGAGGAAGGGCCGCAACGGCACGAGCAGGTAGATCAGCCCGCGGACGCCGATCTCGATACGCTGCTCGCCGGCGAGCTCGACCAGCAGGATTTTCATGTCGCGCCTTCCATGGCCGATCCCGAACCGGACATCGATTTCGATGACGAGGCCTTCGATGCCGCCTTTGCCAAGGGCATCGCGATGGATCGGGAAACGCCGGCGGTCGCACCGGTGACCGAGGCTTCGTCCAGAAGCTGGGCCAGTTCGCTGGATCGGCCGCGTTCCGAGCCGGCCCCGTCATCCTGGAGCCGCGCGACCCCGGTCGCAGCCCCGGCACAGGCTCTGTTCGAACCGCAGCCGGCACCCTTGGCGCCGCAGGCGCCTGCGCCCGCTTATCGGAGCGAGCCGGCCGTGGATCATTCGGCCTACGCCAGACCGACCCCCGCGCAGGCTTCGTTCGCACCGCAGCCGGCACCTTCGGCGCCACAGATGGCGGCGCCTGCTTACAGCGGCGAGCCGGCCGCGGATTACTCCGCCTACACCTCGCCGGCCTCGGCGCCGCAGCCCCGCCAGCACGAAGAAATGCCCGAGGTCGAGACGGTCGATGTGCCCGAGCGCGTCGTGGCGCTCGCAGACGATCTCGACATTCCCGAGCTCAGCTTCGAGGAGGACCAGCCGGCGGCGACCGCTTACGACGATCTCGACGCCGAGTTCGCGAGCCTGCTCACCGAGATGAATGCGACGGAGATCGCTCCGACGACGGCGCCGGGCCGCGCCTATGAAGACGATACCTATAGTGCCGGCTACGATCGTCGCGAGTTGCGCGCCGAGACTCCGGCTGCGCCGGCGGCCGCCGCCTCCTACGCCGTTCCAGCCAATGACGACTATGACGCGGACGATCTGCCCGGCAGCCGTCCGGTTTCGCAGGCGGACGAATTCGCCGCCGACGAACTCGACTACGATCCAGAGCTCGATGAGGCGATGGCGATACCGGGCCTTGCCCAAGGCGAGGCGGCAAAGCCGCGCAGGCGTGGCCTGATCATCGCCGCGGTTGTCGGTGCGGTGGCGGTTGCCGGCGGCCTTGGCGCGCTTGCCTTCGGCGGCAAGGGCGGCAGCGAAGCGCCGGTGATCGTCAAGGCCGACAACGCACCGATCAAGGTCAAGCCGGAAAATCCGGGCGGCGCGGTGGTGCCCAACCAGGACAACAAGGTCTATGACTCGGTCGTCAAGGGCGGCGGCGCCAAGCCTGCCGAACCGGTGCAGCCGAAGCTGGTGACAAACACCGAGCAGCCGGTCGACCTGGCTTCCAAGGCGCCGCAGAGCCGCGTCGTCGACCTGTCGCCCAACGGGACCGATGCAGCCGCGGGCGCCGATGCCTCCGGCAACCCGGCCGCCGCGGCACCCGGCAGCGCCCAGGCAACCGCGCCGCAAAGCGCTCAGCCGGCCGCGCCTGCGCCGAAATCGGAAGATCGCATCGCGCAGGTGCTGCAGGATGCCGACAAGGGAACCAACACCGATGTCGTCGCCGTTGCGCCGCGCAAGGTGAAGACCATGATGGTGAAGCCTGACGGCTCGCTGGTTCCGCGCGAGGATCCGGTTCCGGCGGCGCCGAAGGTCGCGGCGGCCGAGCCGACCGATCCGGCGCCGCAGCATGTCGCGCCGGCGGGTCAGTCGGACACCCAGCAAACCGGGACCGTCACGCCGGCAACCGATCAGGCCGCCGACCAGGGAGGCGACAATCAGCCCGATACTGTCGCGCCGGTGAAGCCTGCCGCCAAGGCAGAGGCCAAGGCCCAGTCGGCCAACACGCCCGCGAAGGTGCCGGTAGCGCCGCCGCGGCCATCCGATCAGCCGGTCGACATCGTTGGCGAGGTCAAGCCCGACCAGGTCGCATCCGTCGATCCGGCGGCGGCCGGCGGCGGCTCGTGGTCGATGCAGATCGCGTCGCAGCCGACGGTGGAAAGCGCCCAGTCGACCTATCAGGACCTACAGCGCCGCTACGGCAGCGTGCTGGCCGGGCGCACCGCGAACATCGTCAAGGCCGAGGTCGCTGGCAAGGGCACCTTCTACCGCGTCCGCGTACCGGCCCAGTCGCGCAACGATGCGATCGCGCTGTGCACGAGCTACAAGGCAGCCGGCGGCAACTGCTTCGTGTCGCGCTGACCAGATCGATATCCTTTCAAAGCCGGCGTGGCCTGAAGGTCGCGCCGGCTTTTCATTGTGGACGGGTCGCCGGCTTCCGGCCGCTCAAGGGCAAGGGTGATTCCCTTTGCATCGTTGAGGCCCTAAGGTTCTGCCCATGAGCGAATCAAAATCCATGATCCTCGGCTGCGCCGGGAAATCCCTCACACCCGAGGAAATCCGCTTCTATGGCGGCGAGCGTCCTTGGGGCTTCATCCTGTTCGCGCGCAATATCGGCGAGCCCGGGCAGATACGCGACCTGGTCGCCTCGATGCGCGACAGCGTCGGGCGTCCGGACGCTCCCGTCTTCATCGACCAGGAGGGCGGCCGGGTGCAGCGCCTGCGGCCGCCGCTGGCGCCGAACTATCCGGCCGGCGGGGCGCTTGGCGCGCTGTGGCGCGGGGATCGCGAGGCGGGTCGCCGCGCCGCCTGGCTGATGGCGCGGCTGCATGCCTTCGACCTTTCCCGCTTCGGCATCACCGCCGATTGCCTTCCGGTGCTCGACGTACCGGTCGAGGGCGCCAGCGACGTCATCGGCGCGCGCGCTTACGGTATGGATCCTAACGCCGCCATCGAGCTCGGCCGGGCTTCGGCGGAAGGGCTGATCTCCGGTGGCGTGCTGCCGGTTATGAAGCATATCCCCGGCCACGGCCGCGCTTCGGCCGACACCCATTTCGCGCTGCCGACGGTCGACACGCCGCTCGCCGAACTGCGGCGGCATGATTTTGCCCCGTTCAAGGCGCTCAACCACCTGCCGATGGCAATGACGGCGCATGTCGTCTACAGCGCCGTCGACCCTGACCATCCGGCGACGACCTCGGCCAAGGTGGTCAACGAGGTGATCCGCGGCGAGATCGGTTTCGACGGGCTGCTGATGAGCGACGACACCTCGATGAAGGCACTTTCTGGGGATTTCCCGACAAAGGCGGCGGCAATCCTTGCGGCCGGCTGCGATCTCGTCCTTCACTGCAACGGGGTTTTCGAGGAGATGTCCGGGATCGCATCGCGCACGACGCCGCTCGAAGGCAAGTCGCTTGCGAGAGCGGAGCGGGCGCTGGCCTATGTAAAGAGCCGCGACGCCGCCGAAGAAGCCGCGATACGCGCGGAATTTGCCACCTATTTCGAAGCGGTGGCCTGAACCGAAGGGAAGAAAGGCAAGTGGCGGAGACATTGGATTTGAAGGCCGCGAAGGCCGCACCGATGGACCGTCTGTGGGCCGAAAACGACGATTCACGCCTTACCGGCGATCCGTCGCTGGTGGTCGACGTGGCCGGTTTCGAAGGTCCGCTCGACCTTCTCCTGCATCTGGCGCGCAACCAGAAGGTCGACCTGGCGCGCATTTCCATCCTGGCGCTTGCCGAGCAATATCTGGCCTTCATCGAGAGGGTGAGGGCGCTGAGGCTGGAGCTTGCGGCCGACTATCTGGTGATGGCGGCGTGGCTCGCCTTCCTCAAATCGAAGCTGCTGATCCCGAAACAGCCGGGCGAAGAGGGCGAGAGCGGCGAGGAACTGGCGGCGGTGCTGCAGTTCCGCCTGAAACGGCTGGAGGCGATGCGCGACGCCGCGGCACGGCTGGTCAACCGCAACAGGCTCGGCCGCGATGTCTTCGCGCGCGGTATGCCCGAAATGGTCATCGTCGAGAAGCGCAACACCTATTCCGCCTCGCTCTACGATCTCCTGACTGCGTATGCCCAGCAGCGCCAGAAGCAGGCGATCAACAATGTGACCATCGCCAGGCGTGCCGTYTGGTCGCTGAARGATGCGCGCGACGTGCTGGCCAGGCTGGTCGGAACGCTGAGCGACTGGACAGCGCTCGACAGTTTCCTGATCGAATATCTGGCGGCTCCGGAAGAGAAGCGGACGGCCGTTGCCAGTTCCTTCGCCGCTACGCTCGAAATGGTGCGCGAGGGCAAGCTGGAAGTGCGGCAGGATCAGGTTTTCGCGCCGATCTACCTGCGCGGCCGCGCGCAAGGGATAAGGGCAGTCGAGGTGGTATCATGAGCGAACGCGCCAATGCTTCGGTCATCCCGTTCAAGGTCGACGACGAACTGGGGGACGAGACGGCCGAACAGGGTTTCATCGAGAACCCCGCCGAGCGGCTGCAATTGGCGGAAGCCGTTCGCATGGCTGAAGCGATCGTCTTCGCCAGCGCCGAGCCGGTGAGCGAGAAGCAAYTGGCGGCGCGGCTGCCRGAGGGCGTCAACATTGCGGCGGCGATGGCCGATCTGCAGGAAATCTATGCCAGGCGYGGGGTCAATCTGGTGCGTGTCGGCGATRCCTGGGCRTTYCGCACSGCRGGCGACCTGGCGTTCCTGATGAGCCGCGATACCGTGCAGCAGAGAAAGCTCTCGCGCGCGGCGCTCGAAGTGCTGGCGATCATCGCCTATCATCAGCCGGTGACGCGTGCCGAGATCGAGGACATCAGAGGCGTCGAGACGTCGAAAGGCACGCTGGACACGCTTCTGGAAACCGAATGGGTGAGGATGCGGGGCCGGCGGCGCACGCCCGGCCGTCCAGTGACCTACGGCACGACCGACGCCTTCCTCGACCATTTTGCGCTGGAAGAAATCCGCGATCTTCCCGGCATGGAGGAACTGAAGGGCGCCGGGCTCCTGTCGACGCGCATGCCGTCCAATTTCTCCATACCGGTGCCGCCGGCCGATCCGGAGGCGCTGACCGAGGACGAGGACGAACTGACCGATATCGACCTCGAGGAACTCGGGCTGCTCACGCCGCGCGTCACGGAAGAGTGACCGCAAGGGCGCTACGGATGGCCCGTTGGCGGGGCTGCGCCGATTCGTAGCAAGGCGGCCGCGTCGAAAGTGCGTGACATCAGGCAGCCATTTTATCAACTTCATTGTAGTTGTGTTTGAATCCCAAGGCGAAAACGCATAGATCATCGCCAGGGAAAACATTCGAGAGAGATTGAAATGGGCTCATTATCGATATGGCACTGGCTGATCGTGCTGGTCATCGTGCTGCTCCTGTTCGGTCGCGGCAAACTGCCGGAACTGATGGGCGACATGGCCAAGGGCATCAAGAGCTTCAAGAAGGGCATGGCTGACGACGACGCCGACGACCAGCGCACCGTCGAGCACCGCGCCGACGAAACCGTTTCGCCGGCCAAGGAAAAGGCCAGCAAGAGCTGAGCCCGGTGGTTGCCTTGTGCATGTCGTTGTCCCAAAACCGTTTCGCRCTTTTGGGCGACATGCACCCGTCGGAATAGATTGCCATGTTTGATATCGGCTGGAGCGAACTGCTGGTGATCGCGGTCGTCATGATCGTGGTCGTCGGACCGAAGGATTTGCCCAAGATGTTGCGCACCTTCGGCCGCACCGCGGCGAAGCTGCGCGCCATGGCGGGCGACTTCCAGAAGCAGTTCAACGATGCGCTAAAGGAAGCTGAACTCGACGACGTCAAGAGTTCGATCGACAGCCTTCGTAGCCTCAATCCGATGAACGAGGTGCGCAGGCAGCTCAACCCGTTCGAGCAGGCCGCGGCCGATGTGCGCTCCGGCGTCGACAACATGATGAAGCCGACGCCGGCACCCGATCCAGCAGCGCCGGCATCCCCGGAGCCTCAGGCGGGCGAACCGCTCAAGAACGGTGCAACCGCGATGCCCGGCGCAAATGGGCCTGAAGCCGCGCCAACTTCGACGACCTTTCCGGCCATGACCGACGCGTCGGTTGTTGCGCCAATCTCAGGAGCACCGGCGCAGGAGGCGACACCAGCCAAGAAGACCACGGCGAGGTCCGCGCGATCGGCATCGCCCAAGCCGGCCGCGGCGAAAACGACCAGCAAGCCTTCGCCTGCGGCGGCAAAGGCCGCCAAGCCGGCGGCCGCGAAAAAGGCGCCGGCCAAATCCGAGGCCAAACCGACGGCCGCGGAGCAGAAGAGCGGCCCGAAAAAAGCCACGGGCGCGCGAAAGACGGCGGGAGCCGCCAAGTGAGCGTTTCTGACAAGGAAAGAGAAGAGATCGAGAAGTCGTCGGCGCCGCTGATCGAGCATCTCATCGAATTGCGGCGACGGCTGATATGGTCGCTCGGTGGGTTCTTCGTTGCGTTTCTCGTCTGCTTCTTCTTCGCCAAGCGCCTGTTCAACCTGCTTGTCATCCCGTTCAAATGGGCGACCCAGTGGGCGGGACTCGATCCGCACAAGGTCGAGCTGATCTACACCGCGCCGCAGGAGTTCTTCTTCACCCAGGTGAAGCTCGCCATGTTCGGCGGCATGGTCGTCGCGTTTCCGCTGATCGCCACGCAGATCTACAAGTTCATCGCACCCGGCCTCTACAAGAACGAGCGCAGCGCCTTCTTGCCATTCCTGATCGCCTCGCCTGTCCTGTTCCTGATGGGCGCGTCGCTGGTCTACTTCTTCTTCACCCCGATGGTGATGTGGTTCTTCCTCGCCATGCAGCAGGTCGGAACCAACGACCAGGTGCAGATTTCGCTGCTTCCGAAAGTATCGGAATATCTCAGCCTGATCATGACGCTGATCTTCTCCTTCGGCCTGGTGTTCCAGTTGCCGGTGGTGACCAGCCTGTTGACGCGCGTCGGCCTGCTGTCGTCGCAGGCGCTGGTCGAGAAGCGCAAATGGGCGATCGTGCTCGCCTTCGTGGTTGCCGCCGTGCTGACCCCGCCGGACCCGTTGAGCCAGTGCGGCCTCGCTATTCCGACGATCCTTCTCTATGAGGTCGCGATCTGGTCCTCGCGCGCTATCGAGCGCAGCCAGGAGCGTGAGCGCCTGGCGCGCGAGCGGCAGGACGCCGGGACGCCAGTGGCCGAAAAGGCGGCGGACGCCTCGTCGACACAAGCGCCGACCTGAGAATAGCCCGAAAAAGACGGCGGGCGCCGTCTTGCATCGATCAAGGATGCGGTTTACGCCCTCGAACTGAAACGCATCGCCCGTGAAGCGATGCGTTTCCAGTTTTGTTTTGCGCATGTCGTTCCCCCAGAACCGCTGCAAACTTTGGGCGACATGCCACCCGAGGACGGACAGCAATGCTCGACATCAAGTGGATTCGCGACAACCCGCAGGCCCTCGTTGAAGCGCTGGTGAAGCGCTCCTGGTCGGCCAGTGACGCGCAGTCCACGGCGGATGACCTGGTTGCCAGGGATGAAGCGCGCCGCGCGCATTTGAGCGAGTTGCAGGTCAAGCAGGAGCGCCGCAACGCAGCTTCGAAGGAGATCGGCAATGCCATGCGCTCGGGCGATGCCGCTCTTGCCGAGAAGCTCAAGGGCGAAGTCAGCGACATCAAGGCGTTCATCCAGAACGGCGAGGCGCGCGAGCGCGAGCTCGACAAGGCGCTGAACGACGCGCTTGCCGTGCTGCCCAACGTGCCGCTCGACGAGGTGCCGGTCGGCAAGGACGAGCACGACAACGTCGTGAAGCACATTGTCGGCAGCGTGCCGACACGCCCGAACTGGGTGAAGGAGCATTTCGAGATCGGCGAAGCGCTCGGCATGATGGATTTCGAACGGGCGGCGAAGCTCTCCGGCTCGCGCTTCACGGTGCTGAAGAGCCAGCTTGCGCGCATGGAGCGGGCGCTCGGCCAGTTCATGATCGACCTGCACACGACCGAGCACGGCTATGAGGAGATCATCCCGCCGCTGATGGTGCGCGACGAGGTGCTGTTCGGCACCAACCAACTGCCGAAGTTCGAACTCGACCTGTTCTTCACGCCGCATGGCGACGGTCGCCTCGGCCTGATCCCGACGGCGGAAGTGCCGCTCACCAACCTGGTGCGCGAGGAGATCACCGCGCATGAGAAGCTGCCGCTGCGCTATACAGCGCTGACGCCTTGCTTCCGCTCGGAGGCAGGCTCGGCCGGCCGCGACACGCGCGGCATGCTGCGCCAGCACCAGTTCTACAAGGTCGAGCTGGTCTCGATCACCGACCAGGAAAGCTCGATCGCGGAGCACGAGCGCATGACGCAATGCGCCGAGGAAGTGCTGAAGCGGCTCGGCCTGCCGTTCCGCACTGTGACGCTGTGCACCGGCGACATGGGTTTCGGCGCGCGCAAGACCTATGACATCGAGGTCTGGCTGCCGGGCCAGAACGCCTATCGCGAAATCTCGTCCTGCTCGGTCTGCGGCGACTTCCAGGCCAGGCGCATGGATGCCCGCTACAAGGACAAGGACGGCAAGGGCAACCGCTTCGTCCATACGTTGAACGGCTCGGGTACCGCTGTGGGCCGCGCTCTTATAGCTGTCATGGAAAACTACCAGAATGAGGATGGCAGCGTAACCATTCCTGAAGTGCTGCGGCCTTACATGGGTGGTCTCGCGAAGATCGGTCCGAAGTGAATCCATGCGCATCCTGCTGACCAACGATGACGGCATCCACGCCGAAGGATTGGCCTGCCTCGAACGCATCGCCCGCACGTTGTCGGATGACGTCTGGGTGGTCGCGCCGGAGCAGGACCAGTCCGGCTACGCGCATTCGCTGTCGATCTCGGAGCCGTTGCGTCTGAGGAAGATCGGCGAGAAGCACTTTGCCGTGCGCGGCACGCCGACCGACTGCGTCATCATGGGGACGAGGAAGATACTGCCCGGGCCTCCGGACCTCATCCTGTCGGGCGTCAATTCCGGCGCCAACATCGCCGACGACGTCACCTATTCCGGCACCGTCGCCGGAGCCATGGAAGGTGCGCTGCTCGGCGTGCGCTCGATCGCGGTCAGCCAGGCCTATTCCTATGTCGGCGAGGATCGCGTCGTGCCCTATGAGACGACCGAGGCCTTGGCGCCGGCGCTGCTGAAGAAACTGGTGGCGACGCCGCTGCCGGAAGGCGTGCTGCTCAACGTCAATTTTCCGAACTGCGCGCCCGACGAGGTCGAGGGCACGGTCGTGACTTCGCAGGGCAAGCTGGTGCACAGCCTCTGGGTCGACGAGCGGCGCGACGGGCGCGGCCTGCCATACTACTGGTTGCGATTCGGCCGCGAGCCGGTCGAAGGCAAGAGAGGCACCGACCTCTACGCGCTGCGCAACCGGCTGGTGTCGGTGACGCCGTTGCAGCTCGACCTCACCGCCCATCAACTCCGCGACCAGCTGACCAAGGCGCTGTCATGAATACGGGTTTGGCATGAACATGGCCGTCGACGACCGCGAAGGTTTTGCCGCTTTCCTGCTCCGCCTGCGTGGCCGGGGCACGGCGCCGAAGGCGCTGATCGCCGCCTTCGAGGCGACGCCGCGGCGCGGTTTCCTTAACGGCCAGTTCCATTCGATAGCCTGGTCGGAAGGTATGCTGCCGATCGAATGCGGCGAGGCGATCGAGGGCGCGGACCTGCAGGCGGCCGTGATCGCGGCCCTTGCCGTCGAACCGGGCAATCGCGTTCTCGAGATCGGCACCGGGTCGGGCTACACC
>BFBZ01000273.1_pt1 | contig 59681 bp, 58 predicted proteins | sample 1888401 | NCBI WGS metagenome assembly BFBZ01 (sample SAMD00112614, study PRJDB3348) | symbiont metagenome | host: Chara braunii
CCACCCGCCGGCAACTGAGGTCAGTGCCAGCAAGGCCAACAACCCGGTTTTCACTCGCCGACGCAGATACGACGGCCGAGCGATGGCAGACACCGCCATCAGCCGTCCTCCAGGTACAACAACGCCACGAAACCCGACAAACCACCCACCACTGCGGGCAACCATGCAGCAAGGGCCGGCTGTAGCAGCTCGGCCTTGCTCAGATCATCCGTCACCTTCGACATGACATAGAGCGCAAAGCCCGCCGTCACGCCACCCAAAACCATCTTCTGCACGCCGCCGAAGCGGAAAAACCGCAGGCTGAAGGCGGCGGCGAGCAGAACCATCGCCGCGAGCATGAACGGCCGCGACAATAGCTTTTGATACTGCAAGCGGTAACCGGCAGCGGTTAACCCCGCGTGTTCAGCCATCTGAATGTACTGGGGAAGCTGCCAGAATGGGACGGTTTCGGGGGTCGAGAAGGTCTCGCGCACCTGTTCGGGTGTCAGATTGGTCGAAAGCCGGTGGAGTTCGCGTTCGACCGGCGGCACGCCGGGGGTATAGATCCGCGCCTCGGACAGCCGCCAGTAGCCGGGCTCGAGCACGGCAGTCTTGGCCTCGATGCGTTCGAGGAACCTGCCCTGGGGATCGAACGTGAAGGCGGTAACGTTGGACAGCTGCACGCCCTGTTCGCGGCTGCTCAGCGCATTGATGACGGACGAGCCTTCCGGACTCTTCTGGCGCACCCAAAGGCCGCCGCCGGACGCTTGCAGACTGGCCGGCACCTGGCCGGTCATCTCGGCTTCGATGCGCTTGGAGCGCTCGGCCATGATGGCGGCGATCGGATTGTAGACGGCGGTGGCGAACGTGCCGACCGCGAGCGCGACGATCAGGGCAGGGGCGGTGAATTGCCACGCCGACATGCCGGAGGAGCGCGCGATCACGAGCTCCAGACGGCGTGAGAGGCCGAGGTAGCACGACATCGCGCCGATCAGCACGCAGAACGGCAGGATGCGTTCGGCGACCTGGGGGACACGGAACAGCGATGTCTTGGCGACGGTGAGCGCGGAGAGGTTGGGGACGTCGGAATGCCGCCGCATCAGCTCGACGTAGTCGATCAGCATGATCAGGCCGAACACGCCGATGAGAACCGCCATCAGCGCGGACAGGAACTTCATCCCGAAGTAGCGGCTGAGCGTCCCGGTCATGTGGCCGGCCTCAGCTTCGTCTGCACGCGCTGCACGAGACGCTCGACAGCCGAGGTGAGCGTATCGGTCAGGAACGCCGGCGGTTCGATGATGATGCCGCGCGAGATCGCATACGAGCCGGCGCCGATGGCGCCAACAACCGCGATGTATTGGAGCGCGAGCGCCGGCGCATAGTTCACGCCGACGACCGTGCTGACGAAGCCGATTAGCCGCACCAGCGCGACGTTGCCGATCACCGCGAGCATCGACCAGCTCCGGCTCTGGCGCGTGGTGCGCGGCGCGCCGAGGAATGTGTAGGCGATCACCATGAAGGCAAACGGGTAGAGGGGCCCCAGGATGCGGTCGTGGAATTCGGCGCGGAATTGTCCCGGCTGGGCTTTGTAGACGGGGTCGTTGGGATCGGGGTTGAACAACTCCCAGAAGTAGCGTTCGCGCACCGAGTAGTTGATCGCTTGCACGCTGCCTGTGAACTGCGAGAGGTCGAAGGCGTAGCGGTCGAAGACGACGATGTTCGGATCGCGCTGCTTGAGTTCGTGGCGCTGGATGCTGCCGTTCTCCAGGAGGAGGTAGCTGCCGCGGTCGTTCTTGATGATCTCGCCTTGCTCGGCGACGATGGTGACGCGTTCTTTTTCGTCGCGGCGGTCGTCCATCATGATGCCGACCAGGAGACCATTGGCGCGCCGCTCGCGGATATGGAAGGTCAGTCCGCGCTCGATCGGGGTGAACCGGCCGGGCTGCACGATGTTGCTGACGAGATCAGTGCGCACCTCGGTGAGCCAGCGGCGCAGCATGCGCAGGCCCTCCGGCGCGAGATAGGCGCTGATGATCGCGACCATGATGGAGACCGCGATCGTCACGATCAGGAACGGATGGAACAGGCCCCAGGGCTTCATCCCGGCGGCGTTCATCACGATGATTTCGGAGTCGGTGCCGAGCTTGTTGAGGACGTGAGCGCCGGCGACCACGAGCGCGATCGGTGCGATCACCAGGATGAGCAGCGGGATGATGAGGCCGGTGATGCCGATGAACACCAGGACGGTCTGGCCCTGGTTGGTCATCAGGTCGATGTCGCGAAGAGCCTGCGTCACCCAGATGACCGCTGTGAGGCTCAGCAGCACAACCAGGAACGCACCGAAGGTGGTGCGAAAGATATAGCGGCCGATCGACCCCATCCGGCTACGTCGTCCCCACGTTCGGCCATCCGCCCAAAAACCCGTGCGTCATCCCCATGTCGCGCGGGTTTAACTCAAGGCGGACCGATCCCCCTCGTAGTCTCAACTTCATCAATGGACATAATGGCGTGCCTAAGGCAAACCTGTTGAACATGCACAACAAAAAGTTAATCCCACGACGTCTGGTTGCGCTGTTTTGAGATGACTTGCAACTAATGATTGTGGTGGCTTCTGGAGGCCATTTTATCGCTCATTTTTGTGCTCCGGATGACCCGCGTTTGTCGCCTGATGGCATCGAATCGTCGCACTTTACGACGTTTCATGCGATGACCCGCCAGTTCAATTGTCCCGTCCAAAGGAGCCCTTGATGGCCGACGCCCGCAAGCCCGGTTTCGCCGCTTTCGCGGCCCCCTCGAAGGGGTATTTGGTCCTGTTCTGCGAGGAGGGCGTGAAGTTCGGTCCGGCTGCACGCAAGGCGCTGGGTCCGACCGGCGATCTGGTGGAACGGGCGGCGGCGGCCGACAAATTCACCGGCAAGAGCGGTTCCACCCTTGAGATCGTGGCCCCGGCTGGGCTGTCGGTGTCCCGGCTGGTGATCGCTGGCGTAGGCAAGACCGGGAAGTTCAAGTCCAAGGACTACGTGAAGCTCGGCGGCATCGCCCGCGGCAAGGTTCCGGCCTCGGTCTCGGACGTCACGATCTTCGCGGAGCTCGCGGGTGGGGCGATGAAGCCCGATCAGGCCGCGGACCTCGCGCTCGGTGCCGTGCTGCGCGCCTATTCGTTCGATCTCTACAAGACCAAGCGCAAGGAGGGCGAAGACGCCCCCGCGAAAACCCAGGTCACGATCGGCGTTTCGAGTGTCCCCGCGGCGAAGAAGGCGTGGGAGGAGCGCGAAGCGGTGGCCGACGGCGTGGTGCTCGCGCGCGATCTCATCAATGAGCCGGCCAACGTCCTCAACCCGGAAGAATTCGCACGCCGCTGCCTGCCGCTGAAGAAGCTTGGCGTGCAGGTCGAGGTGCTCGACGTGCCGGCGATGAAGAAGCTCGGCATGAACGCGCTGCTCGGCGTCGGCCAAGGCTCCGAATTCCAGAGCCGCACCGTGATCATGCGCTGGAACGGCGGCAAGAAGGGCCAGGCGCCGGTCTCGTTCATCGGCAAGGGCGTGTGCTTCGACACCGGCGGCATCTCGATCAAGCCAGCCGCCGGCATGGAGGACATGAAGGGCGACATGGCGGGCGCGGGCTGCGTGGTCGGCCTGATGCATGCGCTCGCCGCGCGCAAGGCGAAGTGCAATGTGATCGGCGCGATCGGCATCGTCGAGAACATGCCCGACGGGCGGGCGCAGCGCCCCGGCGACATCGTCACCTCGATGTCAGGTCAGACCATCGAGATCATCAACACCGACGCCGAAGGCCGCTTGGTGCTGTGCGACGTGCTCCACTATGTGAACACGAAGTACAAGCCGAAGTTCATGATCAATCTGGCAACGCTCACCGGCGCGATCATCGTCGCGCTCGGCCAGGAATACGCCGGCATGTTCTCCAACGACGACAAGCTGTGCGACCGGCTGGAGAAGGCAGGGCAGGAGACGATGGAGCGCGTGTGGCGCATGCCGCTCGGCCCGGAATACGACAAGCAGATCGACTCCAAGTTCGCCGACATGAAGAACACCGGCGGCCGCTGGGGCGGCGCGATCACCGCGGCGCAACTGCTCGCGCGCTTCGTCGACAAGACGCCGTGGGCGCATCTCGACATTGCCGGCACCGCGCTCGGCTCGCCGCAGACCGACATCAACAAGAGCTGGAGCTCGGGCTGGGGCGTGCGGTTGCTCAACGAACTGGTCGCGGAGCACTACGAGAAGTGATCTGATCGATGACGGAGATGCTGTTCTATCACCTGCAACGCCAGCCAGTGGAGCGCCTGCTTCCGGCGCTCCTGGAGAAATCCTACGAGCGCGGCTGGAAGGTGATCGTGCAGGCTTCGACTGACGAGCGGGTCGATGCGCTCGACGCGCATCTTTGGACCTACAAGGATGATGGCTTCCTGCCGCACGGCACCGCGCGCGAGGCGGAAGCCGCGCAGCAGCCGATCCTGCTGACGGCTGGCGAGCACAATCCGAACGGTGCGACGGTACGGTTTCTGATCGACGGGGCGCCGGTTCCCGCCGACGCGGATGCTTACGAGCGGATCGTTTTGCTGTTCGACGGCGAGGATGAGGATGCGGTCGCCGCAGCCCGCGCCCGCTGGGGCGAGGCGAAAGCAAAAGGTTTTGCGGTAACTTACTGGCAGACGGACGAGCAGGGGCGCTGGGTCAAGAAGGCTTGACTGTCCTTGGCGGCTGCCGCGATGGTGACAAAGTCGCGTTTCAAGACGCGTGAGATTCAAAGGCGCTTGGGACGACGAGGGGACCGGGACTTATCGTGATATCGCGTGCAAACATCGCGGGGTGGGCGGCCGTGCTGGCGTCGGCGCTACTGCTTGGCGCCTGTTCCTCCATGTCCTCAATGTCCTCCATGTTGCCGGAAACGGATTCGTTTAAGGCGCCGGACACGTCCGAGTTCTTTCGCAAGTATTCGATCGGCGGCGGCATCAAGGACAAGCAACTGAAGCCGGTGACCAACGAGGACTTGGTCGATTCCGAAGGCCGCTGCGCCTTTGCCTCGGCTGGTCCGCCGCCCGAGCCGGGTGCAGTACAGACCGATGCCGCGCCTGGCGTGCCGCTGGTGCCGCAGGGTGTCTCCCTTGAGATGACTGAGTGCGAAGTGGTGAAGCGCATCGGTCCGGCGGAGCGCGCGGAGATCGGCTCGAACGGCGGCGATCGGACCGCGACGCTGACCTACATTCAAGGCGCGCGGCCCGGCATCTATCACTTCATCGCCGGACGCCTGAACTCGATCGAGCGTGCGCCCGAGCCGCCGGCGCCGCCGAAGCCGGTGCGTGCGAAGCCCGCGCCGAAGCCCGCCGCGAAGCCGAAGCTTCGTTCGCAGCAGTCGCCGACTTAGTTCCGCGCCAGCTTCCTCGCTCGCCCCGCTATTCAACGCGGGGTGAACTCGGCGGCGCGGGCTAACCCGCCTCTTGCAGCGCCGCGCCCGCGGCGAGCCAATCCTCTTCCGCCTTCGAGAGCGCATCCGTGCTGTCGGCGCGCGATTTCGTGACAGCCGCGGCCTTCGCCGGATCGCTTGCGAACAGCGTGCCGTCGGCAAGCTGCGCGTCGAGTGTTTCGATGTGCTTCGTCAGCCGCTCGATCTCGGCTTCCGCTTTCTCGACCTGCTTCTTCAACGCCTTCATATTGACGCGCGGCTTTGCCTCCGCGGGCCTGCCGTTCGCTTTCGCTGCTTTGTCATCCTTCTCATGGCGCTTCGCCGCGGGCTCGCTGCGATCCGAGAGAACGGTGCGGCGATAATCGTCGAGATCGCCGTCGAACGCTTTCACGCGGCCACCGGCGACAAGCCACAGACGATCCGCGCAGGCGTCGAGCAGATGGCGGTCGTGCGATACGAGAATGGTCGCGCCGGAAAAATCGTTGATCGCTTCGATCAGCGCCGAGCGGCTGTCGATGTCGAGATGGTTGGTCGGCTCGTCGAGGATCAGCAGGTGCGGACCGCCCCAGGTGGCGAGCCCCAGGGCGAGCCGGGCCTTTTCGCCACCGGAGAGCTTTTCCACTTTGGTATCAGCGGCTTGGCCGGAAAATCCGAGCCCGCCCGCTGCGGCCCGGACCTTGGATTCCGGCGCGTCGGGCAGGAGTCTGCGCATGTGATCGTAGACGCTGTCTTCGGCGTGCAATTCGTCAAGTTGATGCTGTGCGAAGTACGCGATCTTCAGCTTCGCAGCGCGCGTGACCGTGCCTTCGAACGGCGCGAGGCGATCCGCGATCAGCTTCACGAGCGTGGACTTGCCGTTGCCGTTCGAGCCCAAGAGCGCGATGCGGTCATCGTTGTCGATGCGCAGCGTCAGGTCGCGCAGCACCGGACTGCCGGGCTCGTAGCCGACATCGGCTTCGTCGATCGCAATGATCGGCGGCGAGAGCAATTTTTCCGGTTCGGGGATGCGGATCGGCGTTACGTCGTCCAGAACCATCGCCGAGATCGGTCCCATCTTCTCCAGCATCTTCACGCGCGACTGCGCCTGCCGTGCCTTGGTGGCCTTCGCTTTGAAGCGGTCGATGAAGGCTTGCAGGTGCTTCCTCTGCGCCTCCTGCTTCTTCACCATCTTCTGGTCGAGCATCAGCCGCTCGTTGCGCAGCCTCTCGAAATCCGAATAGCCGCCCTTGTAGAGCGTGAGATTCCTGTTCTCGAGCGAGAGGATGAAGTTCACCGACGTGTCGAGCAGGTCGCGGTCGTGGCTGATGACGATCATCGTGCGCGGATATTTCGCGAGATGGTCTTGCAGCCAGAGCGTGCCTTCGAGGTCGAGATAGTTGGTCGGCTCGTCGAGAAGGAGCAGATCGGGTTCCGAGAACAGCACCGCAGCGAGCGCGACGCGCATCCGCCAGCCGCCGGAGAACTCGGAGCAGGGGCGCTGCTGGTCCTCTTCGGAGAAGCCGAGGCCCGCCAAAATCGAAGCCGCCTTCGCGGGCGCCGCGTAAGCGCCCATGTCGTTCAGCCGTGCGTAAATCTCGCCGATGAGGTGCGGGTCCTGCTCGGTCTCGGCTTGCTCCAGCAAATGCGTGCGTTCGACGTCGGCCTTCAGCACGACGTCGATCAGGCTCTCGGGTCCGTTCGGCGCTTCCTGCGCGAGGCGTCCGACGCGCCAGCGCGATGGTATGCCGATCTCGCCTTGCTCGGCCGCGACCTGTCCGGTGATGACATTGAACAGCGTGGACTTGCCGCTGCCGTTGCGGCCCACGAGTCCGAGGCGCGACCCTTCCGGGATCCGCACGTCGGCGCCTTCAATAAGAAGCCGTCCGGCGATCCGGACGGAAAGGTCTTCAATGGACAGCATGGGCCGCCTTTTGGCCGAGAGCGGCGTGCGACGCAATGCTTTTCCGGTTGGGTTTTCACGGCTCTCTGACTTGCGCGGCTCCATCGGCGCGGCGATGCTTAACAAAAGGCGGACTTTAGGAGGCCATCATGTGCGTGCCGGGATGTCAGGAGGTTGTGCGTTCCGCGCTGAGCCGCCGCGGATTCTTCAAGAGCGCTGCCGCGGCGGGCTTCGCTGCAACCGCCATCGCGGAGGCTGAGGCCGCGCCACGTCCGGCGCCGGGACGCTTCAAGACCGTCGTCGATCTGACACACACCATGTCGCCGGAGTTTCCGACCTTCTTCGGCGTGCCGGGCGTCGAGCTGCAAAAGCAGTTCGACTTCAAGAAGGACGGCTTCAATCTGAATTGGTGGCGCATCATCGAGCACGCGGGCACGCATCTCGATGCGCCGCTGCACTTCTCGGAGGCGGGCGCGACGGTGGAGAAGATTCCCGCGGAGACCCTGGTTGCGCCGCTCGCGGTGATCGACGTCCGCGCGGCCGCCGCGCAGAACACCGACTACATGCTCTCGCGGCAGGACCTGTTCGATTGGGAGCGCAGGCACAAGCGGCTTCCCGACAATTGTTGCGTTGCGATGCTGTCCGGGTGGGCTGAGTTCGTGAACGACGGCGCGAAATACACCGGCACCAAGGGCGGTGTGTTCCACTTTCCCGGTTTTTCGCCCGATGCGGCCGAATGGCTGTTGAAAGAGCGCAAGGTTGTCGGTCTCGCCTCTGACACACTTTCGCTCGACAATGGCCCCTCGAAGGATTTCAAGGTTCACACCACCTGGTTGCCTGCGGGGCGCTGGGGGCTGGAGAACGTCGCCAATCTTGAAAAGGTGCCGGCGTCCGGCGCAACGCTCGTTGCCGGCGTTGCAAAGGTCAAAGGCGCGACCGGCGGGCCGGCGCGGCTGATCGCGCTCGTATGATTTGATATCTTTTTTACGCGCTGCGGAAATCGCCGATACGGACAATCAGCAAAGCTGATCGCACGCTCTAGCATTACTGATCGCGGCGTGACGCTTGATCGCTTTTCATCGATTGCCGATCGTTGCTATATCGAACTGGAACAAGCCGAAACTGATCGGAGAGGAACATGGACGCAAAAACAGACGACAAGAGCGCAGGCAAGTGCCCGTTCTCGGGCAGCCGCGGACCCGCGAACCGCGATTGGTGGCCGAACGCGCTGGACGTTTCGGTTCTCCATCGCAACTCCGGCCTGTCCGACCCGATGGACAAGGCGTTCGACTACGCCAAGGAGTTCAAGACGCTCGACCTCAAGGCCGTGGTCAAGGACCTGAAGGCCCTGATGACGGATTCGCAGCCGTGGTGGCCGGCCGACTTCGGACACTACGGCGGTCTGATGATCCGCCTGGCGTGGCACGCCGCCGGCACCTACCGCATCACCGACGGCCGCGGCGGCGCCGGCACCGGACAGCAGCGCTTCGCGCCGCTCAACTCGTGGCCGGACAACGCCAACCTCGACAAGGGCCGCCGTCTGCTGTGGCCGATCAAGCAGAAGTACGGCAAGAAACTCTCGTGGGCCGACCTGATGGTGCTGGCCGGCAACGTCGCGCTGGAGTCGATGGGCTTCAAGACGTTCGGCTTCGCCGGCGGCCGCGCCGACGTGTGGGAGCCCGAGGAGCTCTACTGGGGTCCGGAAGGCACCTGGCTCGGCGACGAGCGCTACAGCGGCGAGCGTCAGCTCTCCGAGCCGCTCGGCGCCGTGCAGATGGGCCTTATCTACGTCAACCCGGAAGGCCCGAACGGCAACCCGGACCCGCTCGCGGCCGCGAAGGACATCCGCGAGACCTTTTTCCGCATGGCGATGAACGACGAAGAGACCGTCGCGCTGATCGCCGGCGGCCACACCTTCGGCAAGACCCACGGCGCGGGCGATCCGTCGCTCGTCGGCCCTGAGCCGGAAGCGGGTGCGCTGGAAGATCAGGGCCTCGGCTGGAAGAGCAAGCACGGCACCGGCATCGGCGCCGACGCCATCACCGGCGGTCCTGAAGTGACCTGGACGCAGACACCGACCAAGTGGAGCAACCACTTCTTCAAGAACCTGTTCGAAAACGAATGGGAACTGACGAAGAGCCCGGCCGGCGCCAAGCAGTGGGTGGCGAAGAGCGCGAATGCCGATATCCCCGATGCCTTCGATCCGTCGAAGAAGCATCGGCCGACGATGCTGACCACCGACCTGTCGCTGCGCATGGACCCGGCCTACGAGAAGATCTCGCGCCGCTTCTACGAGAACCCGAAGGAGTTCGCCGACGCCTTCGCGCGTGCGTGGTTCAAGCTCACGCATCGCGACATGGGTCCGCGCGCGCGCTACCTCGGCCCGCTCGTGCCGAAGGAAGTGCTGATCTGGCAGGACCCGGTCCCGGCCGGCAAGAAGCTCAGCGACAAGGACGTCGCGGCTCTGAAGAAGAAGATCCTCGCGTCGGGCCTCACGGTGCCGCAACTCGTCTCGACCGCCTGGGCGTCGGCTTCGACGTTCCGCGGCTCGGACAAGCGCGGCGGCGCCAACGGCGCGCGCATCCGCCTCAGCCCGCAGAAGGACTGGGAGGTGAACGAGCCCGCCGAACTCGCCAAGGTACTCAAGAAGCTCGAAGCGATCCAGCAGTCGTTCAAGGGCAAGGTCTCGCTGGCCGACCTGATCGTTCTCGGCGGCACCGCCGCGGTCGAGAAGGCCGCGAAGGACGCCGGCGTCAACGTGAAGGTTCCGTTCACGTCGGGACGCGCGGACGCCTCGCAGGATCAGACCGATGTCGAGTCCTTCGCGCCGCTCGAGCCGCGGGCCGACGGCTTCCGCAACTACACCAACGGCAAGAAGCGCCAGTTCATGGCGCCCGAAGAGGCGCTGGTGGACCGCGCGCAACTGCTGCGCCTCACGGGCCCCGAACTGACGGCTCTCGTCGGCGGCCTGCGTGTTCTTGGCGCCAACGCCGGAAAGTCCAAGCACGGCGTCTTCACCAAGAAGGTCGGGACACTGACGAACGACTTCTTCGTCAACCTGCTCAGCATGAGCACGGAGTGGAGCCCGGCCGGCGACAACCTGTACGAAGGCCGCGACCGCAAGAGTGGTGCGGTCAAGTGGACCGCCACCCGCACCGACCTGATCTTCGGTTCGCACTCGCAGCTCCGCGCGTTCGCGGAGGTCTATGGGTGCGCGGACTCGAAGGAGAAGTTCGTGAAGGACTTCGTGGCGGCGTGGACCAAGGTGATGAACGCCGACCGCTTCGACATCTAAGGTCAGCGTTTCTGCGACAGAAACCCCGGTCTCGCATCACGCGAGGCCGGGGCTTTCTTTTGGCCGCTTCAACGGCTGCTTAGTAGCAGACGTTGACCCAGCGCCAGCGCAGGCCCCACGGCGTGCTGACGAGGCGCTTCGCGTAGCAGGTGTTGTAGCCGACGAGCCCAACCGGCCCGACGAAGCGATAGCCGCCGCGCCAGAAGCCACCGTGGAAGTGGTGATGATGGAAACCCTTGAAGCCCCAGGCCGACGCCGGCGCGGAGCTGACCGACAGCGTGGCGGCGCCAAGGGCGACGGTCGCAGCGACAGCGAAGATGAACTTGCGGATCATGACGAAACTCCTCTTTGGGTTGGATGTTGGTGCCATCCTTGCCCCGTTAGTCGCGCCCGCACCGTTCAGGTTCATCGCACGGAAGAAACGGCGGTTTTTCCTGTCGTTTTCACGCCAATTCTGGACGTTTGTTCAGGCTGGGGTGGCCCGGCCTGCCAAAGCCTGCGGCCCCGCAAAACCTTGCTGCATTGCGGGCCTGCCGCTATAAGCCCGGCCAATCCGCGGCAAGGCCGCGGTTTTTTGTAGGGGATCGTTACAATGGCCATCGAGCGTACCTTTTCGATCATCAAGCCGGACGCGACCGAGCGCAATCTGACGGGCGCGATCAACGCCATGATCGAGCAGGCCGGCCTGCGGATCGTCGCGCAGAAGCGCGTGCGCATCACCAAGGAACAGGCAGAGACCTTCTACGGCGTGCATCGCGCGCGGCCGTTCTTCGGCGAACTCGTCTCGTTCATGATCTCCGCGCCGGTCGTGGTGCAGGTGCTCGAAGGCGAGAACGCGATTGCGAAGTACCGCGATGTGATGGGCGCGACCGATCCGTCGAAGGCGGCGGCCGGTACCATCCGCAAGGTTCACGCCAAGTCGATCGGCGAGAACTCGGTGCACGGTTCCGACGCTCCGGAGACTGCGGCGCAGGAAATCGCCCAGTTTTTCGCCGGAAACGAGATCGTCGGCTGATCTGCAATTCTGCAATGCGACCCGAGGCCGCTGCCTGTGACCGCTGGTCACAGGCGGCCTCGGCCCTGTAGATTGTCGCGTCCTGCGAGGGGTCGCAGGAGGGGAGACGCCGCCAGACGATAGGCGGATTCAACTAAGGGGAGAGCAGTGGATTTTCTTTGGCAGGACATGACGAACGCCGCGTTCTGGATCGCGGCGGCTCAGATCATCGGCGTCAACATCATCCTTTCCGGCGACAACGCTGTCGTCATCGCGATGGCGTGCATGACCTTGCCGCCGCGCCAGCGGCTGTGGGGCATGATCCTCGGCGCGGGCGTCGCGGTGCTTCTGCGCGTGGTCTTCACGCTCGTGGTCGCGCAGGCGATGGCCTATCCGTACCTCAAGCTCGTCGGCGGCGTGCTGCTGCTGTGGGTCGCCTATAAGCTGGTGACCGAAGACGCCGATGGCGACGGCGAACACCAATCGGGGGACAACCTCTGGCGCGCGGTGCGCATCGTCGCCATCGCCGACATCGTCATGAGCCTCGACAACGTCATCGCGATCGCGGCCTCGGCCGAAATCGCGGCGGCGCGCGTCGACCTCGCCCACGCGGCGGCCATCAAGGCGACGCTGATCATCTTCGGTCTTGCGACCAGCGTTCCGCTGATCGTGGCCGGCAGCGCGATCCTGATGGCGCTGCTCGAGCGCTTCCGCATCCTGGTCTGGGCCGGCGGTGCGCTGCTCGGCTGGGTGGCCGGTGACATCATGGCGACCGATCCGGCGGTGATCGCCAACACCAGCACCAGTTTGCAGCACACGCTGCACACCTGGGGCGGGCCGGTCGGCGCGCTGTTGGTGCTGGCGTTGGGCTACTTCGCGGTCAAGAAGCACCGTGCGCTGCAACTCGACGAGATCCTGGCCGGCGTCGGCCTCGTGATCTGGATCGCGGTCGATCGGATCTCCGAGACCATGTTCGGAACCGACATGGTCAAGGTCTGGTCGGTGCGCGGCGGGCTGCTGGTTTTCCTGATCGCGGCCTACATGATCGCGCGCAGCCGAAACCAGGCTTCGGTCGCCGAGAAGGCCTAAAGCGCACTTATCCAGCCTTCCAAGGACAAATGCATAACGCCGGGGTATCATCCCCGGCGTTATGAATCAGCACGTCCGGCCAGACGCGAAAGACGCCTCCCGGCAGCCGGTGAGGATCGGGGCGACGGCGTGTCCGCACGATTGCCCGTCGACCTGCGCGCTTGAGGTCGATGTGCTCGACGAGCGCACCATCGGACGCGTGCGCGGCGCGCCGGATAATCTCTACACATCGGGCGTCATCTGCGCGAAGGTCGCGCGCTACGCCGAGCGCATCCATCATCCGGACCGTCTGACGCGCCCGCTCATCCGTAAGGGCGGGAAGGGGAGCGGCGAATTCCAGACCGCGTCGTGGGACGCGGCGCTCGATCTCGTTGCCGAGAAATTCCTTATCGCCGAAGCGCGCTATCGGCCGGAAACCGTCTGGCCTTATCAATACGCCGGCACCATGGGCCTCGTGATGCGCGACGGCATCCATCGCCTGCGTCACGCCAAGAAATATTCCGGCTTCCACTCCACCATTTGCGTCAACGCGGCCTACACCGGCTTCGCCGCCGGCACCGGCAAGATCGCCGGCAGCGATCCGCGCGAGATGGCGAAGTCTGATCTGATCGTGATCTGGGGCACCAATCCGGTGAACACCCAGGTCAACGTGATGACGCACGCGACGCGCGCGCGCAAAGAGCGCGGCGCCAAGATCATCGCGGTCGACATTTATCAGAACGGCACGATGGCGCAGGCCGATCTGCCGGTGCTGGTGAAGCCCGGGACCGATGCGGCGCTCGCTTGTGCGGTGATGCATTGCTTGTTCCGCGACGGCAAGGCGGACTGGGACTATCTCGACAAGTACACCGACGCGCCGCGCGAGCTCGAAGCGCATGTGAAGACGCGCGATCCGAAGTGGGCCGAGGCGATCACCGGCTGTCCGGCCGAGACCATCGAGGAGATGGCGCGGCTGATCGGCGCGACCAAGCGCTCGTTCTTCCGTTTGGGTTACGGTTTCGCGCGTTCGCGCAACGGCCCGGTGTCGATGCACGCGGCGTCGTGCATTCCGGCGGTGACGGGCGCGTGGCTGCACGAGGGCGGTGGCGCGTTCCACAACAACGCCGACATCTACCACTGGAACAAGTCGATGATCGAAGGTCAGGACGTGCGGGACGCTTCCGTCCGCATGCTCGACCAGTCGCGCATCGGCGCGATCCTCTGCGGCGACCAGGACGCACTAACGGGTGGACCTCCGGTCACCGCGATGCTGATCCAGAACACCAATCCGGTTTCGGTCTGTCCGGACCAGGAGCTGGTCAAGCGCGGATTCGCGCGCGACGACCTGTTCGTCTGCGTGCACGAGCAATTCATGACCGAGACGGCGAAGGTCGCCGACGTCGTGCTGCCCGCGACCATGTTCATGGAGCACGACGACGTCTATCAGGCCGGCGGCAGCCAATACATCCTGCTCGGCCCGAAGTTGATCGAGCCGCCGGGCGAGTGCCGTTCGAACCACGAGGTGATTTGCGCGCTGGCGAAGCGCCTCGGGGTGGAGCACGCGGGTTTCGACATGACACCGCGTGAGCTGATCGACCACACGTTGCAGAAGTCGGGGTGGGGCACGCTCGAGCGTCTTGAGCGCGATAAATGGATCGACTGCCAGCCGGACTTCGAGACCGCGCACTACATCAACGGCTTCAACTGGCCGGACAAGAAATTCCGCTTCAAGCCTGACTGGCCGAATGTGCCGTTCAGGAGCCCGACGCGTTCGGGCCCGATCGAGCAGATGCCGAAATTGCCGGACTACTGGACCATCATCGAGGTGGCGGACGAGGCGCATCCGTTCCGTCTTGCGACGTCGCCCGCGCGCGCGTTCCTCAACTCGACCTTCAACGAGACGCCGACGTCGGTGAAGAACGAGAAGCGGCCCACGGTGATGATCCATCCGGACGACGCCGCGCGTCTCTCGATTGCGGACGGCGCGGCGGTGATCGTTGGCAATGCGCGTGGGCAGGTGCATCTGCACGCCCGCGTGTTCGATGGCGTGCGAACGGGTGTGCTGATCGCGGAGTCGATCTGGCCGAACGAGGCTTACCCGGACGGGAAGGGCATCAACACGCTCACCGGCGCGGACTCGATTGCGCCCTACGGCGGCGCCGCGTTTCACGACAATAAGGTGTGGATCAGGGCGGCTTAGCCGGGCTCAACTCCATTCCCGTCATCCTGAGGTGCCATGCGAAGCATGGCCTCGAAGGATGAACGGCCCCCGCTGCAACAGCCGGGCCGTCGCCCTTCGAGGCTCGCGCTGCGCGCTCGCGCCTCAGGGTGACGGATAAAGAGCGGAAAGCGGCGCTTCTACCAGCGGACCTCAACGCCCGCCGTTCCCGTGTGCGACGTAAAGTTCCCGCGGAAGCGGCCATCGTACACGGCATAGAGCCGCGCCATCTGCGTGATCTTCACCGAGGCCATCGCGCCGGCATCCGCCCCATAATTGCTTTCCCGCACGCCGTTGATCAGCCGCGGCGCGCTGCCGCCGGTGGTGTTGTCGATGTTGAGCGCGCCGATGTTCTGCACCACGTTGTCGACAAACCGTCCATAGACCGCGACGTCGAACAGCTTGCGATCCGCGAGCCACGAATGTCCAATCTCCGCGCCCGCGGTTACGCGCGCGCGCGTGGTGGCGACGCTGCCGGCGGTCACGGCATTCACTGTGCCGGTTTCGGTGAAGGCGCCGGTTTGCGTGTAAGTCCAGTCGGCGCCGACCCTCGGCACGATGCGCGAGTTGTTGGGCAGCGCGATGTAGTAGCTCGCCTCGCCGAGCATGCCATACAGCTTCGCGCCGTAATCGGCTTTGATCTCGCCGGTGGTGTCGGAGCGGGTGGAGTGCACGCGGCCCGAGCCGAAGACGAACGCGCCGCCGAAAATCCAGTTGCCGGTCTCGTAGGCGCCGTTGACGCCCACCTGCGTCAGGTCGATGCGGCCGCTTTGCGGGAGCCCGGTGATGTCGACCTTGGTGCTGCTTTGATCGACGGAGACGCCCAGCGTCCAGCCCGGCGCGACGGTTGCCGCAATGCCCGCGATGCCGCCCCATGTGCGCCGCTTGTCGCCGGAGAAATCGTCCTGCGCGCTCGTGCGTGCGGCAACACCATAACCCTCAAGCCACGCGCGATAGCGCTGCGCCGGCTCATCGGCGCCGCCGCCCTGCGGGTTGTTGTTGGCGCTCGCCGCGTTCCGGTACGAGGAGATCGCGCTGAAGCGTTGCAGGAACTGGCTGCCGAGATCGGTGACGGTGCTCGACGCCGAGAGGTTCGTGTTTCCGCTCGAAGCCGCGGGTGGCGTCGGAGGAGGAGGGCACGCGAACGTGCACTGCGCGGCGGCCTGTTCCGCAAATGCGACGCCGAGCACAACAATCGTGGCAATCAGAATCGCAAGACGCGTGAACGCGCATCGGAACCCGCCGCGCTGTCCATCCTCTCCGCGATTTGAACTCGGTACCACGTTCCGCCCGCTTTTCTTTTGAACCGGCATTGCAACCGGCCAGGGTTAAGTCATTGACACCAAAACCATCTCGATTGTTGCGGATTCTACCTTGCGGTCAACGGTGAGATTGAAATCGTTCACCGCTTGTGACTTTCGCGACACAAATGGCGCGCTATTTGGCAACTGTCACAATAGGGCAGCCATCCTTGCGCCGTATTTTTGCTTCCTTCTGATCCGGCAGACGGATTTTGGCCGTTCCGGCCCGTGCGCGCTTCGGCGCGATCGCTTCGGATCTTCAACCAAGTCCTGGATGTGGCGCGGGGTGCGGCTGCATGAGCTCGCGTCGAATTTACACTCGATGAGACGTAGGAGACGACGATGCAAAAAGGCACCGTCAAATGGTTCAATCCGACGAAGGGTTACGGGTTCATCAAGCCCAACGGGTCCGACAAGGATGTGTTCGTTCACATCTCGGCTGTCGAGCGCGCCGGGCTCAGCACCCTCAATGAAGGCCAGAGCGTCGAGTACGAACTTGTGACTGGACGTAACGGCAAGGCCTCCGCCGAAAATCTCAAGGTGGGATAACGGCAAAAGCCTGCGGGTGAATTCCCGTAACCCCTGGCCTCGGCCAGGGGTTTTTATTTTGTCTTCACTCCGCTCACGATCCGTCATTGCTCTCAAACCGTCATCCTGAGGTGCGCGTAAACGCGCTTATGGCTCGTATCTCAGGATGACGGAGGCGGGGCCGTAGGGTGGGCTAAGGCGCGCAGCGCCGAGCCCACCGATACGAAAGCCTCGCAGGGTGAAAAGAGGTGGGCACGCTTCGCTTAGCCCACCCTACGCCCATAATATTTTGCGTTGCTTTCGGCCGCAGCTTTTATGCGTCGCTGATCTGCACGCCTTTGGGCTGCGCGACGCCATCGATGATGCAGATGCCGCCCGCGATACGGACGCGGTCTTCTGCGACGAGCTTCAGCGACAGCGGATAAATCCGGTGCTCGATCTTGAGCACGCGCGCGGCAAGCGCGGCCTCGGTGTAGCCTTGCAGCACCGGCACCGAGCCTTGCGCGATGATCGGCCCGGAATCCATTTCCGGCACCACGAAGTGAACTGTCGCGCCGTGCACCGTGGCGCCTTCCGCCAGCGCCCGCGCGTGGGTGTCGAGGCCCTTGAACGCGGGGAGCAGGGCGGGGTGAATGTTGATCATCCGCCCATCCCACTGCGACACGAACCACGATGTCAGCAGCCGCATGAAGCCCGCGAGCGCGACGATCTCAATGTTTTGCTTCTCAAGCTCCGCTTGCAGCGCGCGCTCGAACGCCTCGCGGTTCTTGCCGAATGGTTTGTGATCGACGACCGCGGTTGGGATGCGCTGTGCCTGTGCGTACTCGAGGCCCTTCGCCTGCGGATCGTTGGAGATGACGACCGCGATCTCGGCCGGATAGTCGGCGGCTTTGGCGGCCTCGATCAGCGCCACCATGTTGGAGCCGCGGCCTGAGATGAGAACGGCTGCGCGCTTGCGAGCCATCTTGGCCTAGATGTCCAGATTGCCGGTGTAGCTGACCTGCGGCTTGCCGGCCGGGATGCGGATGACTTCGCCGAGGATCATCACGGTCTCGCCTTCGCGCCGCAGAATGCGCGCGATTGCGTTGGCCGCGCGCGGCTCGACGATCGCGATCATGCCGACGCCGCAGTTGAACGTGCGCAGCATCTCGCTCTCGGCGATGTTCCCCGTCTTGGCCAGCCACTTGAAGATCGGCAGGACGGGCACGCGCGCGAGATCGAGCCGCACGCCCATGCCCTTGGTCAGCACCCGCGGGATGTTGTCGGGGAAGCCGCCGCCGGTGATGTGGACCAGCGCCTTCACCGCCTTGGTCTCGCGGATCGCGGCGAGGCACGACTTCACATAGATGCGCGTCGGCGTGAGCGCGGCCTTGCCGAGCTTCTGCTTCTTGTCGAAGGGGGCGGGCGCGCTCCACTTCAGCTTCGCCTTCTCGACCACCTTGCGGACGAGCGAGTAGCCGTTCGAATGCGCGCCCGAGGACGCGATGCCGAGCACCACGTCGCCGGCGCGAAGGTCCGTGCGCGGCAGGATCATGTTGCGCTCGACGGCACCCACCGCGAAGCCCGCGAGATCGTAGTCGTTGCCGTGATAGACGCCGGGCATCTCCGCGGTCTCGCCGCCGACCAGCGCGCAGTTCGCCTGCTTGCAGCCTTCGGCGACGCCTGTGACCACCGCCGCGCCGAGCTTGGGATCGAGCTTTCCGCACGCAAAGTAGTCCAGGAACATGAGCGGTTCCGCACCCTGGACCACGAGGTCGTTCACCGACATCGCCACGAGGTCGATGCCGATGGTGTCGTGGATGCCGGTCTCGATCGCGATCTTGACCTTGGTTCCGACGCCGTCGGTCGCAGCCACCAGGACCGGGTCCTTGAAGCCCGCGCGCTTGAGGTCGAACAGGCCGCCGAACCCGCCGATTTCGGCATCGGCGCCCGGCCGCGCGGTCGCCTTCACCAGCGGTTTGATCAGATCGACCATGCGGTTTCCGGCGTCGATATCGACGCCCGATTCCGCATACGTGAGGCCCTTTTTCGCCATGTGTCCTTGCCCAATGGTCCGTGCGTACGTGGAAATCGAAACGTGTGCAATGGCCGGGCGGCCGATATACTCAGGGACTATCGCAACGCGCCGGGGGTGGCGCGGTCGCGACTCCGCCGGGGGTAGGTTCTTTGAGCATTCCAAATCTGATTACGCTGGCGCGCATCCTTTTGGTGCCGGTGGTTGTGTGGGCCATTGCCACAGGCGCAATGCACGTGGCGTTCCTGCTGTTCCTGGTGGCCGCGATCAGCGACGGGGTGGACGGCTTCCTCGCCAAGCGCTTCGACATGAAGACCGACCTTGGGGCCTACCTCGACCCCCTGGCCGACAAGGTGATGATCGTCTCGATCTACGTGACGCTCGCCTCGACCGGAACCATCCCGCTGTGGATCGTCATTCTCGTGGTGTCCCGCGACATCATGATCGTCGGCGCGATCATCCTGTCCTGGCTGGTCGGCAACCCGATCGCGATCAAGCCGCATATGGTTTCGAAGGTGAATACGGCGGCGCAAATTGTCTATGCCGCGCTGGTGCTTGCCCTCTACGGCTACGGATTTGACGCCGAGCCGCTGTTGACACTGGTGATGGTCCTGGTGGCCGTCTTGACCTTGCTTTCGGTGGCCTTCTATGTCGCCGACTGGGTGCGGCACATGAACTCGGCAGAGGCCGGGCGCTGACGCCGCACGCCGATTTGTACGGTGTGCCCCAAAGAGTGCGCCCCATGAGTGTGCTGTGAGTTTCCAGCGGCAGGTCTTGTTCTGGGGCGTGGCCCTCGCGCTCCTCGTGGGCGTGCTGTGGCTGCTTTCCGAAATCCTGTTGCCGTTCGTGGCGGGCATGGCGCTCGCCTACCTGCTCGATCCGGTGGCTCGGCGGCTGGAGCGGCTCGGCATGAATCGGACGCTTGCGGCTTCGTTCATTCTGGTGCTGGCGGTGGCGGCAATCGTACTGCTTGCGATCCTGCTCGCGCCGATCCTGGCCGCGCAGCTTGCCTCGTTGATGGAAAATCTGCCGCGCTACGTCACCAAGTTGCAGACGATTGTGGCCGATCCCAACCAGACGTGGCTCACCAAGATCATCGGCAGCAAATTGCCCGATGCCGGCAAGTCGGTGGGCGAACTGGTGTCGCAGGGCGCGGGCTGGATCGCGAGGTTCCTGGCCTCCGTCTGGTCCGGCGGCAAGGCGCTGTTCTCGATCGTCTCGCTGCTCGTCATCACGCCGGTCGTCGCGTTCTACCTGCTGTGCGATTGGGACCGCGTCGTCGCCACGGTGGATAGCTGGATTCCGCTGCACCACCGCGAGACCGTGCATGGGCTCGTGCGCGAGATGGATGTGGCCATCGCCGCCTTCGTGCGCGGACAAGCCGGTATCTGCCTGACGATGGGCGTGTTCTACGCGCTCTGCCTGTCGCTGATCGGAATTCAGTTCGGCTTCGTGATCGGCTTCATCGCGGGCCTGATCGGCTTCATTCCATACGTTGGCGCGCTCACTGGTCTGCTGATCGGTTGCCTCGTCGCGGCCGCGCAATTCTGGCCGGAGTGGACGCCGCTGGCGCTGGTGATCGCGACATTCGCCGCAGGCAACGTGATCGAGAACTATTTTCTGGCGCCGAAGCTTGTCGGCGAGAAGGTCGGACTGCATCCGGTGTGGCTGATGTTCGCGCTGATCGCCTTCGGCTACCTGTTCGGCTTCGTCGGATTGCTGGTCGCGGTGCCGGTGTCCGCCGCCATCGGCGTCCTGCTGCGCTTTGCGCTCCGGCAATATCGCGCGAGTCCGATCTACACCGGCGAGGTGCGCTGACATGGCGGGGACAGACGCCATGCCTTACATCCCGCCGCGTCAGCTCGCGCTGACGCTCGGCCACACCGAGAGCTTCGCGCGCGAGGATTTCCTCACCGGTCCCTCGAACCAGGACGCCCTCGCGCTGGTTGAACGCTGGCCGGACTGGCCCGCGCGCACGGTGCTGCTGCTCGGGCCGCAGGATTCCGGCAAGAGCCATCTCGCGTCGATCTGGGCGCAGGCGGCGGGCGCGCGCTTTGCGGCGGCGAGGGCGCTCCAGAGCGCGGACCTGCCCACGGAACTCGCGACCGGGGCGCTGGTCGTCGAGGATCTGGCGGAAGGGCAGTTCGATGAACGCGCGCTCTTCCATCTTCTTAATCTGGCGCGCGAGGAAGACGCAGATCTGCTGATCACGGCGCGTTCTCAGCCGACGATGTGGCAGATCAAGGTGCTCGATCTCGCGTCGCGGTTGCGCGCGCTGCCGGCCGTGACGCTATCCCCGCCGGATGACGCGCTTTTGCGGGCCGTGGTCGTGAAGCTGTTCGCGGATCGTCAGCTTGCGGTCGAGGAAGGTCTGATCAGCTACCTCGCGAGCCGGATCGAGCGTTCTTTCGCCGCTGCTCGCGCCGCGGTGGACGCCCTCGACAGGGAGGCCTTGCGCCTCAAAAGGCCCGTAACCCGCGCTTTGGCCGGGGAATTGTTTCGCGAGCCCTGACACGCCACCTTAATGTTGCGCTGCTAGCCTTCGCTTGACCCGCTCTGGCGGCCGGCGCCTCATGTCATGAGGCCGTCACGAAGGTCGGCCAAGGTCTTTGGCGTCACATAACCTTCATAAATCACATGGCCGAACCCGCTCAATCCCTTGTTCTTGCAGATGAAAGACCTGCTGTTAAAGCGGCGGATGAAGCCGCGCGGGCGGGTGAGACACCGCCAGACCTGACCGAGAGCCCGGAGCGCTTCATCAACCGGGAGTTGTCTTGGCTTCATTTCAACCGGCGCGTCCTGGAGGAATCCTCCAACGAGGGCCATCCGCTGCTGGAACGGCTGCGGTTCCTGTCGATTTCCGCCAATAACCTCGACGAATTCTTCATGGTTCGCGTCGCCGGCCTCAAGGGCCAGGTGCGCGAAGGCATTGCTACTCCGAGCCCGGATGGGCTGACACCGAATGAGCAATTGGCCCGCATCGGCGAGGCGGTCGCGGCGCTGGCGAGCGACCAGCAGAAGCAGTGGCTCAACCTGCGGGCCGCGCTGGTTGAGAAGGGGCTCGTCCTTGTCGATGGCGGTGACGTCACCAAGCAGGAGAAAGCCTGGCTCGACGATTATTTCCTCGGCCACATCTTCCCGGTGCTTACGCCGCTCGCGGTCGATCCCGCACACCCGTTTCCGTTCATCCCGAACCTCGGCTTCACCATCGCGCTGAGCCTGGCCCGTGTCAGCGATGGCAAGATGATGAACGCGCTGATCCGCGTGCCAAACAAGATCGAGCGCTTCATCTCGCTGCCGCAGGGCAGCGATCCGACCGTCACGCGCTTCGTCACGCTGGAACAGGCGACCGGCCTGTTCATTGGGCGATTGTTCCCAGGTTACACCGTGAAGGGCCAGGGCGCGTTCCGCGTCGTCCGCGACTCCGAAGTGGAAGTCGAGGAAGAGGCGGAGGATCTGGTGCGGCTGTTCGAGACTGCATTGAAGCGCCGCCGCCGCGGATCGGTGATCCGGCTTGAGCTGGAAGCGGCTGCGCCCGCCGAGCTGAAGCGTTTCGTGCAGCGCGCCATGGGCGCCGCTGACGACGAAGTGTTCCTGGTCGACGGCGTGCTGGCATTGAACGATCTGAACCAGATCGTCAGTTTCGACCGGCCGGATTTGAAGTTCGTGCCGTACAATCCGCGCTTTCCCGAGCGCGTTCGCGACCACGGCGGCGATATCTTCGCCGCGATCCGCCAGAAGGACCTGATCGTCCACCATCCGTATGAATCGTTCGACGTGGTGGTGCAGTTCCTGCAACAGGCGGCGCGCGATCCGAACGTCGTTGCGATCAAGCAGACGCTCTACCGCACGTCGGCGGAGTCGCCGATCGTCAAGCAACTCGTTGAGGCGGCGGAGGCCGGCAAGTCGGTCACGGCGCTGATCGAGCTCAAAGCCCGCTTCGACGAAGAGGCCAACATCCGCTGGGCGCGCGATCTCGAGCGCGCCGGCGTGCAGGTGGTGTTCGGCTTCCTTGAATTGAAAACCCACGCCAAGCTGTCGATGGTGGTGCGGCGCGAGGGCGGGGCGCTCTCGACCTATGTTCACGTCGGCACCGGCAACTATCATCCGGTGACGGCGCGCATCTACACCGACCTGTCGTTCTTCACCGCAGACCCGGTGATCGCGCGCGACGTCGGCCGCATCTTTAATTTCGTGACCGGCTACGCGGAGCCTGCCGAGCTTGAGAAGATGGCCGTCTCCCCAGTCAACCTGCGCGCCCGCATCTGCGAGCACATCCAGCAGGAGATTGCGCATGCCAAGGCCGGACGTCCGGCCGCGATCTGGATGAAGGATAACTCAATCGTCGATCCCGAGATCATCGATATGCTCTACGACGCGTCGCGCGCCGGTGTGCAGGTCGATCTCGTGGTCCGCGGCATCTGCTGCTTGCGGCCCGGGCTCAAGGGCCTGTCCGAGAACATCCGGGTGAAATCGATCATCGGCCGCTTCCTGGAGCACAGCCGCGTCTATTGCTTCGGCGCCGGTCATGGCCTGCCGCATGCCAAGGCTGCGGTCTATATCTCCTCCGCCGACATGATGCCGCGCAATCTGGACCGCCGGGTCGAGGCTCTGTGCCCGATCGGCAATCCGACGGTGCACGAGCAGGTGCTCAACCAGATCATGGTCGCAAACTTCAAGGACAACGAACAAAGCTGGAAATTGCTGCCGGATGGCTCATCCGAGCGAATTAAGGCAGCCGATGGCGAAGAGCCCTTTAATGCGCATAAGTACTTCATGACCAACCCAAGTCTGTCGGGCCGTGGTAAATCCCTGAAGGAATCGTCGCCCCGTAGCCTTACTCGCCGGTCAGAGCGTGCTTCAGCGCAGTCCGAAAGCTAAAGTTCCCGCGCAAGGCCGTCTCGACTACGGCCCGCCGATCGGCGTCATCGACATCGGTTCGAACTCGGTCCGTCTCGTCGTCTACGAGGGCGTGACGCGAAGCCCGACGCCGCTGTTCAACGAAAAGACCATGGCCGGTCTCGGCCGCGAGGTGCAGACCAAAGGCTTGATGCCTGCGGATGCGGTCGAGAAGGCGCTGGACGCACTCCGGCGCTTTCGCGCGCTGTGCGACACCATGCGGGTCGAGAAGCTATGGGTGCTGGCGACGGCGGCCTGCCGTGACGCCAAGAACGGCCGCGAATTTATCGCCGCCGCGCAGAAAATTTGCCGCGCCAAGATCGACGTGATCTCCGGTCCTCGTGAGGCGGAGCTGACCGCGCTCGGGGTGGTGTCGGGCTTCCACCGGCCGGACGGAATCGTCGGCGATCTCGGCGGCGGCTCGCTCGAACTGATCGACGTGCACGGCCATCGCCTGAAGGCCGGTATCACGCTGCCGCTTGGCGGCCTCGCGTTACAAGATCGTTCGAGCCGCTCGATCAAAAAGGCCGAGAAGCTGGTCGAGAACGCGTTCTCCAACGCGCCGCTTTTGAAGGGCGGCAAGGGCCGCGCGTTCTACGCGGTCGGCGGCACGTGGCGTTCGCTGGCGCGGCTGCATATGGCGCAGACCGGCTATCCGCTGCATGTGATGCACGGCTACGTCATCAAGGCGAAGGAAGCGCTGGAGTTCTCCAAGCTGGTGCGCCGGGTGAACCCTGAAGCTCTCCTGCAAATCGATACAGTGGCCTCTGGACGCCGTCCGCTGCTGCCTTACGCGGCTCTTGTGCTCGAACAGATCATCGAACGTGCGAAGCCGTCGGATATCGTGTTCTCCGCGCTCGGCGTGCGCGAAGGGCTGCTGTTCTCGCAGCTCGATAGTGAAGAACGCAGAGAAGACGCGCTGCTCGCTGCGTCGCGCGATCTCAATCGCTTGCGTTCGCGCTCGCCGCAGCATGGCGAAGAGCTGATCGATTGGACCGACCGGTTCATGTCCTCGTCGGGCATCGACGAGAGCCCGGAAGAGAAGCGATTGCGTCATGCCGCGTGTCTGCTGGCTGACATCGGCTGGCGCGCCCATCCGGACTATCGCGGCGAGCAGACGCTGAACGTCATCGCGCACGCAGGATTCGTGGGCATCGATCATCCCGGCCGTGCGTTCCTGGCGCTCGCCGTATTCTTCCGCCATGTCGGTATCCTGCACGACGAAGATCTGTCGCCGCGCATCCGCGAATTGGCTTCGACGCGGATGCTCGACCATGCCCGCGTGCTGGGCGCCGCGTTCCGCGTCGCCTATCTCGTGTCGGCGTCAATGCCCAACGTTCTGCCGCGTGCACCGCTGAAGGTCGAACGACACAAGCTCGTGCTGCGGCTGCAAGGCGATTGCGCGGCGCTCGCCGGCGAGCGGCTCACCTCGCGGCTCAAGCATCTGGCGCGGCTGGTCGGCCGTGAACCCGCGATCCTCTGCTAGTTTCAACGCGATTGCGCGGTGCTAGGCTTCCGGCAAAACAAGGCTGGGGAGGCCGCTCATGCGCGCGTTTGTGGTTTTGCTGTTGTTGCTGTTGGTCGCGCCGGCAAAGGCGGACGAGAAGTCTGAGGTCGTCGGCGTCTGGAAGCTGGTCTCGGTCATGTACGAGGACCAGGAGACCAAGCAGATGACGCCGGTGCTGGGCGACGCCCCGCGCGGCTATCAGATCGCGACCGCTGACGGCCGCTGGCTGGCCCTGGTGACGGCGAACGGTCGCCCCGTGCCCAAGACCGACGAGGAACGGCTGCAGGCCTTTCGCTCCATGATCTCCTATTCGGGACGGTATCGCGTGGAGGGCAACAAGGTCACGACCAAGGTCGAAGTGGCCTGGAATGAGGCTTGGGTCGGCGGCGAACAGGTCCGGTTTCTGCGGTTCGAGGGCGACAAGCTGCACATCGAAAGCCCGCCGATGCCGCATCCGAACGTCAACAACCGGGTGGTCCGCGTGATCGTCACATGGCAACGGGATAAGTAGGCCGGTAAGGATGCTGAAATTTTCGGCGCTGCCGTGCGCCAGGTGCGGAACCGTTTGCCGCGTCCCCGGGTTATAAGTTTCGGGTTAGCAGGTCCTCTCGGTGCGTGATTGTCTCGTGGACCGGATCGCCGGCGTTCCTTTGGCGCAGTGGAGCTTACCCGCGATCATCGCGGGTGCGTTTGGCGCAGCTTTCGTTGTCGCGTCCGGTGCGTTCTTTGTTGAAACGCTGTTTCAAACACCACCCCCGGCCTATGTCCCGATCGCTGTAGAGACGACCGGCGGCGCGCCCGCGCGCGACAAACCAGAGCCTGCGGCGGCTCAGCCGAAGCCTGCCGAGATGGCAGCCTCTGCCGATTGTCAGACTCAGACATGGCCCCACATCGCGCGGCCGTGCCTTTCGAACGAGCAGCAGGGCACACGCGGCGTCCGCATGATCACGACGGACAAGCTGGCGGAGCCAGCCATCAGTGTTATCGAGAAGCCGCCCGCAAACGTAATCCACCAGATGGCTCCGCCGCCCGCCACCCGACAGCGCGCATCGCTGTTTGCGGTGAGCACCGCTGCGCCGCTGCTGTCCGGGCCGGCGTTGAGCGCGATCGCTTTCGCCGGCCGGTTTGAAGGGACGCCCGCGACGGAAAAGTTCGAGCTTGCGGCGGCTCCAGCGGCCGCGCCGCAACCTGAGCAGGACGAGGCCAAAGCTGAAAAGCCTATCGTTCAGAAGAAGGTTGCGGCCAACAAGCCCGTCAAGCAGAAGCGCAGGCACCAGCTCGCCCATGCCAAATCGAAGAGCAGATCCGTTGCGGCGACGAGCCGCCCGGACAACGCTGCCAGCAGCAGCTTCAGCAGCACCCAGAGCGGCTTCCCGAGCCGCGGTCCGTTCGGCGCGCTGTTCGGAAACTAGGGGCGATTTTCGGTCGTCACGACGCGGCCGCGCTGGATCGACAGCGACAGCTTGCCGTGTTTGAGGTCGAGCGCTTTTTCGCCGAACAATTCGCGCCGCCAGCCCTTAAGCGCTGCAACGTCGGCATTGTCGTCGGCTGCGATCCGGTCGAGGTCGTCCACAGTCGCGATCACCTTGGCGGCGACGCCGTTGCTTTCCGATGTCATCCGCAGCAAAACCTTCAAAAGCTCGACGGTGGCCGAGCCGTTTGGCGCCGGCTTGTGCCGATCGAGACGCGGCAGATCCTTCGGATCGCGCGCAAGCCCGCGCTGGACCGCGCTCAAAATCCCTTCGCCCCATTTAGAGCGCTCAAAGCCCTTCGGCAGCGAACGAAGTCCTGCGAGCTTCTCCGCGGTGGTCGGCGCCTGCACCGCAATGTCACCCACGGTCTCGTCTTTCAGAACGCGCGAGCGCGGCACGTCGCGGGTCTGCGCCTCGCGCTCACGCCACGCCGCGACTTCGATGAGCACCGCGAGCTCCTTCGGCTTGCGCACGCGTGTCTTGAGCCGCATCCAGGCGCGTTCGGGTTCGGCGCGATAGGTGTCCGGAGAGGTCAGGATCTCCATCTCGTCGTCCATCCAGTCGGTGCGGCCGCGGCGGCCGAGATCGGCGACAAGATTGAGATAGACATCGCGCAGGTGCGTCACGTCGGAGATGGCGTAGCTCATCTGCGCCGGCGCGAGCGGGCGGCGGCTCCAGTCGGTGAAGCGGTTCGACTTGTCGATCGAGTCGCCCGTGATGCGCTGGACGAGCTGGTCGTAGGAGATCGAGTCGCCGTAGCCGAGGACCATCGCCGCCACTTGGCTGTCGAACAGCGGATGCGGGATCTGCTCCGCGCGATGCCAGCAGATTTCGATGTCCTGCCGCGCCGCGTGGAATACCTTGAGGATGTGCTCGTTCGCCATCAGGTCGAAGAACGGCTTGAGATCGATGCCTGGTGCGAGCGCGTCGACCACGACGGCCTCGTCGGGACTCGCCATCTGAGCGACGCAGAGCAGCGGGTAATAGGTGGTCTCGCGCAGGAACTCGGTGTCGACAGTGACGAACGGATGTTTGGCGATCCGCTCGCAGGCGGCGGCCAGCTCGCTCGTGGTGGTGATCAGATTGGTGGTCGAATTCATGCGGGCTTCATATAGGAATTGCGAGGGAATGTCGTCACTTGGTCGTCATTTGCGCGCGGGTTTCTGCATGCCTCGAATGGGCGGCATGTGGAGGAACGGCCAGGGCGAGGGGAAGGGGCCGACCGGAACCTCGATCAGGGTCGGACCGTCGCGCCGCGCGAAGGCGCGCAGGAGCGCGCCGCGCAGCTCCTGCGGGGTGCGGACGTGCTCCGCCGCAGCACCGAAGCTATCCGCGAATTTGACGAAATCAGGGTTGGCGAGGTCGCTCGCGATCACCCGGTTGCCGAAGCTCTCCTGCTGGATGCGCCGAACGTTGCCGAAGGCGCCATCGGAGAACACGATGGAGGTGAGCGGAATGCGGTGGCGGACCGCTGTCGCCATCTCGTTCGCCGTGAACATGAAACCGCCGTCGCCCGAGATCGACAGCACGGGCACGTCGCGCCGCGCGTCCTGCGCGCCGAGCGCGGTGGCAAAGCCCCAGCCGAGATTGTCCTGATAGCCGGGCGAGAGGAACGTGCGCGGCTTGTAGACCGGAAAGGCGAGGCGGGCGGCAAAACCGATCTGCGTCACTTCATCGACGAAGATGCCGTCCTCGGGCAGCTCGGCGCGGATCGCCTCAAGCCAGTCGAGTTGCGGGCCGATCGCCTGCATGCGCTTGCGCCAATCGTATTGGCGCTCCTGCATCTCGGCCTTGCGCGAGACGCGCTTCGCATTGTGCGCGGGGAGCACGTCGAGCAGGCGTTGCAGGATCGGCTTGGCGTCGCCGATGAGTGCGACCGCGGGTTTGTGCAGGCGGCCGGGTTCGTCCGGGTCTGCATCGATGCGGATGAACGTGAGATCGCGGTCGACGCCCCATTGGCGGAACGGCACCAGCATGCGCGCGCCGATGCCGATCACCACGTCAGCTTCGCCCCACAGATCGCGTGCGAGCGGAACCGTGATGCTCAGCGGGTCGCGGCTGTCGAGGATGCCGCGGCCGCGGCGGTAGCCGTAGACCGGCGCTTGCAGTATGGCGGAGAGGGCGGTGACTTCATCGGAGGCATCCTGCGCACCGCCGCCGCAGATGATGAGCGGACGTTTGGCGGTGCCGAGTTTCTTCGCCGCCTTCCGGATCGCGTCTTCGTCGATCTTTTGCTTTGGCAACGGCAGTGGCGGCTGCAGCGTCACGTTGCCCGGTTTGCCCCAGACGTCGATCGAGCATTGCAGCGAAGCGGGGCCGGGACGTCCTGACTGCATCGCACGGATCGCTTCGGCGGTGAGCCGTGAGGCTTTCTCCGGCGAACGGATGAGCCGCGAATAATCCACCAGCCGTTCGATCATGCCGGCCTGATCGCGGATCTCGTGCAGATGGCCGAGATGGCGGCCGATGTCGCCTATCGGAATCTCGCCGATCAGCGCCAGCACCGGCGCGTTCATCGAATAGGCGGTGAGAAGTGCGGCAGAGGAATTGAGAAAGCCCGGCCCCGGCACCACGGCGTAAGCCTGAGGCTCACCTGTCGCGAGCGCGGCGCCGAGCGCCATATAGGCCGCGCCCTGTTCGTGGCGGGTGTGGACGGTGCGGAGCCGGTCGCCGAACCGGAAGGCCGCTTCGAACAGATGGTCGTTCTGCACGCCCGGCAGCGCGTAGAGCGTTCGGATGTTGTGGGCGAGCATCGTCGCCAGCACGGCGTCGGCCGCCGTCATCGTGGTGGCTGGCGCCGGACCGGACAATGTCTTGCTTTTGGGCTGGCGCTTCTTCGCCATCAGAAATCCAAACTGCGCCGCCCCGGAATTACTTATCAGGCAGCGAATTGATTACAAACATCGTTTTTAACATTTCATCTGTCGAAGCGCCGCCAAAGGTCTTGGCCAGAATGCTGTCGATCTTCCCGCTGCGGTAGATGCGCGACAGCGTGCGGTCCACCAGCAGACGGAATGCGTCGTCGCCGCGCGGCAGCGCGAGCGCGTGCATCTCGTAACTGAAATATTGACGGCCAAGCGTGAAGCCTGGGCGGCCGCCCTCGTAAAGCAGGCCCGCGATGATCGAGCGATCGGCGAAATAAGCGTCGATCTTGTCGTCGGCGAGCATGTCCATGCCGGAGCGGTGGTCGCGCACGACAACGACATTGGCGTTGATGCGAAGATCGGCGAGCGACTGGCGCAGTGTCGTCTCGGTGGTGGTGCCGCCGAGCACGCCGATGCGCTTGCCGGAGAAATCCTCGTAGCGCTGAACCGGCTTATTGGTGCGATAGAGCACGCTTGCGCCGTCGAGGAAGGTCGGCAACGAGAAATCGACCATCTCGCGGCGCGCGAGTGTGATCGTGCTCGGATCGCAAAGCAGATCGACCTTGCCGTCGCGGACAGACTCGAAGCGCTGGTCGGCGGGCACCAGCACGAACTCGGTCTTGATCGCGCTGCCGATCGTCTGGATCACGGCGGTTGCCATCTCCTTGCAGAGATCAACTGCATAGCCCGCGGGCTCGCCCTTGTCGGTGCGGTAGGAGTGCGGCTTGGCGTCGGCCCGGTAGCCGAGCTTGATCGTCCGGCTTTCGCGGACCCGGTCGAGCGTGCCGGCGTCCGCCGTCTGCGCGATCAGGACAAGACAGCCGGCGAGGGCCAGCAGGCGGCGCATTCGCGAATCTCCTTAACAAAATCCGACGTCGTTGGTTGCAGTCTGAAATCAAACTGCCAAGGCCGCAATGCCGGAGCGCAAATGCCGCCAAATGGCCATTTTACGGGCCTTTTGACTGGTGTTGCCTTGACAAATCGGGTCCTGCGTGACCTTGTCCCGCCGCCCGCAAAATGGGTGATTTGGCCCCGAATCTCTCTGGATTTGAGCAGCATGCACCGCTACCGCTCCCATACCTGTGGCGCTCTTCGCGACAGCGACATCGGCCAGGACGTCCGGCTGTCCGGCTGGTGCCATCGCATCCGCGATCATGGCGGCGTGCTCTTCATCGACCTGCGCGACCACTACGGCCTGACGCAGGTGGTGGTGGACCCGGACAGCCCGGCATTCAAGCTCGCTGAGACGCTGCGCTCGGAGTGGGTGGTGCGCGTCGACGGCAAGGTGCGCAAGCGTCCGGCCGGCACCGAGAACGCTGAACTGCCGACCGGGCAGGTCGAGGTCTACTGCAAGGAGATCGAGGTTCTGGGACCTGCGGGCGAACTGCCGATGCCGGTGTTCGGCGATCAGGAATATCCGGAGGAGATCCGGCTCAAGTATCGCTTCCTCGATTTGCGCCGCGACCGGCTGCATCAGAACATCATGAAGCGCGGGGCGATCATCGACTCGATCCGCACGCGGATGAAGAAGCAGGGCTTCTTCGAATTCCAGACGCCGATCCTGACCGCGTCGTCGCCGGAAGGCGCGCGCGACTACCTCGTGCCGTCGCGCATCCATCCCGGCAAGTTCTACGCGCTGCCGCAGGCGCCGCAGCAGTTCAAGCAGCTCACGATGATCTCGGGCTTCGATCGCTACTTCCAAATCGCGCCCTGCTTCCGTGACGAGGACGCACGCGCCGATCGTTCGCCGGGCGAGTTCTATCAGCTCGATATCGAGATGAGCTTCGTCACGCAGGAGGACGTGTTCTCCGCGGTCGAGCCGGTGCTGCGTGGCGTGTTCGAGGAGTTCGGTGGCGGCAAGCCGGTGACGCCGAAGTTCCCGATGATCCCGTATGCCGAGGCGATGCGGAAGTACGGCTCGGACAAGCCGGACCTGCGCAACCCGATTATCATGCAGGACGTCTCGGAGATTTTCCGCGGCTCGGGCTTCAAGGTGTTCGCGCGCATTCTCGAAAGCAGCGCGAAGAACCAGGTGTGGGCGATCCCGGCGCCGACCGGCGGCTCGCGCGCGTTCTGCGACCGCATGAACGCCTGGGCGATCAGCGAGGGCCAGCCCGGCCTCGGCTACATCTTCTTCGTCTCGGAGAACGGCCAGACGCTCGGTCGCGGCCCGGTCGCCAACAACCTCGGACCGGAGAAGACCGAGGCATTGCGCGCGCAGCTTGGCCTCAAGGACGGCGACGCGGTGTTCTTCGTCGCGGGCGATCCCGCGACCTTCGTGAAGTTCGCTGGTCCCGCGCGCAACAAGGTCGGCGCGGACCTGAACCTCACGGCCAAGGATCGTTTCGATTTCTGCTGGATCGTCGACTTCCCCATGTTCGAATGGAACGAGGAGGAGAAGAAGATCGACTTCTCCCACAACCCGTTCTCGATGCCGAACATGGGCGTCGATGAATTCCTGAGCCTGAATGGCGACGAGAACGAGAAAATCCTCGGCATCAAGGCGTTCCAGTACGACATCGTCTGCAACGGCGTGGAGCTGTCGTCGGGTGCGATCCGAAACCATCGCCCAGACGTCATGAAGAAGGCCTTCGCCATCGCCGGCTACGGCGAGGACGTGCTGGAGGCGAAGTTCGGCGGCATGCTGCGCGCACTTTCGCTTGGCGCCCCACCGCACGGTGGCATCGCGCCGGGCATCGACCGCATTGTCATGCTCCTCTGCGGCGAGGAGAACCTGCGCGAGGTCGTGCTCTATCCGATGAACCAGCGCGCCGAGGACCTGCTGATGGGCGCGCCGTCGGAGGTGACGCCGAAGCAACTGCGCGAACTGCATATCAGGCTCGCGCTGCCGGAGAAGAAGTAGTCCGCGGGCTGCGCTAACGTCTCCGCGGCGACGTTTGCGGAGGCTTCGATGCAGCCTGATGGCATTCTCATCAATCCCGCTTATGTGCGGACGATGGCGGCCTACAACGCCGAGATGAACCGCCGCGTCTACGGCGCGGCAGAGCGGCTGTCCGATGATGTGCGGCGCAAGGACTGCGGCGCGTTCTGGGGGTCGATTCACGGCACGCTGAACCACATCCTCTGGGGCGATCAGATGTGGATGGCGCGCTTCGACAACTGGCCGAAACCCGCGATCGCGCAGAAGCAAAGCCCGACGCTGTTTGCGGATTTCGTCGCGCTTCAGAAGGAGCGGGTGGCCGCGGACGCCAAGATTTCAGACTGGGCGGCGCGGATGAGTGAGGATTGGCTGTCAGCCGATCAAGTTTGGTTTTCGGGCTCGACGCAACGCGAGATGCGGATGGCGCGCGGGCTTCTGGTGACGCATTTCTTCAATCACCAGACGCACCATCGCGGACAGGTGCACGCGCTGATCACGGCGGCAGGAGAGCAAACCGGCGACACCGATCTGTTCTTGGTGATCTGAGTTTCACTTCTCCGGCAGCGGGATAAACTCCTCGGCGTCGCCCGGCACGATGTCGAACTTGCCATTCTTCCATTCAGCCTTCGCCTGGTCGATGCGATCCTTGCGCGAGGAGACGAAGTTCCACCAGATGTGGCGCGGGCCATCCATCGGCTCGCCGCCGACGATGACGAAATGCGAATCCGAGACGGCGCGGATTGTGATTTTGTCGCCGGCCTTGAACACCAGCAAACGCCCACTGCCGAACTTGTCGCCTGCGATGTCGAGTTCGCCGTCGACGATGTAGATCGCGCGCTCCTCGTGATCGGGATCGAGCGGCAGCGTCTTGCCCGCTTTCAGCGTCGCGTCGGCGAAGATCGTTTCGGAGGTCGTCTTGACCGGCGAGCTTTGGCCGTAGGTCGAGCCGACCATCACGCGAACGCTGTTGCCGTTGTCACGGATCAGCGGAAACTCATCGACTCCGTGATGGGCGAAAGCGGCTTCGATTTCCTCTTTCGCGGCCGGGAGTGCGACCCAGCACTGCAAGCCGTGCAGGTTGCTCCCGGTGACGCGGTCATCGAGGCCGGTGCGCTCGGAATGCACGATGCCGCGGCCTGCGGTCATCCAGTTGATCTCGCCGGGCTTGATTGGCACCGCGGTGCCAAGGCTGTCGCGGTGCATGATCTCGCCGTCGAAGAGGTATGAGACGGTGGCGAGCCCGATGTGCGGGTGAGGGCGCACGTCAAGACCATGCCCGACCTTGAACACAGTCGGCCCGAAATGATCGAAAAAGATGAACGGCCCGACCATGCGGGCCTTCGCCGAGGGTAGCGCGCGGCGGACCATGAAATCGTCGCCGAGATCGGCGGTTCGCGGCACGATCACCTGCTTGATGGCGTCGCACTGAAAGGCGTCGCCGGGGACGGGATCCTGGCCGGGGAAGAAGCTCATCGTGCGATCTCCTGAATTTCTTTCACCCAGCTATGGTGTCCGAACGGTCCTTGCAACGTCTCTGAATTGAGCGTTGAATTTATAGGCGTTCTACCAAGCGAAGGCCGTCTCGGCCATCACTTCGCCCCGACGGACATTTCGCGAAGCCGGTCAATGAACCGGCAAGCGGCGATGTTGCCGCGCTGGGGAGGAAGTCGATGACCAACATTCCACGGCGCGCCTTTGTCAAAGGCGCGGCTTTCGGCACGTTCGCCTTCACGGTGGGCGGTGTCACACAGATGTTAACAACCGGGCAAGCGCGCGCAGTCGGTGTGCCGTTCCGTCTGCTTAACGCATCCGAAGGCGAAACGATCGAGGCGCTTGGCGAAACGCTGGTGCCGGGTGCACGCGAAGCTGGCATTTCCCACTTCATCGATCATCAGATCGCGGTGCCTCCGGAACAGGCGTTGCTTCAAGCGCGTATCCTCAACGTGCGCCCGCCGTTCGCGAATTTCTATCGCGCGGCAGTCGGCGCGGTGAACCGTGCGAGCAATAGTCTGAAAGGCAAGCCGTTCGCGCAGCTTTCGGCCGATGAGCGGCGCGAGTTCGTAGGTCTCATGCGACAGAACAAGATCGAAGGCTGGCAAGGCCCAGTGGGTGCCTTCGTCTACACCATGCTGCGCGCGGATGCCGTCGATGTCGTCTATTCGACGGTCGAGGGCTATGAGGCCCTCGGCGTTCCGTACATGGCCCATATCGCTCCAGAGCGGAGGTGGTGACATGGCTACGAATGAAAAGGTCGATGTCGTCATCGTCGGAGCTGGTGCCTCCGGCTCGGTTTATGCCGCAGTCCTCGCGAAAGCCGGCAAGAAGGTCGTCATCTTCGACAACGGGCCGGACTGGCAGTTGCAGGACCTGATCAGCTCTGAGATGTGGGGGCGGCGCATCCGCCCGGCAGGAGCGCCGGTGCTGCTCGATGGCAAGAACCCGTTTGGCTACACTGCGCAGGCGGGATGGGGGGTCGGCGGCGCGGCGCTGCATTATTTCGCGAACTTCCCGCGCTACCTTCCGACCGACTTCAAGATCAAGAGCGAACACAACCGCGCGCACGATTGGCCGATCTCCTACGACGACGTCGCGCCATTCTACGACAAGGTCGCGGCCGAGATCGGCGTCTCCGGGGATGCCAAGCAGGAAGAGAAGTGGCGACCGGCGGGCGCGCCTTATCCGATGCCGCCGATGAAGACGTTCCCGAATGGCGAAGTGTGGCTCGAGGCTGCGAAGGCCAACGGCGTTCAGTTCGTGCCTGCGGCCGTCGGCATGACCTCGGTCGATTGGAAGGGCCGCCCGGCCTGCATCTACGACGGCTGGTGCGCGCAGGGCTGCCCAACCGGCGCGCTGGCCAATCCGACGGCGACTTATCTGAACGAGGCGCGCAAAGCCAAAGCCGAAGTGCGTCCCCTCTCGACCGTCACGCGCGTCCTCACCAACCAGGCGGGCACGCGCGCGACCGGCGTCGAATATTACGACGACAAGAAGCAGCGGCAGGTGCAGGAGGCGAGTGTCGTCATCCTCGCGGCGTGGTCGGCGCAGAACCCGCGCATCCTGCTCAACTCGGCGACCGACAAGCACCCGAAGGGGCTCGCAAACAGGAACGATCTGGTCGGCAAATACATGATGACGCACTCGATTGCGGGCACCTGGGCGCTATTCGATGAGGACATCACCCCGCACATGGGCACGATCGGCGCGCAGTTCATGTCCTATGACCGCTACGCCAAGACGAGCTATCCGGGCGCGTTCGGCAGCACCTTCATCGTCGCGGGAGCCGCGATGAAGACGGTGGACTACGCCAACTCGCGCGGCGACCTCTTCGGTTCCGAGCTGAGCGACTACATGAAGCGTGCGGCGAAGGGGCTCACCCGCATCACCTGCTTCGGCGAGGGGCTGCCGCGGATTGAGAACCAGATCACGCTTGCCAGCGAGAAGGACGAGTTCGGCATGCCGCTCGCCCGCCTTACCCACAGCTTCGACGACGATGCGGTCGCGGTGTGGAACGCGAACTTCGAGCAGGGCATCAAGATCGCCAAAGCCACCAAGGCGAAGGACGTATGGCCGGGCAAGGGGCCGGTCATTCCGACGACGCATCTGCACGGCGGCGCGATCATGGGCACGGGAGCGGCGAACTCTGTGGTCAACAGCTACGGCCAGACGCACGAGGTCCCGAACCTCTGGATGGCCGGGCCGTGCGTCTTCCCGTCGGAAGGTGCATCGAATCCGACCTACACGATCTTCGCGGTGTCGCAACGCGGAGCCGAGCAACTGGTCTGGAAGTGGGGAACGGTCGCCGGCTGAAAGCGTAAGGGCATCGGGCCGCGTCAAAGCGGCCCGATGCCAGCGCGGGTGTCCTACAGGAGGATCACACCTTCAATTTCGGCATGAGCTTGTGTGCGGTCTCGTTTTCGATCGCGCGAAGATCGGCGGCGGAGAATTTCCAGTTGGCGATGCCTTCGTTCACCTCGGCGCCGTCTCGGTACGGAAAGTCGGTGCCGTAGAGCACCTGGGAGACGCCGACCATCTCGAACAGGCCCGAGAGCTGTGCCTTGGTGTTGCCCTGCGCCAGCTCGTAATAGAACTTCTTGAACTCCGGCATCGGTCCGTTCGGCAGATGCGCGTGCTTCTGCACCTTCTGCTGTTGGATGAAGCGCTGGGTGAGGAACGGCAGCGTTCCGCCCGAGTGCGAGAAGATCCAGCGGATGTCCGGGAATTTCTGCGAAGCGCCTGAGAAGACGAGATGCGCGATGGTGCGCGTGGAGTCGGTGGCGTATTCGATCGAGCCCGGTGGGATGCCGGGCACCACGTTGGCGCAGCAATCCGCAGCGAGCGGGTGGATGTAGATCACGGCCTTGCGGCGGTTCAGCTCCTCCCACACCGGCGCAAACGAAGGATCGCCGAGATACTTGCCCTTGTAGCTCGTCAGCAGGCCGAGGCCGTCGGCCTTCAGCGTGTCGAAGGCGTATTCGATTTCCTTGAGGCTGCCGTCGACATCAAGTGGCGTGATCGTCGCAAACAGGCCAAAGCGGCCCGGATGGTCCTGCACGGCCTTGGCGCCGAACTCATTGATGATCCGCGCCATCTTGCGGGACTCTTCGGCGTCACCGAACCAGGTGCCGGGCTGAATCTGCGACAACACCGAAGTCTGGATACCGCTCTTGTCCATGTCGTCGAGCGACATCTGGAGCGACCACTTAGGCGAGGGCATATTCTTCTTGGCGAGGAATTCGGCGTGAGCCGGCGGCACCATGTGATGGTGCACGTCGATGCGGGTCTTGGCGGGTTGCGCTTTGGCCTGCTTCGACACGGCGCCGAGACCGAGCGCTGCAATACCTCCGGCGAGGAAGCGACGGCGATCGACCATCCGGTTTGTCTGTGATGTAGCGGGGGCTGCGAGCGGTTCGCAGCAAGCACAACTTGCAAAGATCATCGTGTTCCTCCTAGTCGGGCAGCCTCTGTGGGCGCCTCGCGCGGGCCGGTAGTTGGCCTCCCTCCTGACTTTCGGTCAAGGTGTGCTGGGAATCTGTCCGGCATGAAGTGGTTTGATCGCGAGGCAGAATGCCGCGCAAGCGCGGCGGCGATTTCCGGCGGCGACGCGGACGATTGAAGTCAGGCGTTAACCCGCGAGGGGCAAAATAAGCTTGCGCCGGGGGGAGGTTGGTTTATATGGGGCCCAGCCGTTTGGACCAGTCCGCGTGCGGAATTGCTCCGGCGGCTTTTCGCTGTTTTGGAAACGGGTGATCGGGCGTCCGAAGGCGCCTTTTGGAGATGACGGAATGCAGCAGAACGCTCTCTTGCGGTCGAAGATGGGCCACGACACGACTGAAGCCCCGCGCAAGAAAGATCTGAAGCAAAATACGCCCGCCAACGAGGTCGAGGTCGCCGACCACTTCTGCACGCGCAACGGCGTGCGCTGCGCGGGCGCGCATTTGATCATCGATCTCTACGACGCCAAGAATCTCAACGACGTCGACCACATCGAGAACACGCTGCGCGAGTGCGTGGTCGCGGCCGGCGCGACGCTCCTGCACATCCATCTGCATCATTTCCAGCCGAACGGCGTCTCGGGCGTCGCGGTGCTGGCGGAGAGCCATATCTCGATCCACACCTGGCCCGACAAGGGCTACGCGGCGCTCGACGTGTTCATGTGCGGCAAGGCCAATCCGGATGCTTGCGTGCCGATCCTGCGCGAGGCATTCAAGGTCAAGCGGGTCGCGGTGAGCGAGCTGCTGCGTGGCAAGGGCCTCTGACCGTACCGGATCGAATTCCGACGGCCGGGCCTCTCGAGCCCGGCCGTTTTGTTTTGAGCGATGATGAGGCTGGTTATGGCGAAGCAACGTTGGCTTTCCGAAACCCTGTTCGAGGCCGATGGCTTCCGCATGAGCTACGCGGCCGACCGCGTGCTTTATGAGAAGCGAAGCAAGCACCAGAAGCTGGTGCTGTTCGAGAACCGTTTCTTCGGCAAGATGCTGATGATCGACGGCGCGACGCAGGTCACGGCGAAGGACGAGTTCGTCTATCACGAGATGATGACCCACGTGCCGATCCTCGCTCATGGCAAGGCGCGCGACGTGCTGATCATCGGCGGCGGCGACTGCGGCATCGCGGAGGAGGTGCTCAAGCACAAGTCGGTCAAGCGCGTGACGCAAGTCGAGATCGACGCCTCGGTGGTGGAGTTCGCCAAGGAGCATTTCCCGGAGTTCGCCGGTCCGGCGTTCGCCGACAAGCGCTTCGAGAGTGTGATCGACGACGGCATGAAGTACGTCGGCGAGACGAAGCGCCGCTTCGACGTGATCATCGTGGATTCGACCGATCCTCAGGGGCCGGGTGCAGTGCTCTTCACCAAGACGTTCTACGCGCGCTGCAAGCGCTGCCTGAACAAGGGCGGCGTGATTGTCACGCAGAACGGCGTTCCGATGTTCCAGCCCACAGAGCTTTCGCGGACGATGGGACACTTCAACGCGCTGTTCAAGGATGCGTCCTGCTACATCGCCGCGATCCCGACCTACATCGGCGGTCACATGACGATGGGCTTTGCGAGCGATGACAAAAAGCTGCGGCAGCTCAGCGAGGCGGAGATCGCTGCGCGCTACCGGAAGGCCGGACGCTTTTCGACCAAATACTGGACCCCCGCGATGCATCGCGCGGCCTTCGCGCTGCCGCGTTTCATCGACGACATCGTGGCCGAGGCGAAAGGCTAGTCAGTTCGCGGGACCTTGTGCGGGTTTGGCCCAAACAGCCGCTGCGCGTTGCCATTGGCAATTCGCTTTGCCTGATCCGGCGGAAGCTGTGCAAGCCAGCCGCGATAGCCGTTGAAGATCGAGTCGTAGTCGCGCCAGCGCTCGTTGATCCAGGTGTCAGAGCCGATCAGGAAACGATCGGAGTGGCGTTCGAATAGTTTGCGCCAATCGTTGGAGAGCCGGCCATTTCCTTCGGTGACCCCGCTGCGGTACGATAACTCGCCCCACAGCCGGTCCTTGTATTGCTCCATCAGCTCGGCGACGCGCCCAGGCGGTGTCGAGAAGCCGGTGTGCGCCCAGATGATCTTCACTTTGGGGTTATGCGCGAAGAGAAGAAGCAAAGCTGCCTCGTCGCAGTGGGCGTGCAAGTAAAGGTCCCGCTCGACGGCGAAATCGACGATCTTCTTCACCAGCGGCCCTGCCGCAGCTTGCCCGTAGATGTGGAATTCGCCGACGCCGCGGTAATAGCCGCGTTTGTATTCTTCCTCGATGAGTTCGTAGATCGGCGGATCGCCGAACCAAGTTTGGATGTCGGCGCGGACGCGGTAGGGCCGGATGAACGGTACGATCCAGAGCCCGGCGGGCTTGGCGTCCATCAACTGGTTGGTGCCCTTGTTGGGCCGGCTGGTGGCGAGAATGCCGGTGACGCCGTTGCGCTTGAACACCTGGAGGATCTGTTCGAGCGAATAGTACGGGTTGGGCTCCTGGTTCCAGTGCATGTGGGCGTCGAACAGCTCGAGCCGCGACGGAGCAGTCTCTTGCGCCGCCGTATCGACCGCAGTCACTCCAAGTGTCGCCACAGCCAAGGCGAGCGCCTTGGCCCAATTCCGGATTTCCATCGGTCGCCCCTCAAGCCATTTGTAGCGGCTATAGCCTAGAACACCGCTGCATGGCGTTCCTTGCAAATTTACCGCCGGCTAACCATCGCGCCGCGCCGCTTGCTGGAACGGGGCGGCCGCGCACGGATGGGGCGCCAATTTAAGCGCAATTTTACGTAGCCCGGGGGAAGGTGACCGACCATCCCGTGGGGCTCTCCTTTGCCGTCGCAGAAGCGTTCCGGCTTTAAAACCATCGCAGCCGTGCTTGCTGGCATTTTCGCCATCGGCGTGCCGGTGCTGCTGTTCAACATGTGGCTTAAGTCGCAGGGCGACGACGAAGCGTCGTTCACGGCCGGCTGGGCCGTGGCTGCAGCGGATCGGCAGATCGGCCAGACGATCGCGCTGCTCAACGATCTCGCTGCGCGCGGCGTCGACAGTTGCGAGTCCCAGCACGTTGAGACGATGCGGAGCCTCATCTTCATTTCGGGCCTGATCAAGGAAGTCGCACTGCTCGGCCCTGACAATCAGGTGCTTTGCACCGACGCGGGCGCGCCGACCGGACGCCGCGAGATACTCGGTTCGTCGGCGACGGCGCAGCCCGACATCCTTCTTGACGTGGTGCGCGTCACCATCCTCGGCGACCGCTTCCTGCGCGTTCGCAAGATCGGGCAGGACGGCAGGCCGACCATCGCGGCGATGGTGCCCGCGGTTGCGCTGTTGCCACAAGCCTTGCTGCAAAGCGGCCGGATGCTGGCATACGCGCGGATGACGCTCGCCGACGGCACTGTGATCGGCAACTCGGGTGTCGCTTCCGAAGCGGATTACAATCACGGAAGCCAAAGCGTTCAGCAGGACCGCTCCCAGCAATACGGGGTCGTCATCTCCATTTCGATGGACCGCGGCGGTGTGATCGCGCGCTATGAGGATCTGCGCCGCATCAGCGTGGTCATGACCGGGCTTCTGGCACTTCTGCTTCTGAGCTTCGCGCTGCTGTTGACCCGCCGTGGCCGCGATGGCGGCAATGACCTCGCCAAGGCGATCTTCACCAACGAATTCGTGCCCTACTATCAGCCGGTGGTGGATATCCAGACCGGCAAGCTGCACAGCGCCGAGGTGCTGGTCCGCTGGCGCCAGGCGGACGGTACGCTGGTGATGCCGGGCGCTTTCATTCCGGCGATGGAGTCGAGCGGGCTGGTGGTGGATCTGACGCGGTCACTGATGCGGACCGTCCGCAAGGAAATGGGCGAGGCGCTGGGCAAGCGGCCGGACATGATGATCGCCTTCAATATCGCGCCGTCGCACTTCAATGACGCGCTGATCCTGAACGACGTGGGCACGATCTTCGACGGCTCGCCGATCCGGCTGTCGCAGCTCATTCTGGAACTGACAGAACGCTGCGAAGTCGAGAACCTCACAGCCACGCGCCGCACCATCGCGGCCTTGCAAGGACTTGGCTGCAAGATCGCGATCGATGATGTGGGGGCGGGGCATTCCGGCCTGTCCTATATCCTCAAGCTCGGCGTGGACATCATCAAGATCGACAAGATCTTCGTCGACGCCATTGGTACGGAAGCGCATTCCAAGGCGATCATCGAAACGATGATCGACCTCGCGCGAAACATGAAGATGGAGATCGTGGCTGAGGGCGTCGAGAACTTCGACCAGGTGACTTATCTGCGCGAGCACGGCATCCAGCAGGCGCAGGGCTTCGTCTTCGCGCCCCCGCTACCTGCTGAGTCGTTCCTAAGGCTTCTCGAAGCGATGGACCCGGTCGCAGAGCGGCCCGGTCAGGTCGTGGGGACCGTCGCCAAGCTGACCGGCAAATCCTTCGGGGCGAAAAACTCCAAAAGTGCGGCTTGATCCTGCACTGCGAGTGTAATGATTTGTTAACCGCGGCGACGCGCCTGCCGCAATCCAGCCATCGGCCCTAAAAACCTTAAGCTTAAGCGGGCGTTTACGCCGCTCGTTCAAGTTGAACGAAGTTAAGGTCTGTGGAGTTGCGGTGTCGCCGAAGCGGAAGCTGGTCCTGGCGATAGCGATTGGCGTGATGCTTGCGGGCGCGCCAGTCGCAGCGTTTAACCTATGGCTGAACGGCATCGCCGAACGCCAGGGGCAGGAGGAGCTTGAGACCTCCGCACGGCGCCACATCACGATCGGCGAAGCAAGGATCAATCGTGCCATCGGCGCGATCAACGAGCTCACCGCACGCGGTGTCGATTCCTGCCGGCCGCAGCACATCGACGTGCTGCGCCAAGTCACCTTCTCGGTGCCGCCGGTCAAGGAAATCTCGGTGGTGGCGCCGGACGGCCATACGCTCTGCACCGACAGCGGGCTGACCGAAACGCGCAGTGTTGTCTCGTCGGAGCCGCTGAGCGGCGTCGCTGGGAGCGACACGCTGCTTGAAGTGATCCGGATCGGCGAGCGGCCGGGGCAGTGGGTGCGTGTCCGCAAGCTCGGTCCCAATCTGACCAACGGCATTGCCGCGCTTATCCCGGCCGAACTGTTCATTCCGCATACTTCGAGCCGCGGCGGACCGCTTGCGAACCAAGCGCGCATCGCAACGCGCAAAGGCACCCTGATTGCCGAGGGCGGCAAGGACGTTACCAGCGAACCAGGGCAGCTCGAACAGATCGTCCGCACCGAGCCGTCGGACCGCTATGCCATCAATGTTGCGGCCTCGCTTTCAAGCTCCAGCGTTGTCGAAGCGCAGGGCTGGCTCCGGACGATTGGCGCGGTGGTAAGCGGGATTTTCGCGGTCCTCATTTTCGCTATCGTCTTTCTCATTCCCAAGCGGAGCACCGTCGACAATCCGATTGCAGAGCTCGAGCGCGCGCTGAAGGCCGGCGAGTTTGTGCCGTACTATCAGCCGGTGGTGGACATCCGCTCCGGTAAGCTGAACGGGGCCGAGGTTCTGGTCCGTTGGAAGAAGGCGGACGGCACCATCGTGCCGCCGGTCTCGTTCATTCCGCTGGCTGAGTCGAGCGGTCTCATCATCGAGCTGACGCGTTCGCTGATGAAGCGTGTGCGCGACGAAACCTCCGCGATTCTCGGCCAGCGCCCGCATCTGAAGGTCAGCTTCAATCTCACGGCGCGCCATTTCACCAACGAGGACATTGTCGATGATACGCGCAAGATCTTCGGCAAATCGTCGCTGAAGATGTCGCAGGTCGTATTCGAAGTGACCGAGCGGCAGCCGCTTGAGAATCTCACCGAAACCCGCCGTGTCATCGCCGCGTTGCAGGGCTTGGGCGTACGCATCGCCATCGACGACGTCGGCACCGGCCACTCGGGCTTATCCTACATGCTCAAGCTCGGCGTCGATATCATCAAGATCGACAAGGTGTTCATCGACTCGATCGGCACCGATCGCAACTCGAACACCATCATCGAAACGCTGATCGACCTCGCGCAGAACATGCGTATGGACATCGTGGCCGAGGGTGTCGAGAGCTTCGAGCAGGTCGTGGCGCTGCGCGAATTGGGCATCCGTTCGGCCCAGGGCTATGTGTTCTCGCCGCCGCTGCCGGGCTCGGCCTTCTTGCAGCTCGTGGAAGCCATCGATCCGCTGAAAGCCAAGGCGCACAAGGAAACACTTGTCCCTGAAGAAGGGGAAGGCGTGGATCGGCTGTTCGGCGCGGCCTAGCCGCTGCGCCTCAATTTACCGCCTTAGTTTGTCCGGTTTGCTCCCATACTCCGGCGCCCGCGCGATCTGATAGGATCGTTGCCGTCACGGCGTTTCGTCAGGGCTGACATTTGGCCTGTCGCCCGGAGGGGAGCGAGCAATGTTAAATGCAGCCTATACGGTCGGCCGCGTGTTCGTGCCGATCATCTTCATCGTGTCCGGCGTCCAGAAGGCGATGAATGTGGCGGGTACAGCGAAAATGCTCGCCGATACCAACATTCCGGTCCCTGAAGCCATCGTGCCTTATCTTCAGGGCATCCCGAAATATGAGGCTCTGACCTATCTCACGGCGGCGGTCGAGATCATTTGCGGTCTGATGATCATGGCCGGGGTCGCGGCGCGCTGGGGTGCGCTCGTGCTGTTCGTTTTCACGGCGGCAGCAACGTTCTATTTCCACAATTTCTGGCAAATGACTGGGGAAGCAGCGGCGCAGAACCAAGTCCACGCGCTCAAGAACCTGTCGATCATGGGCGCGCTTCTGCTTATCGTGTCGGGCGGCCCAATCGGGCGCGCTACCTATGGGCGATCTGAACAATGATGCTGAAATTGTGTCTGACGGCGTCCGCTGTGGCGGGCTTGGCGCTTCTCGCGAGCGCCTGCGCAACCCAGCGGGTAATGGACCAGCCTTGGTGCGGGACGGTGTCTGACATCGGCCGTGCGGAGTGCTCCTATTCGACCCTGGAGCAATGCCAGGCGATGGTGTCGGGGGTTGGCGGGGTATGCACTCTCAATCCGCGTGGGCCCGACGGGGGTCGTAAACGGGCTCAGGGGCTACAGCGGCGATGAGATAAAAAAGGGGCGGCCAAGGGGCCGCCCCGAAAGTTGATACGCCACGCGGGAGGAACCTCTGGAGCGGACCGGCCTCTATCCCCAAGACGCCGCCGAACCGCGTAGCCATGAAAATCTTCGCTGTGGATAAAATCTGATTCGGGCCGATTCGTCACATGTTTTCTTGACGATAGTGTTTTCCCCAGCCTGTGGACGAATTGTGGAAAACACGCCGCTTCGATTCGCCGAAATCAGCGTGTCCAGGTCACCAGCGTAACGCCGTCCGAAGCGTCGAGAACCCGTGTCGGGCCTGGCTTCAGGCCGTGGGCGGCGAGGAGTTCTTCGGGGGTGCGGGCAGGGACGCCGGGAAACACCGGCCTACCGCCGGGCAGGTGCGCATAGGCCGCCCGGCTCAGATGGAAGACGTCGTAGCCGAGGTTCAGAAACAGGCCAAAGCCCTCCGTGCCTCCGATCACGGTCAGAAGCCCGCCCGAGAACCCGAGCTCCTCCCAGGCCTGATCGAGAGAGGCGCCAGCGGGATTCCAAAGCGTCGCCATCGGATTGTCGGGGTCGGGACTGAGCGCAGGGATCTGGCGGGTCAGGATCAGCCGCCGGCGCTCCAGATAGTGCGGGCCGCCTTCGCTTGAGTTCTGTCCGTGCACCAGCACGTCGGCGCGGTCGCATTGCTCGCGGAAGAACTTCTGATCGGCTTCGAGCCTGAGGGAGGGCGGCTGGACGCCGTGAGAATCCGCGATCATGCCCTCAACGGACACGATGGCCAGTCCTTCGATGCGATCGGGGCGGGGCATGACGGTTACGCCTCCGACTATACACGCATCGACAATCGCAAATACAAAGGGCGGCCGCAGGGCCGCCCTTCGTCAAACGCTTATGTCGAACGACGTTTACTCGACGGTGCGCACGACGCTCGAGGTCGGACGCGTCGAGACGGTTGGCAGCTTCTGCTCCTTGACGAGCAGATCGTCGTACTGCTTGAGCGTCGCGATGCTGTCCTTCGTCTTCATGTGGACGATCTTGTAGCCGCCCGCCTTGAGCTGGGCGAGGAGGTCGGCCACCGCATGCGCAGTCGACTGCTGGAAGTCGTGCATCAAGACGATGCCTTTGCCATGCTTCTTCAGCTTGGCCATCACCGAAGCGACGACCTGCTCAGGCTTGCGCATCTTGAAGTCGAACGAGTCCATGTCGGTCGACCAGATCGCGACGTTGCGCTGGCCGAGATAGGTGACGAGCTCCGGCGGATGGCGCAGTGCCGGGAAGCGGAAGATCGGCGAAGCGTTCTGGCCGATCGCCGCAGCGACGGCGCTGATGCCCTTTTCGATTTCTTCTTTGCCTTCCTCGACAGACTTGCGGGAGAGGTCGGCGTGCGACCAGGTGTGCGAGCCGACGGTGTGGCCGGCTTCGACAACCTGCTTGAGAATTTCGGGATAGTAGGTGGCGTGCTTGCCGATCGAGAAGAAGGTCGCGCGCACGCACTCGTCCGCGAGCGCCTTGAGCACGAGCGGCGTGGTCGGCCACGGGCCGTCGTCGAAGGTCAGCAGGACTTCGTTGTTGCGCAGGAAGTCGTGCTGCTTGAAGTGCTCGAAGCCGAAGCCCGGACCACCGGTGGTGTCGATCTCGACCGTACGCGAAACGCCAAGCGCATTAGGATTGGTGCACTTGGGAACGGCAACGGGGTGAGCCGGAGGGAGGGCGGGGAGCGCTTCGGCCGGTGCCGGCGTTGCGGCAGGAGCTGCCGCCAGAGCCGACGACCCGGTGGTCGGAGCCCGTTGCGCCGAAGCCGATCCAAGGACCGCAACCGACGCCGAAATAGCCAAAGCGAACGCTACCGCACCACGCATCTCAGCCTCCAAAACTCATGAAACGGGCCAGCCTCAATGGCCCGTTCATTGGCATGAGGCCATTCCCGGGGGGAGTCAATCAAGACTCCGCCCGGGAGGCGCAGCAATCCGCGTTAACCTTTATTTCCCCGTCGCCACAATCAGTTCTGACGCGAAAGGTAGCGCTCGGTAACCATAACTGCCAGCTTCCAGGCGATGTAGAACACCAGCATGAAAAGCCCCAGGAAGACGAGGAGGCTGGCGTAGTGGCTATATCGTTCGACGATCGATGAGATGCCCACGGCGACCACGTCGCCGACAAATACGAACGCGGCAAAGACGAAGAGTATTGCCATGCAGACCCCTTCTCCGAGGACTATGGCCTCGGATTTGCGGAGTCGCCCCTGGCACCAAGCAAATGCCCGGTAATGGAGTGCGGGTAGTGCGCCGATTGTCGCTGCGACGAAGGTTCAACTCGCAGAATGTCAGCTCGATTTTGCGAGCAGTTCTTTCTCGATCGCGGTGATCACGCGCGGATCGGTCGGTTCGATCTGGGTGGAGAACACCGCGGCGATGTGACCGTCGCGGCCGACGAGGTATTTGTGGAAGTTCCAGCGCGGCGTCTCGCCGGGCTTCTCGAGTGCGGCCCAGCGATAGAACGGATGCGCTGAGAGTCCTTTCACCTCGGTCTTTGCCGCGAGCGGAAACTTCACGCCGTATTCGTCATGCGCGGTCTTGTTGATCTCGGTGGGGCCGCCGGGCTCCTGGCCGCCGAAGTCGTTCGACGGCACGCCGATGATCATCAACCCGCGCTCGTGATAGCGCGCCCAGAGTTGCTGCAAGCCGGTGAACTGTGGGGTGTAGCCGCACTGGGAGGCCGTGTTCACGACCAGGATCGGTTTGCCGGCATGGTCGGCGAGACGGATGGATTGTCCGTCGAGGCCGGGGAAGGAATAGGCGTAGGCGGTCGGTTTGCTCATGGCGGGCGCTTGCGCGAAGGCACAGGAAGGCACCATCGAAGCGATCAGGGCCGTAGCCGTGCGGCGAGAGATGTCCATGTTGCGGGCCTCCAGTGTCACCTGCGCTTGATCAACACAGACTATCGTTGTCGGGCCGGCGCGGCGATGGATTGATCCATCACCTCTGCGAGAGCGCATCAAAAAACGCCGGTCCGGTCAAAGACGCAGTAGACGAGATGCAACCAGGGGATGTAGGCTCCTTTTATTGCGACAGCAGCATTGGCGCTGCCCATGTTCGATATTCGAAAAGTCATTGGCTGGACGGCTGGAGTTGGAACCGCTGGTGGTGCGGGCGTCTTGGCTCTCATCGAGCTCGGCGTGCGGCCGACACATGTCGGCAACGTCTTTTCTGGAATTACTAATCCTCTGATCGCGAGCGTGGTTGCCGTGTTTGCCGCGGCCCAACCTCCGTCGGCGGCAGCCGATCCTGCCGTTGAGTGGTTCGCAAAAGAATCCGCCGCCTACACGACGCAGATCAAATCCGAGATCGCGAAGTCGACCGAGAACGACTACGGCCTGATGTTCAGCGCCGTGGAGTTTCCCGCGGTTGGCCGGATGATCCGGCGTGCTGCATCCGACGGCAATCTTGAATTCTGCTCCGGCGTGATGGTGTCGCGCCGTCATTTCCTCACGGCAGCGCATTGCTTTTGTCAGCGTCCGGAAGGTTATCCGTACCGTTCATACAAGAGCTGCCAGGCGGCCAACGCGCCAAAGCAGGCGACGACCTTCGTCTATCTGCCGGCCGCGGGTCTGTTCGAGACGACCAACGAGCCGAAACTTCTCGAGGGCTTCGATCAGCTCGACGAAGACGCCAGCATCCCCGCCGGTCACAAGCTTGGCGATATCGCGATCATCGAGCTTTCCGCCGATGCGCCTGTCGAGCCGGTGCTGCTGAGCGGCGCGTCGGCTCGGCGCGTCGCGATCGGCTTCGGGCTGATGTCGCTGAAACGTAACGGCTTCGAAGTCCTGAAGATCACGCCGGGTGTCTATGAAGCCGGCATCGGCACGCTCGCATTCCCGCGGATGCAGGATTGCAGTCAATCCTATGCCGACACGCTTTGCGCGATCTTTTCCGCATTCCGAACCGGAAAGGACAGCACTGATACGGCGGCGTGCGTCGGTGACTCCGGCGGGCCATTGCTTGCACTGTTGCCGGACGGGCGGCAGGCGGTGATCGGCACGACGTCGTTGAAACGATCCGATAAGCAGCAGTCCGGGCCAGGTCCCGGTGCGGCGCTCGACAGTTGTCGCGCGAGGGAGGCCGAAACTGTCTATGTCGCGACGACACAACATCTCGCATGGATCGAAAAGGTCATCGCGGAATCCAGTCCGCGTGCTCCGTCAAGGACTCCCCGCCTGACATGTCAGGAAAAGTTGACCGCGCCACGCGCTGACGGCGCTTCCGAATTCGCCATCGAGGGGCGTCGCGGGCGAGTTGCATCCTTCATCAGCGCAGGCATCGACGGGAATGCTGCGCCACGCATAGAGGTGCGTCCATCCGGCGCGCAATCCAGGTGTCAATCGATTTTGGACCGGAGAAATCTGGTGTTCTGTGAAATTGCGGAATCCGAAATGATCAGAGTTGAAATTGAAGGTGTCGGGCTTGTTCAGGCCGCAATGTGCGACCGCGACTGATCGAAACAAAGGGGGCGATCATGTTAAATCGGCGTAGCTTGCTTGTTGCATCGAGCGTGTTGCCGGCGGCGGCATTGTCCGCGCAGCCGGCCATGGCGCAGCAGACTGCAAATGGATGCGCAGAGTTCTCGAAATGGGATTTCATGCCGAGCGATCCGTTGCCGCCCGGGAGCGGTACGACAAATACAGGCACAAGAGAGTCTCGCCACGAGGAGGTGGCAAAGGGATTTGGCCTCCTGTTCAAATCACCACGCGGGACTACACCAATTGCGGTGGCGCGCTATTTCGAAGCCATCAAAGACAAGAATCGCGAGAACGAACTCTACAATGTCGAGTGGAAGGTTCGTGCCAATCCGGTGATCGTCGGATTCTTCAGCATGACCAACACAATGCCGAGCGAAGGCGATCAGACCTCATGGTGCGCGGCGTTCGTGAACTTCTGCCTTGGCGTATCGGATCGCAAGATGACGGGGAGCGCACTGTCCGGCAGCTTCCGCACTTATCAGAAGCAAACTGATGATCCGAAGGAGGGCGACGTCGTCGTGTTCGCCGACTCCGGACCGAGGGGCGCTCAGGGGTTCGGTCACGTCGGTCTCTATGTCAGCCGCGACGCGAGCGGCATCACGGTTCTCGGCGGCAATCAAAGGGGCAACACCGGTACGACCGGCGCGGTCACGCTATCCAAGTTCGCCTATCGCAGCGGTTCTCTGACGTTCCACAGCTACCGCTCGGTGGTGTGATGTGCGTCGTGACGAAATGGCGTTCAGGGCGAGGCGCTACTGCTGTTGTGTGCGTCGTCTTTGTGTGTGGTTTGGCTGCAACTGGCACGATCGCGCTATCTGCCGATGGCAGCGGTATGATTCACATAGCACCGGATAGAGCAGACCTCGGATTGCGGGATATGCAGCCGCCGTTGCGGAACGATGAGCCGCGGGTGGCGCAGCTTTTCGGCGACATAGCCAACGAACGCGGCATCCGGCAGCTGGACGGGGCGAAAGAGATGGGCAGTCTGCATCCCGGCCAGCCCGGCTTGACCAGTCCACCGCCATTGCGGCGGGACGAAGACTTGCAAAAGCAGACAGGCGATCCTCATCCCGGCCAGCCTGCGGTGGGGAATCCGCCTCCAAGACCATCCGCGCCGAACGGAGTGAATAGTCGCTGGCCGGAAAGATTCTGATCGCCGCCAAAAATTACGAGACGGTCTCATTGAGGGGCGCCCGGAAAGGGACTGGCATGTACTGGTATCGATGGCCAATCGCTGTGATAGCGGTTGTCGGCGTGTGCGGACCCGTCATGGCGCAGGGACAAGCGGGAGATGCTCACCGCGGTCAGCCCCGTGTGACCAGCCCGGCGGTCGTCACGCCCGGGCTCAGGCTGCAAGTGGGCAGCGCAGCTCCCACTCAGGAGGGCAATGTGCATCGCGGGCAGCCCGAGGTTACCGTGCCTCCGCCAAAATCATCGCGACCAAAACAAAATGCTCAGTGAAGTGACGAAAGAACTGAGGTCGCGGTCGAATATCGCAACCGCCTGCCTTGGGCGGCAAGGGCAGGTTTCGTAGATGCGCAGGCGTCTGATTGCAGCGGCCGTGATGATCGCCGGTCTACACGGCAGTGCATTGGCGCAATCGTGGCCCTACAAGCCGGTCCAGGTGATCACGCCATCGTTTGCCGGCTCGCCGACCGACATCATTGCGCGTGTGATTTCCAATCAGTTGAACAGACAGCTCGGTCAGACATTTGTCGTCCAGAACCAGCCCGGCGGACAGTGGCTTGCCACGACCACCAAGGCGGAGCCAGATGGCCACACGTTGCTGATGCAAAATTCTTCGATTCTCACGCTGCCCGTGGTGGCCGTCGGCGGCTTCGATCCGTTCCGCGACGTTGCGGCGATATCGCCTGTCGTGCGGACGCCGTTGGTACTTGTGGTGTCGCCGTCGAAGTACAAGTCGTTGCGCGAATTGGTCGACACCGCCAAGGCCAAGCCAAAGTCGGTTTCATACGCTTCCGCAGGCAACAATTCACCGTCCTATTTTGCCGCGGAGCGGTTCCGCCGCAGCGCCGGATTTGAGGCCACGCACATTCCATTCCGTGCCTCAAGCGAAGCCATCGCGGCGGTCCTTTCCGGACAGGTGGATTTCTTCTATGCGCCAATTTCCGAACTGCTCATGGGACCGCTGTTGCGCGATCAGAAGCTGCGTGCGCTGGCCTTGAGCAGTCCCAAGCGCTCGCCCTTCCTGCGCGATGTACCGACGACGCTGGAGGAGGGCTACAAGGACTCGGACCACGAGGTTTGGATCGGCGCCTTTGCTCCGGCCAAGACGCCTGACGCCGTTTTGAAGCGGATCTCTGAGGAACTGGCGAAGGCCGTTCAATCGCCCGCTGCGCGAGAACAGATCAATCCGTTCGGCGCCGATCCGTTGCCGATGACGCCGATCGACTTCACCCAGTTCCTCCGGACCGAACGGGAGAAGCTCAATTTGTCGTATATCGGTGATCCGCGCAGCAATCAGCCTCCGGTCGATACACCGCCGCCGAAGCAATAACGAATGACGGCGCGGCCTTATCAGCCGCACCGTCTCAATGTCATCGAAGCCGAACGTTCGATCAGCTCAAGACCTTGTTCTTCTTCAGCCATCCGATCGTCTGGTTCCAGGCGTCCTCGGCCGCTTCTTTGCGATAGCTCGGCCGATAGTCGGCGTGGAAGCCGTGCGGCGCGCCGGGATAGATTTTGAACTCGGCGGTCTTCTTGGCGTCGGCAAGCGCCTTCTTCATCGCCTCGACCTGCGCGACGGGGATGCCCTGATCTTCCGCGCCGTAGAGGCCCAGCACAGGCGCCTTCATCTCGGATACAAGCTCGGTCGGGCTTTTCGGCCACTTACCGCCCTCCTTCTGCGCGGGCGGGTCGACCAGCGAGCCGTAGAACGCAACGCCGGCCTTCAGGTTCTTGTTGTGCGCGGCGTATTCCCAAACAGTGCGGCCGCCGCGGCAGAAGCCGAGGATGCCGAGCTTTCCGGTGTTGCCCTTCTGCGTCTTGGCCCAGGCCACGACCGCATCGAGATCGGCGAGCAGCTCCGCGTCCGGCTTGCCGTTCACGATCGGCATCAGCTTCGGCATCTCGGTGATCTTGGTGAGATCCTCGCCGGAGCGGAAATAGTAGTTCGGTGCGATCGCGAACGCGCCGGCTTTCGCGAGACGCCGCGTGACGTCCTTGATGTATTCGTGCAGGCCAAAGATCTCCATCGCGACGATCACGACCGGGTGGTTCGAGCCCTTCTCGGGACGCGCCCAATAGACCGGCATGTCGCCGCCCTGAACCTTCACCATGGCATCGCCGGTCTTGAGGCCCTTGGTGTCGGTGGTCACGACCTGCGCCCGCACCGGGCCGGCCGCCAGCGTGTAGCCGGCCGCGGCCGCAGCCGACGCGGTCATGAAGAAGCCGCGCCGCGACACCGGTGCGGGCGTGGTCAGCCCGATCACGTCGGACGGGATTTTGGAATGCACGTTCATCCTGTTTCCTCCATTGCGAGCGCCGGCCCCAGCCGGAGAACACCCCCGAAGGCATCTTATTTCATGGCTCGGTGGCCGTCTTGACCGCCGGCAAACGAGAGGCGTTATAGTGCCGCCCGACGCCAACACAGGAATGGGAGGATCGTATGCCTGAAGTCGTCATTTACGCCATTGGAGGCCGTTCGCAGGATCAGAAGCGCGGGCTCTGCAAAGACGTCACCGAGGCCGTGATGAAGAACTACGGCGTGCCGGCGGACGCCGTCGTCGTGACGCTCGTCGAGACCCCGAAGACCGACAAGGCCAAGGGCGGCGTGCTGTTCAGCGAAATGGCAGGGCGCTGATTTGGCGCTGATTTCGCGCAGCGGGAATTGAACACGGCGCCGGTTGCGAAACCGGCGCCGTTTCTATTGGTGCGTGCGCTTATTCCTGAAATTCGATCCGCTTGTCCGGCCGCTCCAGATCGACGTGCAGCGCCTCGCAGAGCCGGTTCGAGTAATTCCACATGCCGCAGAACACCGTCAGTTCGACGATCTGTTTTTCGGTGAAATGCCTCTTCATCGCGGCGAAGGCCTCGTCGTCGTCCCGCGCGGTCATCATGGTGACGACCTCGGCCCAGCGCACGGCGGCTTTCTGCTTATCGTCGAGGTCGGGCGAGGCCATGTAGTCCTTGCCCTGAGCGGCCTTGATCTGGGCTTCGCTCAAGCCAACCTTCTTTCCAAGCGGTACGTTGTGAGACATGCAGTAGGCACTGCGATTGAGCGCCGATGTCTTGATGATCACGAGCTGCTGGATCTTCACATACTCAGGATCGGCCTTGACGTTGCTCAGCCGGATCGCATCGTTCGGCAAGGCCCAGCCCATGAGCGAGGCGGGCTGGTGCGCCAGAACCTGTGAGAAGTTGCTGATGCGTCCCCATTGCTTGAGGACATGATCGTAGACCTTGCGGACGTCACCGTCGGTTGAATCCGGCGGGATCATTTTTACGCGCGCCATCGTTTCCTCCAAAGAACCGAGGCGTGCAGCTTACATGCTTTTACCGTCGAAGGGAGTGATCTTCAGCGCCGATGGATCGACACCTTCGAGGCATCGCACATTGATCGCATAGGTCAGCGAACCGTCAGACCCCGTGCCGCGCGAGAATGAGCTGACGCCACAGTTCTCGCAAAACAGGTGGTGGATGCGTTTCTTGCCGAACTGGTAATCCACGAGCGTGTTTTCGCCCTTGAGCAGCTTCACCTGCTCGGGCTTTGCAAAGGCCCAGAGTGCGCCGCGCTTGGCGCAGATCGAGCAGTTGCATTCCATCGCTCCGGTCAGTTCGGTGGTGAGCTCGTATTGAACCGCGCCACAATGGCAGCCGCCGCTGTAAGTCTTTTGGTCCGGCATTTCGTCTCCATTTTCTTGTTTTTATCGCGTTGCAGGTCCGCCGTCACTCGACGCCGCTATCGTGGAAGTATTTCCGCGCCGCCGGCGTTGCAAGGAACGCCAAAAATTTCCGACATTCGGTGCCCGCTCCCGTGCGTTTGAGCATCGCGGCCTGATAGGCCAGCACGACCTGGATTTCATTCGGCACGGTGCCGGCGAGCGCCACGCCCTTGCCGCGCCAGTTGAGGATTTCGGTGGTCGGGCCGAAGCCAAGTGCGCCGGGCTCCGGATTGGCGGCGAGGTGCTTGTTGAGCATCGTCGCGGTGTCGAAGCGCCGGAGTTTCCGGCCGACCTCATCCGCAAGGCCGATGCGCTCGATCACCTTGAGGAGATGGTCGCCGGTCGGCGCATTGGTCAGAAGAACGGTTTGCGCGGCCGTGAGCGCCTGCTTGAACGCATCCATCGTGGACACATCAGGCTTCGGCGCATCCTCGCGCACGCAGGCGCCGATCCGCACCGCGCCGATGTCCACCAGCGCATCCTTCTCCGTTCGGCCCGCAGCAACCAGCTCGCGCGACCAGTCCGCCGGCACCAGAACGACGTCGGCGTCGGTCGTGCCCTCGAGCGCGAACTTGTGGATGTTGTGACCGTGATCGGTTGCGACCTTCACCGGAATGCCGGTCTCGCGCGTGAAAATCTCCGCCACAGGTTTCACGCCGTAGAGCGTCGAGCCGGCGCTGAGGATTTTCAGGCTGCGCATGGACGAAGCTCCGGACATTTGTGCCGAGGCGGGGAGGGCGCACGATAACCCGGCGGCCGCGCCGCCCATCAGGACGGCGCGGCGTGTGTGCTTGGCGTGAGCGGTCATCGCTTCCATCAGCCCGGCGTCAGACAATGCGCCTTGATCGCGGGCGCTGCGTCCGGGCCTGTGATGAAGGTGAGATAGGATTTCGCGGCGGTCGTGTCGGATGACGCAGCCCCGATGCTGCCGATGAAGATGATCGGGCGCTGGAACTCCTTCGGATAGTCGAGGAAGGCCGCGCCTTTGACGCACTTGATCTCGTGCTCGGCCTGGACCGCAAGATCGGCTTCGCCCTTGACGACGCGCTCGGCGTGGAAGCCACCGCCGCGCTGCGCGATCATCTTCGGTTTCATTTCGTCGGCGATGCCGAGCTTGCCGAGCACGTCCATGAGGTGGACGCCGCTGATGCCGCCGGTCGACGGGTCGGTGATGAGCACGGTCTTGGCGGAGAGGAAGGTCTTCTTGAGGCCATCGGCTGTGGAGGTGTCGGGTTTCGCTCCGCCGTCTTTGACCGCGAGACCGAAGTTGACGCGGATGAGCGGGATGCTGCTGCCGGCCGCGATTTTGCCCTGTTTCTCGAATTCGTCGGAGGCGTTCTTCGGAACCATGATGACGTCGTAAGGCTCGCCCGCGAGCACGCGCTTTCTGATTTCGCCGGTTTCCACCACGGTGATGACGAGCTTGTGACCGGACGAGGCTTCGAACTTCGCCTTGGTCTCGTTGATGACCTCGCGCATGCCGTTGGCGCTGATGACCTTGATCTCGGCAGCCTGTGACGCGGACACCCCGATCGCAGCAAAAGTGGCAGTCAGCAGTACCTTTATCGCATTCTTCTTCATGAAACATTTCCCCCACGGACGGGACATCCGGCCGCGCCGGGAGCGTAGCAGCGCGGGCCAGGCGCCGCCACGCCGTCTCGTTGTTCCATCAGTCCATCTTGATGTTCGCCTCGCGCGCGATGATTGTGTACTCGTCAACCAGCTTTCGCATCTGCTCGCCGAACGCCTTGCCGCAAATGACGTTCGAGAACAGGCCTTGCTGAGCGAGCTTGGGCTTCACCTCGGGCGCCTGCATGGCGGCGGAGAACCAATCGGCGAGTTGCGCCGCCGCCAGCGGAGGCGTCTTTGCCGGCACCACCATGCCGTAGAAGATTTCGGCGTTGTAGTTCGAAAGCTTGGTTTCGATCAGCGTCGGAATTTCCGGCAGTTCCGAGACGCGCTTGGACGAGACGGTAACGAGCCCGCGCAACGCGCCGGATTTCAGATGCGGAACGATCGTCGGGTAGTCCGCCATCACCGAGGTGATGTGGCCGCCCAGCAGCGTGTTGATCGCCGGTCCCGAGCCCGTATAGGGCACGAACGTCATATCGACCTTGGCGGCGCGTTTGATGACCTCGGCGGCGACGTGAAGCGAGGAAGCAGGGGAGGTGCCATATGACAACTCTCCGGGCTTGGCGCGTGCCGCGGCCAGAAGATCGTCGAGCTTCTTGTAGGGCGAGGAGCCTTGCACCACGAGGATCATCGGCGTGGTGGCCAACTGGCACACCGGATCGAAACTCCCAGAGACGTCATAGGGCTGCGGCTTCAGCGCAGGATTGATGACGAAGGAGTTGGCGACCAGCAGAACGGTGTTGCCGTCGGGCGCGGCGCGCATCGCGGCTTCGGTGCCGATCAGGGTTCCGCCGCCCGGACGGTTCTCCACCACCATCGAGACGTTCTGCGTGCGGCTGATCTGCTCGGCCATCAGGCGCGAGGTGATGTCCGGTCCGCTGCCGGGCGGATAAGGCACCACGATCTTGATGGTACGCCCGGATTGCGCGTGGGCCGCAGGGCAGCTCAGCGCGAATGCAATGACTGTGAGACAGGCTATTCCCAGAAAACGAAGAGAAGGCATGCGCAGCTCCCGACCCCGCGATAACGGGCGGAAGCCTCCGTTGTTTTACCGGCGCCTGCAAGATGACAAACGCACGCGAAACACCTCCATACCGGCGCTTGATGCACCGCACAAAGGTGATCGCGATCAGGTTTACGCGGTTACGCCGCTCTTAGATCCGGGAAACGCACCAGCGTTTCGAAAGAATAGTCGCAGGACTCGCAAGCCCATAGATGCCGCACGTGACGGTCATCGAGATATTCAGACCATTCGGGCGCGAAAAGGTGTTTCCCACATTGTGCGCATTCGACCGTTGGCCGCGCCAAAGCCAGGGTTCGGTTGTTAGGGGACAGTTGCATGGCTCCCTCGTGCGTTGCGTTTGTCCTCCCCTTCCGCAAACCCAGTATCCGTCTCCCTTGTGACCGCACGATGACCCGGCTGTTTCGGGAAATGAAGCAGAGGCGCTGACGTATCCGACTCAGCGCGGGCAGCGCATGAAGTTTTGAACGCCGCTCGCGTCGCGGACCGCGAGCCGATCGCCGTCAACGCGCAACGAAAAGGTCATTGGCGTACGCTTTTCCTTCTCGCTCTCGCCTTCGTCGCGGCACGACGAACGAATTCGCCACAGCGGCGTCTTGCCGTGGACCGAAATCACACGGCATGACGCCGCGAATGTTTCGATCGAACGTCGCGTGATTGTGATCGGTGCTTCATCGGTGCCGGTGTTTTTGCACCATTCCAGCTTTTCGGCCCAGCGGCCTTCGTAAGGTTCGGCCGCAGATGCGTTTTCGATCAGGAGGTTTGCAGGCAGAAGGAAGGCAATTGCCGTCAGAAAATGCTGCATTGTTCGTCTATGTTGATGGCGCCGGTACGATTATATTCGAGACGTCGAGCTTGGGAGAGGTTTCGTGCCCACCACCATCAAGCCGCGCCCCGACGTCGCCACAAAGACCAAGCCGAAAACCGCGCGTCCGCCGCTCTACAAGGTCATTCTGTTGAATGACGACTACACGCCGCGCGAATTTGTCGTGCAGGTGCTGAAAGCCGTGTTTCGGATGAACGAGAGCCAAGCCTATCGCGTGATGATGACGGCGCATCAGCGCGGGGCTTGCGTGATCGCAGTCTTCACGCGCGACGTGGCGGAGACGAAGGCGAAAGAGGCAACGGAGCTCGGCAAGAGCAAGGGCTATCCGTTGTTCTTCACGACCGAGCCGGAGGAGTAGAAGGCGCGGACTTTTCAGCCCGCGCCTTTCTCGTGTTTAGCGAAGCCCGCCGGAAACCTGAACGCGCTCGCCGGTCATCCAGGCAGAGTCGTCTGAGGCGAGGAAGACCGCGACCTTGGCGATGTCGTCCGGCTGACCCAAACGGCCGAGCGGCGTCTGGTCGATCATCTGCTGCTCGAAGTCGCTGCCCTTGATACCGGCCGCGTGCAGGCCTTCGGTTTCGACGCCGCCGGGCGCGATCGAGTTGACGCGAATCCTGCGCGCGCCAAGTTCGGCGGCAAGGACGCGCGTGACGGATTCAAGCGCGCCTTTGGTGGCCGAGTAAACGGACGCTGTCGGCACCGCGTTTCCGCTTGCGACCGACGTGATGTTGATGACGCTGCCGCCGTTGTTGCCGAAGTGCTTCACCGCTTCGCGGGTCGCGAGAATGGTGCCGAGCACGTTGATGTTGAACTGGCGATGGAATTCGTCTTCGGTGACCTCTTCGATCGGCTGGAAGTGATAGACGCCGGCGTTGTTCACCAGCACGTCCACCTTGCCGAAGTTCTTTTTGGTCTCGTCGAACAGCTTCTGGACGTCGGCGGATTTCGCGACGTCGCCGTGCACGGCAATGGCCTTGCCGCCCTTCGCCTTGATGTCGGCGACGACCTTGTCCGCGCCGTCCTTGCTGGAGGCGTAATTGACGACGACCGAAGCCCCCGAAGCCGCCAAGGCCTTTGCGGTCGCGGCCCCAATCCCCTTCGACGCGCCGGTGACGACGGCGACTTTGCCCTTGAGATCGCTCATGATTTTCTCCTGCTTTGTCATAGTTCGATAATTCGATGATCGTCGAACTATGAAGCGGCAAGCCGGTCCGCAAGGGGAGGGGTAAGGATTTCCAGAGCCTATATTTTCGCCAGACGGTCGAGATAGGCCTGCAGCACGTCACGCTTGAGTGTCAGGTTGGCGAACTTGCCCTCGCGGGTGATCTCGATGAGGCCGGCGGTTTCCAGTTCCTTGAGGTGGTGGGAGACGGTGGCGGGGCTCACCTTCTTCTTGGAGTGCAGCATGCTGCACGCCGCCGGCCCTTCGCAGGCGCCGATCTCCTTCAGCATCTCGTACCGGCGCGGCTCGGCGAGCGCCCGGGCGATGCGCGCGAAGTCCTTGTCGGTGAGGCGCGGGGGTTTGGCGGGAGGCATGCGGGAAAGGTAAGTGTTTGTGACGGGAAGTCCAGCTTGCTCAGCCCGGCTTGCTCAGCCCGCTTATTTGGCGCGGTTGGCGAGGCAGGGATCGAGCATGACGTGGTTGTCGTCGCGGCGGACGTAGCCGCCCTTCAGTGTGACGCGGTCGCCCGGCTTCATATCGTTCGACTCGTAGGTGACGCACGGCACGCGGACGTCCGCGCACATTGTCAGATACCAGAGCGCGCCGTCGGTGCGCACGGCGTTGAGCGTACCGGTGAGTGAGAGATCGACGCGCTCCTCGAGCGGCGGCAGTCCGGCGGACATGCTGCGGATCTCTTCGCAAGCGGCGAAGCGCTGCGCGGGCTGATCGCCGGCGGAGAACGCGGGGCGGTTCGCGAAGATGTCTTCCGCGGCGAGAGCGGGCGTCACGAGCAGGAGCGCGAGCAGGGCGGGACGCCACATCGCGTTGGATTCCGTGTTGAGAAAGCCGCAAAGCCATGCCGGTGTAATGTGGCGAAGGTGGGTTGATTGCCACGCACTCTCCTGTCGTCCCCGCGAAAACGGGGACCCATAACCACCACTCTTTGTATTTGCGACAAGGAAGAGCTGGATCCCCGCTTTCGCGGGGATGACAGCGGAGGTTGGTGCGGCGGCTGTGCGTCACGTCGACAAATTTCGATTCAATTTTCAAACAGCCCGGTCTTGTTCAGACATGCCAAATCGCTCCGGGGATTGATGCGGCGCCCGGTCGCCGTCTTCCTCTTTCCCCTTCGGACAAAAAGTCCGAGGGATGGAGCGCCGAATGACGCCACATCTTAGTCTCACGCCTTTCGGCGTTGCGTCCCTGAAGAAGGACGCTCGCCACCCGGCGCTCCATCGCGGCACTTTTCAATCCCGGGCCACGCTTTCCAGAACGGTTTTGCCGTT
>BFBZ01000275.1_pt1 | contig 59633 bp, 51 predicted proteins | sample 1888401 | NCBI WGS metagenome assembly BFBZ01 (sample SAMD00112614, study PRJDB3348) | symbiont metagenome | host: Chara braunii
CCGCCCGGCCGCTGCCACCGCCGCGGCCGCGGGCGGTTGCATGCTGGCCCGCCGTGACGCCTTGCAGGCCGCCGGAGGCATCGAAGGCATTCGAGGGGCGCTGATCGACGACTGCACGCTGGCCGCCAGCATGAAACGCCAGGGGCCCATTCGCCTGAGCCTCACAGACCGCGTCCGCAGCATTCGCGGCTACCCGGATTTCCAGGACATCCGGCGCATGGTGGCCCGTTCGGCCTACGCCCAGCTCCGCTACTCCCCTCTGCTTTTGGCGGGTATGGTTATCGGCATGGCGCTGGTCTACCTGGCCCCGGTCGCATTCACTGTGTTCGGCCATGGCGTCGCCCAGATCGCGGGCCTTGTGGCATGGGTGATCATGACCATCGCGTTCCAGCCCACCCTGCGGTTCTACCGGCTGTCCCCGCTCTGGGGTCTGGCGCTGCCGGCCATCGCCTTGGTCTACTTGGCCTTTACCCTCGACTCCGCCTATCAACACGCCCTTGGGCGGGGCGGCATGTGGAAGGGCCGCGCGCAAGCGAATCTGAGTGGGTCGAACTGACGTGAACATGACGGCGAACGCCAGCGAGCTGCGGTCCGGCAAGGGACATCGGGACGAGAATTTCCCGGTGGCGTCCGTGTTCATTCCGAAGGAATGCCGTGCGCCGATCCTGGCGTTCTACGAATTCGTCCGCACCGCCGACGATGTCGCCGATCACGCGACACTGTCGCCGGACGAAAAGGTTTCGCTGCTCGACGCGATGGAGCGCGATCTGCTCGGCCAGAGCGACGGCAGCCCGCAGGCGGTGGCGCTCCGCACCATCCTCGATGCGCGCAAGCTGTCGCCGGTTCATGCGCAGGACTTGCTGAAGGCGTTCCGTCTCGACGCGACGAAGAAGCGCTACAAGGACTGGGACGACCTGATCGCCTATTGTGCCTGGTCAGCCATGCCGGTCGGCCGTTTCGTGCTCGACGTGCATGGCGAGAGCCGCTTGACTTGGGGTGCGTCCGACAAGATTTGCGCGGCGTTGCAGATCAACAATCATCTGCAGGACTGCGCGAACGACTATCGCAACCTCGATCGCGTCTACATTCCGCAGGATGCCATGGCCGCGACCGGAACGAGTGTCGAAGCGCTTAGGGCAGAGAAGGCGTCGCCGCAGATGCTTGCATGCATCCGCAACGTCGCCAAGCGCACACGCGGCCTGCTCAACGATGGCGACATTCTCCCCGTACAGGTCGATAGCTTCCGCCTCGGCATGGAAATTTCCGCCATCCAGACGATGGCTTTCAAAATCAACGATCTCCTGCTGACACGGGACCCACTCAGCGAAAACGTGCATCTCAGCAAGGCCGGAAAAGTCGGGCAGCTTCTGTTCGGCGCCTTGAAAGCCGCTATGCGCCGCATGGCGCGGCCCAACGCTCCGGTCTCGGCGTCCCAGCAATGAACGACACAGCGCCCATCGAGATGGAATCGGAGGCCGGACGCCGCGCGTCCGGCAGTTCGTTCTATCGCGCCATGCGCATGATGCCGAAACCGCAGCGCGAGGCGATGTTCGAGATCTACTCGTTCTGCCGCGCGGTCGATGACATCGCCGATGAGCCCGGTCCGCGCGACGCGCGCATGGCACAGCTTCAGCGATGGCGTGACGATCTCGCTTCCCTTTACGCCGGCACAACGCCGCGCGGATTGAGCGGCCTCGCCCGAGCGGTGAAAGAGTTCGACCTGCGCCAGCCAGACTTCCTCGCCATCATCGACGGCATGGAAATGGACGTCGTCTCCACCATCCGCGCACCGGACATGAACACGCTCGACCTTTATTGCGACCGCGTCGCCAGTGCCGTCGGCCGCTTGAGCGTGCGCGTGTTCGGCATGACGGAAGCGCCGGGCATCGCGCTCGCGCACCATCTCGGCCGCGCGCTTCAGCTCACCAACATTCTGCGCGATATCGATGAGGACGCAGGCATCGGTCGCCTCTACTTGCCGAAGGAATTGCTCAACGCCGCCGGCATCTTCAGCACCGAGCCCGCGACCGCGCTCGCGAGCCCGCGCCTCAATGAGGTCTGCCAGCCGCTCGTCGTGCGTGCGCAGAAGCATTTCGAAGAAGCTGAAGCCATCATGGCGCGTGAGCCGCGCCGCACCGTGAAGGCGCCGCATATCATGGGCGCGTACTACGGCGCGATCCTGGACAAGATCATCGCACGCGGCTGGCAAGCGCCGCGTGCGCCGATCAAGCTGAGCAAATGGCAGAAGTGCTGGGTGCTTCTGCGTTACGCCATCGTCTGATGCCACGCACCGTCCACATCGCAGGCGCCGGTCTCGCCGGCCTTTCCGCTGCCGTTCGATTAATCGGACGCGGCTTCCGTGTCGCCGTGTACGAATCGACCAACCAGGCCGGCGGCCGCTGCCGCTCCTATCACGATCCGCAGCTCGGCATGGTGATCGACAACGGCAACCACTTGCTGCTGTCGGGCAACCATGCCGCGCTCGGCTATCTCGATGTGGTCGGCGCGCGCGACAAGCTCGCCGGCCCCGGCACCGCGAGCGTGCCGTTCATGGATATGAAAACCGGCGAGCGCTGGACGCTGCATGCCAACGACGGCGCGATCCCGTGGTGGATTTTCGTCGCGAGCCGCCGCGTGCCCGGCACGAGTCCACTCGACTATCTCTCGATCCTCAAGCTGACGCGCGCCACGCCCGAACAAACCATCGGCGAGCTGATCGAGTGCAAGGGCCCGCTCTACGACCGGCTGCTCGGGCCGTTCCTCGTTGCAGCGCTCAACACCGAGCCGAAGGATTCGTCCGCTTCGCTTGCCGCTGCGGTGATGCGCGAGACGATGCTCGCAGGCGGCCGCAACTATCATCCGCTGATCGCGCACGACGGGCTCTCGACCGCGTTCGTCGAGCCGGGACTGAAATACATCGAGGCGAACGGCGGCGCCGTATCGTTCGGCCAGAGACTTCGCGCGCTGAACTTCGACGGTAACCGAGTAGCCTCGATCGACGTCGGCGAAACCATCCCGCTCGCTGACGGCGACGCCGTGGTGCTCGCAGTCCCGCCGGTGGTCGCGGGCGCGCTCGTGCCGGATTTGCCCGTGCCGGGCGATTTTCGCGCCATCGTCAACGCACACTTCAAGATCGAGCCGCCGAAGGGCCTCCCGGCCGTCACCGGCGTGGTGAACGGTCTCGTCGAATGGCTGTTCGCCTTCCACGGCCGCCTCTCGGTCACCATCAGCAACGCCGACCGTCTGCTCGACACGCCGCGCGAGGAACTCGCCGCCACAATTTGGGCCGATGTGGCCAAAATCGCTGGGCTTGCAGGGATTGCGGGCCCCCTGCCCCCGTGGCAAATCGTTCGCGAAAGACGGGCGACCTTCGCGGCCCTGCCGCGCGAGGATGCCAAGCGGCCCGGTGCGCAGACGAAGTGGCGCAATCTCGCCCTCGCCGGCGATTGGACCGCAACGGGACTTCCGGCGACCATCGAGGGGGCGATCCGCTCGGGCAACCGCGCGGCCGATCTGATCAGCGAGACAGCCTGACAACGAGACAATGTCCGAGACCTTGACGACGACCGACACGAAGCCGGCGCGCGAAGCGCTTGAACGCGGCATTGCTGCCGCGACCGACGCGCTGCTCGCGCGCCAGAAGAACGACGGCCACTGGGTGTTCGAGCTCGAAGCCGACGCCACGATCCCGGCCGAATACGTTCTGCTGCGCCACTATCTCGGCGAGCCGGTGGATGCCGAGCTCGAGCGCAAGATCGCGGTCTATCTCCGCCGCATCCAGGGCACGCACGGCGGCTGGCCGCTGTTTCACGACGGCGCCTTCGACATGAGCGCCAGCGTGAAGGCCTACTTCGCGCTCAAGATGATTGGCGACGACATCGACGCGCCGCACATGAAGCTTGCGCGCGACACGATCCGCGCGCGCGGCGGCGCCGAGGAGAGCAACGTGTTCACGCGCGTGCTGCTCTCGCTATTCGGCGTGACAACATGGCGCGCGGTGCCGGTGATGCCGGTCGAGATCATGCTGCTGCCGAAGTGGTTCCCGTTCCACCTGTCGAAGGTGTCGTACTGGGCCCGCACCGTGATCGCGCCGCTGCTGGTGTTGCAGGCGCTGAAACCCAAGGCGCGAAACCCCAAGGGCATCGGCATCGACGAATTGTTCCTTCAGCCGCCGCTCACCGTCGGCCCGAAGACTAAGGCGCCGCATCAAAAGTGGTCGTGGTTTCTCTTCTTCCGCGGCGTCGATGCGATCCTGCGCCTGATCGAGCCGCATTTCCCGAAGGGCCTGCGCCAGCGCGCCATCGACAAGTCGGTCGAGTTCGTCACTGAGCGCCTCAACGGCGAGGACGGCCTTGGCGCGATCTTCCCGGCGATGGCCAACTCCGTGATGATGTACGACGTGCTGGAGTATCCGCGTCAGCATCCGGACTACGTCATCGCGCGCAGGTCGATCGACAAGCTGCTCGTCGTCCACGACGACGAAGCCTATTGCCAGCCGTGCGTTTCGCCGGTGTGGGACACCGCGCTGGTCTGCCACACGCTGCTCGAGGTCGGCACCGACCGCGCCAACTCCGCCGCCATCGACGGATTGAAGTGGCTCGTGCCGCTTCAGGTGCTCGACGTGAAGGGCGACTGGATCGAGCAGCGCCCCGACACGCGGCCCGGCGGCTGGGCGTTCCAATACGCCAACCCGCACTATCCTGATCTCGACGACACCGCCGTGGTGGTGATGGCGATGGACCGCGCGCAGGACGTGTCCAATACCAAGCAGTTCCAGCCCGCGATCGACCGCGGCCGCGAATGGGTCGCCGAGCTGCAAAGCCAAAACGGCGGCTGGGGCGCCTTCGACGCCGACAACAATTACCTCTACCTCAACAACATCCCGTTCTCGGATCACGGCGCGCTGCTCGATCCGCCGACCGAGGACGTCACCGGCCGTTGCGTGTCGATGCTTGCCCAGCTTGGTGACCGCAAGGAAACCAGCCCCGCCATCCAGCGCGCGTTGGAATACATCCGCGAGACCCAGCTTCCGGACGGAAGCTGGTACGGCCGCTGGGGCCTGAATTACATCTATGGAACCTGGTCCGTGCTCTGCGCACTCAACGCCGCCGGCGTCAGTCCCGACGCGCCGGAGATGCGCAAGGCGCGTGAATGGCTCATTTCGGTTCAGAATGCAGACGGCGGCTGGGGCGAGGACGGCGTCAGCTACCGGCTCGATTATCGTGGCCTTGAGCCTGCACCATCCACAGCTTCGCAAACGGCTTGGGCCGTTATCGGGCTAATAGCCGCAGGGGTTGCGGGCCATCCCGCCGTCGCGAAAGGCATCTCGTATCTGCTAAAAACTCAGGCGGCACATGGGTTCTGGAACGAGGAGCGTTACACCGCGACCGGTTTCCCACGTGTCTTTTATTTGCGCTACCACGGCTATTCAAAGTTCTTCCCTCTGTGGGCTCTGGCGCGTTACAAGAGTGTGACGGATGGCCGGTCCGTCGACTACGGAATGTGATGCCGCCGAAACCGAAATTTCCCGTCATTGCAGTAACCGGACTGGCCTTCGAGGCGCGCATCGCCAAAGGGCCGGGTGTGCGTTCCATTCTCGGCACCCAGCAGGATCGCCTCTCCGCCTCCATCACCGAAGCAATTAAGGCAGGCTGCCAGGGCATCGTGTCCTTCGGCATCTGCGGCGGCCTCGCGCCCCATTTGAAGCCGGGCGACTGTATCGTCGCTCGCTCGGTGGTGATGAATGACCGCCGTCTCGAATCGCACCCGGAATGGACCAAGCGTCTGCTCGAGGCGATCCCGGGCTCGATCCACGCCGACATCGCCGGCGTCACCGCTCCCGTGACGACGCCCGAAGACAAGCGCAGCATGAATCTCGCGACCGGTGCTGCGGCGGTCGACATGGAATCCTTCCTCTCGGTCGATGCCGCGGTGGAGCACGACCTCCCTTTTGCCGCGGTGCGTGTGGTGGCCGATCCCAGCCACCGGGCGTTGCCGCCCGCCGCGATCGGCACGCTGCTCGCCGACGGCACGCCGGACCTCTCGGCGGTGATGCGTTCGGTGCTCACGCAGCCCAGCCAGCTTCATTCGCTGATTCGCTTGGCGCTCGACGCACGCGCCGCACGCGCGACGCTGACGCGGCTGCGCAGCCGCATCGGCTCGGGCTTCGGCCTGCACGACCTCGCCGACGCGATGTTCACGCCGGCTGAGTAGCCGCGCTTTTTATCTTCGAAGAATGAAGTCTCTGAACGCACCGGTGGCGGTGCGCTCCCTCTCCCCGCTTGCGGGGAGAGGCGAACAGGGCAAGCTTACTGAAACCGGCGCTGCTGCTGTTGCTGATAGTTCGGGTTCTGGCCCTGACCGCTGCCCTGCATCGAGGGCTGCTGACCCGAAGGACGCGGCGCGGTCGTCGTAGTCTGCTGCGCCTGATGCGGCGTAGATGCCGGAGCGGCACCCTGGGCAGCCTTTGCACCCAGCGGCATGTATTGCACGACGTTCGGCGGCACCTCGTTCGGCGGCAGCGCGTTGTCCGGCAGCCGTTTCCAGATCTGGCTCCGGCCGAACAGCGACACGCCGAGGAAGCCGCGCACCTCGAGCTGCTTGCCGTCCGGGCCCAGCTCCATGCGCGCACTCCAGATCTGGCCGTCGCGCGGATCGAGGATGGTGCCGTTCTCGTAGGATTTGCCCTGCCGCTGCATGCCCTTGATGATGACGAGACCGAGCGACGGCTGGTTCTTCTGCTCGCCGGTGCACTTGGTGCAGCGGAGCGCGTATGGATCCTCGCCGGGCTTGAGGAACATCTTCACAATGGCGCCCTCGTAGACGCCGCGGCTCTTTTCGAAGATCAGGAACCAGCCTTCACGCCGGCCGTCGTCATCATTGTACTGCTCCCACAGGCCAGCCGCGGACGACAGATCCTGAGGCGGCTGAGGCGCAGGCGCGGCATTCGCCAGAAAGGCCGATACACCGGCCGCAATTCCGGCTGCGATCGTGAACGGGAGCAGAAGTTTCATTCCGAGCTCCTGAGCGAATTGGCCGTCCTACTCATGGCACAACTCGCCGACTTTCAATGTGTTCATTCCATGAAACAAACGCACGAAACAGGATCAAAATACGGGCAAAAAAGCGCCGCGCAAAGCAGGGCGGGCGTGACCGCCCCTGGCATTTATTGGCCAGTTCTATTTATCGTTACCGGCCTCGAAGTCCTACCGGCCCAAGTCTTACCGAATCCCAGTCTTACTGAATCCAAGTCCTATTGGGCCAGGCCTTAATCGACAGGCTTACTGACCGTGTTTGGTCAACACGTCCTTGCAGGCCTTGCTGAGCTTCTCGCGATTAAGCTTTAAGCAGCCGAGGTGGGTCTCGCCCTTGGTGAAGTCGATGCCGCTGCAGTGCTTGCGCACATCGGGACGGCAGGCCGCCCGCTCCTCGGGCGTCCCCATCTGCATCTGGTCCTGAGTCGCCTGGGCCATCGCCGTCGCAGGCGCCAGCAGCGCAACCAGAACAATCGCCGTCCGCATCATCGTCATCTCAACTCCGTTCTGTGCCCGCGACTCAGCACGAATCGGGGCGCCGTTTCCATCAGGCCTTCTCGACATCCGCCGTCTCACGCGGCTTGCCCATGAGCAGCGGCTGGAACAGCACCGCAGCGGCGAGCGTGCACAACAGCGACAGTGCAAGCAGCTTGCCCATGCTCGATGTGCCGGGATGGCTCGAGAACCACAGGCTGCCGAACGCCGTCGCGGTGGTAAGAGCGCTGAAGATCACGGCGTGAGTAAGGCTCGTTTGCAGCAGATTGGTCTGCCCCGCGCGCCACGCCATGATGTAATAAATCTTGAACGCCACCCCGACGCCGAGAAGAAGCGGCAGCGAGATGATGTTGGCGAAGTTGAGCGGCAGGCCGACCAGCACGCAGGCTTCGAGCGTCACCACGCCCGCGATCACCAGCGGGATCAGCGTCATCAGCACATCGCTGAACCGGCGCAACACGATCCAGAGCAGGATGCCGATCGACAGCAGCGCCCAGGCCCCCGCTTCGAGGAAGGCCTTCACGACGGTGTCACCGGCCTCCAGGATCGAGATCGGCCCCTCGATCGCGGTGGGCTCCACGTTGAGCACCGCGCGCGCGAACTTGCGCATCAGATCGTTGCTCGACGGATCGTCCGTCGGCGAAACCTCAACGCGCGCCTGCCCCTCCGGCGTCATCCACTCGCGCACCAGATCCTGCGGCAGCGTTTGCAGCGTCACGGTCTGCGGATTGAGCGAGGCTTGCAGCGTTTGCAGCATCGACTTGAGCGGCGGGATGAACGCCTCCGTCGCCTTGTCGCGCATCGCGGCCGGCGCGGCGGCGAGCTTCTTCAGATTCTCCGCAAGGCGTTTCGCCGCCGTGGCGCCCGGTCCGTTTTCCTTGGCGGCGGCCTGGGTCAGCCGCTCGGCGCCTTCGTTGAGCGCCTCGACGTTGTCCTTGTCGCTCGGCGGCGGCAGCGCGTTCTTGGGATCGAACGCCGGCCCCAGCCCCTTCGCCGCCTCACGGATCAGCGGCAGCTTTTCCTTCTGGTTCTCGGGGATGAAGCTCGACAGCGTGAGGACGCGCGCGACCTCCGGCACCTTCGAGAGCTTCGGCACCATCGCGTCGGCATCCTTCAGCGACGGGGCCAGAACACCGATGGTCGAGGGATTGGTCGCGGGGTCTTTCGCGAGCTCAAGATAGGTCGCAATCGATTCGGTCTTCGGACTGCGCAGGTTCACCGGGTTGAAGTCGAAGTGCAGCCAGTGGAGCAGCGGCAGACCGGCGACGACGAGCACGATCGTACCGATCAGGATCGGCATCCGGCGGCGCTCCATGAACTCATCGACCGGCGCAAGCCACGGAAAGCCCGGAGGCTCCGCCCCGCCCGGCGGATTCAGAACCTTGATGAGCGCAGGCAGCAGCGTGACGCTGGTCGCGAACGCGAACAGCATGCCGAAGCCGGCGATCAGGCCGAGCTCCGAAACGCCCTTGTAGTGCGTCGGCAGGAACGACATGAAGCCTGCGGCGGTGGCCCCGGCGGCCAGCGTCAGCGGCGCGCCGAACTTGCGGCCGGCCGCGCGGACGGCCTGCTCCAGATCGCCCAGCTCGTGGCGGTCGGCGCGGTAGCGCACGCTGTACTGGATTCCGAAGTCGACGCCGATGCCGACGAACAGCACCGCGAAATAGATCGAGATCAGGTTGAGCGCACCGACCATCATCAGGCCGAACGCCGCAGTGATCGAAAGGCCGACGAACAGATTGACGAACACCGCCAGGATCAGCCGCTTCGAGCGCAGGGCGAGCCACAGGATGCCGAGCACGATGATGACGGTGATGACGCCGTTCAGCACGGCATCCTCCTTGATCGTCGCGAACTCCTCGTCCGCCATCGGCACCGGGCCGGTGAGACGCACGGTCGCCTGATATTTCGGCGCGATCTCCGCGGCCACCTTGCGGATCAGCTCGGTCGCGGCATGCCCCGGCTCGATTGCGCCGTAGTCGAGGATTGGCCGCACCTGGATGAAGCCGCGCAGATCGTTCGGCTGCACGGGGTGGCCCATCGTGAGCGCACGCCACGAGAAGCTCGACGGCTTGCCTGCCAGCACGTTGTCGAGCGTGTCCGATGACGCGTTCAAGACACGCGCCATGTCATCGAGCTTGAGATCCTGCGATTGCACGCCGATCAGCGCATTCTCCAGGCCGCTGATCAGGCCGCGCAGGCTCGGATCGGCGTTGAGATCGTGGATCAGCGGCTCGGCCTGGCCGAGCGGCGCGAGCGTCTTCTTCAGCTCATCCACCGACTGGAACATCAGGCCGTTGCGGGCGAAGAACTCGCCGCCGCCAAGCTGCGACACCGTCTTGATGCGCTGGGGATGCTTCTCCAGCGCCGCGGTCAGTTCGGTGGTGGCAAGGCCCGACAGCTCCGGCGTCGGCGCGGTCACCACGATGATGATATTCTCGAACCGGCTGAACGCCTTCTCGAACGCGATCTCGCGCTTGCGCCACGGCAGCTCCGACGAGAGCAGCGTGTTGATGTCCGAGTTGATCGCGAAGTGCTTCGCCGAATAGAGCCCCGAAACGATCGACAGCAGGATACCGGCGGCGATCACGGACCAGGCATGGCGCGTGCAGAAATTGATGATGCGAACGATGATCGATGTCAGCATAAGTTGGGGTTCATCCGTGCGCGCCCCCGCGCTTCATTAAACGGAATCGCAGCGCGCGGGCTGCGGCTGCGATTCCAGGCATCACAATATTGAAGGCGGCGAAGATTACTCGGCCGCCGTCATCGTCGGGCCTGATAGCTTGCCCATGGCCTGCTTGGCGGCTTCCTTCTCCGCCTTGGCCTTGGCCGTTTCGGCCTTGATCTCGTGCAGCATCTTGTCGACGTGTTTGGTGAACACGTATTCCGCCGGGCGCTGGTTGGCGAGCGAGATTTCCGGAACCATCGGGCCCTCGGTGCGATGACCGCGCATCGCGACCGTCAGCGCCTTGAACGGGTGCTTCATGGTGTCCATCACCGCGGTCGCCTCGTAGCCCGAGTGGACCATGCAGTCGGCGCACTTCTCGTAGTTGCCGGTGCCGTAGGCGTCCCAATCGGTCTCTTCCATCAGTTCCTTGAAGGTCTTGGCGTAGCCTTCGCCGACCAGATAGCAAGGCCGCTGCCAGCCGAACACCGTCCGCGTCGGATTGCCCCACGGGGTGCAATGGTACTGCTGGTTGCCGGCGAGGAAGTCGAGGAACAGGCCCGACTGGCTGAACGACCAGTTGCGGCCCTTGCCGCGGCGCAGGATGTCGCGGAACAGCTGCTTGGTCTTCTCGCGATTGAGGAAGTGCTGCTGGTCCGGCGCGCGCTCGTAGGCGTAGCCCGGCGACACCGTCATCGCGTCGACGCCCATCGCCTTCACCTCTTCGAAGAACGTGGCGACTTCGTCCGGATCGACGTTGTTGAACAGCGTGCAGTTGATGTTGACGCGGAAGCCCTTTTCCTTCGCGAGCTTGATCGCCGAGACGGCGCGGTCGTACACGCCCTTCTGGCACACCGACTTGTCGTGCATCTCCTTGGAGCCGTCGAGATGCACCGACCACACGAAGTACGGGCTCGGCTTGTACTGATCGATCTTCTTTTCCATCAGCAGCGCGTTCGTGCACAGGTACACGAACTTCTTGCGCGCGATGATGCCCTCGACGATCGTCGGCAGTTCCTTGTGCAGGAGCGGCTCGCCGCCTGCGATCGAGACCACCGGTGCGCCGCACTCGTCGACCGCCTGCAAAGCGTCGGCGACCGAGATGCGCTGGTTCAGGATCTCGTCCGGATAGTCGATCTTGCCGCAGCCGGCGCAGGCGAGGTTGCAGCGGAACAGCGGCTCGAGCATGAGCACGAGCGGATAGCGCTTACGGCCCAGCATGTGCTGCTTCATCAGGTACGCCCCGACGAAGGCCTTTTGTCTAAAAGGAATTCCCACCATTAGCTCCTATTTGCCTTGACCGGCCGCCCAACCCGGCGATCAGATCCGCCTGTTCACTGGCTAGGCCATCACTTGGCCGTGGCTGCAACGCGTACGCCGGCCAGTTCGGCCGGCAGTCGAAACTCGATGTTTTCTTCCCGGCCCGCCATGGTCGAAACCTCGACCGGTCCGAGCCGCCCTAGTGCATCGATAACGTCTTGCACGAGAACCTCCGGTGCGGAAGCCCCCGCGGTAATGCCGACAACCCGCGCGTCACGGACCCATTCGGGGCGCAATTCGCTGCCGTCGCCAATCAGATAGCTCGGTTTTCCAGCCTCCTCGCCGATCTCGCGCAGGCGGTTGGAATTCGAGCTGTTTGTCGCACCCACAACCAGAATAACGTCCACGAGCGAAGAGAGTTCGCGGACCGCCGTTTGGCGATTCTGTGTCGCATAGCAGATATCGCGGGTTTCCGGACCCACCAGATTGGTGAATCGGCGCTGGAGCGCCGCGATAATGGCGCGGGTGTCATCCACGCTGAGCGTGGTCTGTGTCACATATGCGACCGGCGCGTCGATCGGGATGTCGAGCTTGTCGACCTCCGCCTCGGTCTGCACCAGCACCACCGGACCCGGAATCTGGCCCATCGTGCCTTCCACCTCGGGGTGGCCGGCGTGGCCGATCAGGATCAGCGTGCGCCCTTGCGAGACGTAACGCTTGCCCTGGTTGTGGACCTTGGTGACCAGCGGGCAGGTCGCGTCGAGCACCGGAAGCGAGCGGAGCTTCGCCTCCTCCTCGACGCTCTTTGCCACGCCGTGCGCACTGAAGATCGTGATCGCATCATCGGGGATTTCGGACACGCTCTCGACGAAGCGCGCGCCCTTGCCCTTCAGGTCCTCGACGACGTGCTTGTTGTGCACGATCTCGTGCCGCACGTAGACCGGCGCGCCGAACTTATCGAGCGCGCGCTCGACGATCTCCACCGCACGCACCACGCCCGCGCAGAACCCGCGCGGCTGCGCGAGGATGATCTTTCTGGGCCGGATGTGTTGCATGGGAAGAGGCGGCTCGATCGTTTCGTTTGCTTCTGATCAGCCGCGCAGGCCCGTCTCGGCCTGCACGGTCTTGACGTTCTTGCCGAGCACGTCGAACACTTTGGCGACGATGCCTTTGGCGTCGAGACCGGCCTTGGCGTACATCGCCGCGGGCGAATCCTGATCGATGAAGGTGTCCGGCAGCACCATGCTGCGGAACTTGACGTTGCCATCGAGCGCGTCGTTGTCGGTCAGCACCTGCAGCACCATCGAGCCGAAGCCGCCGACCGAGCCCTCCTCGACCGTGATCAGCACCTCATGCTCGCGCGCGAGCTTGAGGACCAGTTCAGTGTCGAGGGGCTTGGCGAAACGCGCGTCCGCGACGGTCGTCGACAGGCCGAACGAGGCGAGCTCCTCCGCGGCCTTCGTGCACTCCTGAAGGCGCGTGCCGAACGACAGCAGCGCGACGGTCGAGCCCTGACGCACGATGCGACCCTTGCCGATTTCGAGCGGCACGCCGACCTCCGGCATGTCCACGCCCACGCCGTCGCCGCGCGGATAGCGCAGCGCCGAGGGGCCCTGGTCATACGCAACCTGCGTCGCGACCATGTGCACCAGCTCCGCCTCGTCGGCGGCGGCCATGATCATCATGTTCGGCAGGCAGCCGAGATAGGCCACGTCGAACGAACCGGCGTGCGTCGGGCCGTCGGCGCCGACAAGGCCGGCGCGGTCGATGCCGAAGCGGACCGGCAGATTCTGGATCGCAACGTCGTGCACGATCTGGTCGTAGGCGCGTTGCAGGAAGGTCGAATAGATCGCGCAGAACGGCTTGTAGCCCTCGGTCGCCATGCCGGCGGCGAAGGTCACCGCGTGCTGCTCGGCAATGCCGACGTCGAAGGTGCGGTTGGGGAATGCCTTCTCGAAGATGTCGACGCCCGTGCCGCCGGGCATCGCCGCGGTGATGGCGACGATCTTGTCGTCCTTCTGCGCTTCCTTCACGAGACTCTCGCCGAACACCTTGGTGTACGACGGCGCATTCGCCTTGGCCTTCGCCTGCTTGCCGGTCGCGACGTCGAACTTCACGACGCCGTGGTAGCGGTCGCTCGACGCTTCGGCCGGCGCGTAGCCCTTGCCCTTCTGCGTGACGACATGAACCAGGATCGGACCGAACTTGGCGTCGCGCACGTTGCGCAGCACCGGCAGGAGATGGTCGAGGTTATGGCCGTCGACCGGACCGACGTAATAGAAGCCGAGTTCCTCGAACAGCGTGCCGCCCGAAAGCATGCCGCGCGCGTATTCCTCGACGCGCTCCGCCTTCTGCTCGACGAACTTCGGGAATTGATGCGCGAACTTCTTGCCGATTTCGCGGAGCGAAAGATAGGTGCGGCTCGACGTGATGCGCGACAGATACGCTGACATGCCGCCGACCGGCGGCGCGATCGACATGTCGTTGTCGTTGAGAATGACGATCAGCCGCGAGTTCATCGCGCCGGCATTGTTCATGGCCTCGTAGGCCATGCCCGCCGACATCGCGCCGTCACCGATCACTGCGATGACGTTGTTGACGCCGCCGGCGAGGTCGCGCGCGACCGCCATGCCGAGGCCGGCCGAGATCGAGGTCGAAGAATGCGCGGCGCCGAAGCAATCGTATTCGCTCTCGGCGCGCTTGGTGAAGCCGGACAGACCGCCGCCCTGACGCAGCGTTTTGATGCGGTCGCGGCGGCCGGTGAGAATCTTGTGCGGGTACGCTTGATGGCCGACGTCCCAGATCAGCTTGTCGCGCGGCGTGTCGAACACATAATGCAGCGCAACAGTGAGCTCCACGACACCCAGGCCGGCGCCAAGATGGCCGCCGGTGACCGCCACAGCGTTAATGGTCTCAGCACGCAACTCGTCGGCAATCTGTCTAAGGTCTCCTTCATCGCGGAGACGCAGATCAACAGGCTCTCTAATCGCTTCGAGCATTTCGCTTCCAGTCTGGTGGGGTGAAATTTGCGGCTGGCAGCCCCAGGGGGCGATTAAAGCGCACTGGGACGTCCAAATCTATCTGCCAAAGTCATTGCTGGCCTTTGGATTCGGCCGCCGTGTAGCCAATCCCTTCGGTTGCTTTCCGTTCCTTGGCTTGGTGTTTGCCAGAGGACCGAAGTCTTAGGACCGCGGTGCCTACCCTATAGCTATACTCAATTGGACATATTTTAGACTTGCGCACAGCTTGGGTGGGTTTTCGACCCCGGGGAAAACAGGCGTTAGTGGCCAAAAATCAACATTTCGTTGAGGAATTGGGTCATATCGCCATGATTTCGGGGGTTTTCGGCAAAAATCTTGGAGAATCCTCTGGTTTTCGAGCGTTTTCGCAAGTTAACCTGAAAATCCGCATTCCAGGCCCGCGCTGCCGAAATGGCCGTTCAGTGGCCCTGAAACAAGGGCTTTCGGACGCTCATTTTCCGCTGATTCGGCCGTGCCCCTGTTCGCTCCGCCCGCGCCGTCATCGGCGATTCGAAGCCGTCATGAGCGCGCACGCTCGAACGGCCGGCATCGTTGCAAGCAGGACCGAACGAATTTTGCGCGCGTCGGGAAGCGCGGCACCGGAATGCAACAGCGTCCCGAATTTCTGTAAATCCGGACGCTGAATCGCGCTTGAAATCGAGACAGGGGGACTTCCCTTGCGGCACATTCCGCCCCAGATGAGCTATCCTATAATTGATCAAAGAAAGCATCACGTAAGGGGCGGTGGGACGATGTCATTGCGAGCCAGCAAATTCTGCTTTTCGTCGCTTGTGGCGGTGACCATTGCGGTCCTGCTGTCGGGCGGCGCAGCGCGGGCCGAGAACTTCGACCACCTGAAGGGCAACTGGTCCGGTGGCGGCAACATCGTCACGGCGAACGGCGGGAAGGAGCGCATCCGCTGTCGCGCGACCTACACCCCATCCGGCTCCAATGTGAAGATCGCACTGCGTTGTGCGAGCGACAGCTACAAGTTCGAGCTTTCGAGCGACATCACCTCGGACGGCGGCAAGCTTTCCGGCACCTGGTCGGAGGCGACGCGTGCGGTCGCCGGCGGCATCACCGGCACGGCGACGTCAAACACCATTCAGGCGACCGCGATGAGCCCGCTGTTCACCGCCAACCTGATCGTGAAGACCTCGGGCGCGAATCAGACCGTCTCGATCCTGTCGCCCGGCAGCGAAATCTCCAATGTCACGATCGCGCTGAAGCGCTGATCGTTCGTCTCCGATCGCTGAGAGTTAATGAACCGGCGGCCGCTAGTGTCGCTTTGATTCTAATGTCCCTTTGAACCCGAAGTTCGCAAATCAGTTCGCTGCACATTCGCGCGAACTTCGGGTTCGGGACACTAGCCCGCCGATTTCTTTTTCAGCTTCAGCGCCGTCTGCCGCAGCCACATCGCCGTGGGCCGCAGGATCAGCATGTCGGCGGTGACCGCCGAGACCATCGCAAACGCGCTGAGCCAGCCGAACATGCGCAGCGACGGAAGATCCGACACCACCGTCACGACGAGGCCACAGGCGAGCACCACCGAGGTGAGGATCACCGCCGGCCCCGCGAGCACCGTCGCCTTGTAGACCGCGACCGCCGGATCTTCGCCCGGCCTGTCCTCAAGCCGCAGTCGATTGAGGAAGTGGATCGTCGCGCTCAATCCCAGACCGAACGACACCGTGAGCGCCACGATGCTCGCGAACTGCAACCCCTGCCCCATCGCCCACAGCACCGTGCCCGACACCAGGATCGGGAAGATGCCCGGCAGGATGCTCGCCAGCATCGCCACCACCGAACGGAACGCGAGCCCGATGAAGGCCGCGACGAATACGATCTCGATCGTCAGTCCGCGATTGAGCTTGTCGATCATGTTGGCGCTGTTGCGCGCCGCGATCGCCGACAGGCCTGTCACCGAGATCGTGTAACCCGGATGCGCCTTGCGCACGTCCCCCAGCGTCTTGTCGAGCTTCTCGACCGTCGGCAGCAATTCGCTCGCGTCGATATCCGGGATGCGGCCCGTCACCACCACCGCGTCCTGCTCGGCGGAAATGAAGCGCCGCGTCAGATGCTCGGGGAGAATGTCGACGTATTCCTTCAACGTCGCCGTGTCGGTCTTGTGCAGCTTTTCGGCGAGCCAGCGCCGCAGCGTCTCGATCGACCAGACATTGCCGACGCCGGCCTGCTTTTCGAGGATGCTGTGCACGTCGGCGATCGTCTTGAGCGTCTCCGGCGCATAGAGCGACGCGCCTTTCGGAAATTCGATCAGCACGTCGATCGGATTCGCACCGGTCAGCTTGGCGTCGAGGCGGCTCGATGCCGACACCGCCTGATGCTTGTCCGGCACCTGATCGGCGAGACGGTAGCGCGGTTCGAGCGTCGAGTAGATGAACGCAAGCCCCGCGACGACGGCGATGCTGATGAGGCTGTAGAGCCCGGAGTGATGCACCATGCGGTCGGCAATCCAGCCGCAGACGAAGCGCAGCCCGTTCACCGCGCTGTCGCCACCCTGGAAGCGCTCCGCGATCTTCGAGTCCTTGCGGATCAGCAGCATGCCGAGCAGCGGCACCAGCGTCATCACAGCGATGAACGCGATCACCGTCGCAAGCAGGCCCGCGAGGCCAAAGGTCTTGATGAGATCGGAATCGGCAAACAGCAGCGCCGTGAACGAAAGTCCGGCGGTGCCGTGCGTCAGCGCGCAGGCAGGCCCCACGACGAGAAGGGCGTGCTTGAACGCATCGGCCTTGCTGTCGCCTGCGATCAGCCGGTCGCGCGCAGCGAACGTGAGCTGCATCGAGTCCGCGAAGCTGATGACCATGATGAGCGGCGTCATCACGTTCAGGAACATGTTGAGGCTGAAGTTGAGCCAGCCGAGCAGGCCGAGCGACCACAGGATCGCGATCAGCGGCGGGCCCGCCGCGATGATCATGAACGACACCCGGCGGAAGAACAGGATCGCGATGGCGCAGCCGGCGATGAAGCCGACCGCGTTGTAGATCACCCGGTCGCGTTCCACCGCGTTGCGGATCTCGAGCTGCATCACCGGAACGCCGGAAAGCCGGCCTTCCAGCGGCAAGCCTTCGAGGTTCTCGTTCATCGACTTGCGGATTTCGCCGACGGTTTCGTTGAGCTTGCCGGTCTGCGTGATCGCCGGATCGAGCGCGAGCACGATCAGCGCCAGCGTGCCGTCGTCCGACAAGAGCTTGCCGCGGATGATCTCGTTCGCCATCACGCGCTTGACCAGCGCGTCATAGGCCGCGCCCTCCGGCAGATCGTCCGGGAACAGCGGCGGCGGCAGCTTGCCCTGCTCGGAGGGCTCGCGCGCGGAGAACAGCGAGACGAGGCCGCGCACGCCGTCGATCAGTTGCAGATCGGTGACGAGATCGCGCAGCTTCATGATCGAGCGGCGCTCCAGGAGCGCCTTGCCCTCGACCACCACCAGCACGTCGTATTCGGCCGACGGGAAGCGCTTGGTCACCTCTTCGTACTGCTTGAACTCCGGCGAGTTCGAGCGGAACAGCTGGGACAGCGAATCGTCCACCTTGATACGGGTGATGCCGAAGCCCGCGCCGACGCACAGCAGCGCCGCGATGACGGTCAGAATGGCCGGAATGCGGAGTGAAATGAGCCCGATGCGCTCAAGCCCCAGCGCCAGGGCGAACTGCTTGCCGCCCGCCGGCGCCGCGTGTCCCCCGGTGGAATCATCCCCCGCCCGGTTGGAATTGTCCGCCACGATCCTGCTCCGGTGATGTCTGCGCTGGGCCTGTTCGGGCGTTTCGCTACCACACTCGGATGCCCCCACCAAATGCCCCTCCGCGGCGGCTCGCAGCTTTGTGAGGCGTGTGGCGCAGGTGTTCGGATTGTGGCGAAAACGCTTGCCGCGGAAAGGATTGGCGGTCCCGACAGGAGTCGAACCTGTGACCTTCGGTTTAGGAAACCGCTGCTCTATCCTGCTGAGCTACGGGACCGCGGATGCGGCGCGAAGCGCCGCCAGGAATGAATATCAGAGGCATCCCGCGCGGGCCATCGGGAATGCGGCGCGGTACAGGGTGCCTGAATTTCAGGGCTTGGATTTCAAGGCTTCGATTTCAGGACTTGGATTTCAGGAGACGGGCTCCGCCGGTGGCGGCGGCGCCGTCATCGACTTCCTGTAAGATCGAGTCCCAACATTGTTTCGGGTGGGAGGCGCGAATGTCCTGTGCCGAGCAGCGCGAAGGCGTCGAACGGCCCGGCATCCTTGTGCCGGGGCCGATATCGTCGCTCCGAATGATTCCAGGCGCTCTGTTTCTGATTTTTCTTTTGGCCGGACCTGCGCTGGCCGCAAACCGGGAGAGCTGGGATTTCGTGACATCCCTCGACATGGCGCAGCTGGTTTACGGCGTGCCGGAGTCGGACGTGGCGACCATCATCTTCCGGTGCGAAGGCGCGCCGAAGCAGATCGAAATCATCACGACTGTCGTGCCGGCGGAAGCGGGACCTCAGCAAGCCGCCAAACTCGTTCTGCAAAATGGCAAGGCGACGGCCCGATACGACGGAACGTTCGGACAAGACCCGGACGATTCCGGTTACCATTTTCGAGCCACGATACCGGCTGACGCAAAGGCCACCGAATTTCTCAAGCGTGGCGCATCGCTGGCGATCCGCGTCAACGGCACGATCAGGCGCGTGCCACTGCGCGGCGTATCGGCGCCGCTCGCGAAATTTGAAGCCGCTTGCCTGCGCCGTCCCAGGCCCGAGTAGACGTTCCGCGCGCGCGGCTGCCCGTTATCTATGCTGGCGCAGCCGCCGGCTCTGCACTAATACACACCGACCGGTTCGCCCAATGTGGGCCGCCCACCGGCGCCGTCAAAGGCGTCGAAAACGCGCCGCGCTCCGACCCGCTGCTGGCGCTTTCAAACAACAAGCAAGGAAGCACTCTGATGCACCGTGCCGTGCCTGACTCTCTCTTCTCGCGATGGAAAAATCCGAAGCTGCTGCCGGCAATCGGATTGGCCCTTTTGACGCTGACCGCCCCTGTCTCGGCGCAGACCTGGCCGCAGCAGCAGCCGGTCAAGATCGTGGTCGGTCTCGCGGCAGGCGGCACAACTGATACAATCGCACGCATCGCTGCCCAAGCCTTAGGCGAGCGGCTGGGTCAGACGTTCGTGGTCGAGAACCGGCCGGGCGCAGCACAGTCGATCGCGGCGGAAGCCGTCGCGCGGGCTCCGGCTGACGGCTACACGCTGCTGATGGCGAACACGCCGCAGATGGCGATCGTCCCGGCGATCATCAAAGCCCGCTACGACGCGATCAAGGATTTCGAGCCGGTCAGCATCGTCGGCAGCAACGCGTTCGTACTCTGCGTCAACGCCAGCGTGCCGGTTTCCAATCTCGCCGAGTTCGTCGCCTACGCCAAGAAACAGCCGGGCACGCTTTCTTACGGATCGGGCGGCATCGGCAATGTCACGCATCTGGCGATGGCCTATTTCGTGAAGCTGGCCGGATTGGACATGATTCACGTGCCTTACAAGGGCGGCGCTCCTGCCATGTCCGACCTGATTGCCGGCCATGTCCCGGTGATGTTTGCAAGCGTGTCCGATGCGCTGTCGCAGATCAAAGCCGGGAAGATCAAGCCGCTCGCGGTGTCCGGTCTCGAACGCGCGCGGGAGCTTCCCGATGTGCCGACCGTGCGCGAGTCCGGTTATCCGGCGTTTCAGGCACTGACGTGGAACGGGCTGGTGGCGCCGGCGAAGACGCCCAAGCCCATCGTCGATCGCCTCGGCGAAGCCGTCGCGGCCGCCGTGAAGGACCCCAAGGTGATCGAGCGCCTTGCGGCACAAGGCGTCAATCCGGTCGGAAATTCACCCGCTGAATTCACCGGCACGATCGCCGGCGATGTCAAGCTCTGGAAAGATGTCGTGACGATCGCCGACGTGAAGGAACAGTAGAAACGCGCGTACCAGGCGCGCTGCAAACGGCAGCGCGCCTGATTCGTTTCAGCTCTTCCAGAAATTCTTGAACTGGACCGCCACAAGCTGCTCGAACGCCATCGGCTGAGAGATCAACTTGTTCGCAATGGCAAACTTGTTCAGGCCCTCGACGGCTTCGGGCGTAATGGTCGCGTCGTAGAACGGCGCATCGCGGCCGATCAGCGTGGGCATCAGCTCGGTTTCTTCCGAAGGCGGGAAAAGCTGGTCACATACGTTCTTGGCAAGTGACGGGTCCGCCTTGAGCGCCTTCTGCGTGGCGACAATGGCGCGCACGGCAGCGGCCGCGACCTCGGGCTGCTTTTCGATCAGCGCATCGGTCGTCGTCAGCGCGGCGAAATTGTAGAAGCGCGCGCCGGCCGGCCCATCGCCACGGCGCGTATCCAGGTGAATCTTGGCGAGCCCCGCCTTCTCGGCCAGCGCCATGCGCATGCCGTTGCCCCAGAACCCGTCGGCGTAGTCCTCTTGAAGCGCCTTCACGCCGTCCCGGCTGTGCCACTCGGAGGTCGTGGGAAAACTCTCGAGGATGCGGACCTCGTCATGATCCATATCCAGGCCGGCCTCGACCAACAGATGGCGGAGCGCTGTGCGCGGAAACGCGAAGGATGACGAGATGCGCTTTCCCTTCAGCGCCTTGACGTTCCCGCGCGCAATGTCGAGATCCTTGCGCACGCCCATGAACCAGTAGGAGTTCTGCGCAAGCGCGCATAGGAGCTTGGCGCCCTTCCACGCCGGAAAGGTCCGCGTGGCGGCGAACGCCGGTCCGCCGAAAAAATGAATCTTGCCGTCGCGCAGCTGTTCGGGCCCATGCTTGGCGCCGTATTCCGGAATGAATTCGACGTCGACGCCTTGCTGCTTGAAGAAGCCGAGCTTCACGGCAGCGGTCGCCACGAAATACGAGGGCGAATCGACATCCGCCACCATCAACCTGTACATGCCGGGATCCTTCGGAAAGCGTCTCTTTGGGAGCCGGATTCCTAGTCGAAACGCGGCGATCTTGCACGGAAATGAAAGTCGCTTTTGCGAATGGCTTGCGCTCGAATTCGCATAACGCGTCAACGTGAAGGCGCACGCGCTCGCCCAATGACGGCATCGAAACGCTTCCGTTCTCACGTCCGCGTCGTTACACCCAAGCGCGTTGGTCGTCCGCTTCAGCGCCGGAACGGACCGATTTCCGCCTTCGGGCGCATTCTCCTGGGAACCCTTTCTCCCCTCGCCGCTTTTCTACGGCGGCGCCTTTTCAGACGACGACGGCCAAGCAACCGCGAGGACCGGTTTCCTCAAACAGCACGCTGCCCGACCTTTCGGGGACATACCTTTGGCTATGCGCTGGCAATTCGTTCCGGAGAGCCCTTGCTCTTCAAAGGCAAGGACTTCGCCCAGACCGATATCATTCTCAACAAACCGATTCGTTCGGCGCGCGAGATCAGAATTTATATGTGAGGCCTGCTCGGAGGACGTGGATTTTTGCATTGTCCCAAGAGAAGCCAGACGGGTTCGCAGGGAATCCGGCGGCGGCTGCGAGTATGCTCTGGGAGCTGTTCAACCCGTAGAATAAATACTCGCCTCGGACCATCCAGTTTCTCGTCCAGGCCCACTCCAAACCGCCGCCGACGACGTATCCACTCGCAGTCTTCGAGGAGGATGACGTTGCAACATAGCCAACGCCATTCGTGGCCACAGCGTTGTAGCTAAATCCACCCCACGCGGCGCCACCGGTCACATATAAAAGCATGTCGGGGGAAATCAGTGTGCCGACTCGGGCACGCAATGTGGCGAGCCAATTAAGATCACGGCTCATTGTCGTGCTCGATAGAGGGGCAAACACTGCGCCGCCAAAAGTCCACGGAGTATTTGATGTAGAGCCGCTATTCTTGGTCCAAGACCAATCTGCCTCTACGCCAAGCAGCAGCGACCTGCCAACGAGCCAGTTGTAGCCGCCGTGAACACCCCCGACAAAGCTCGTTTTATTGATCCCGCCAGAATAAGGATCGGCGCCGAACAAGGCAGCGGTTGGATACGGTGTCCAAGTTGCGGTGTTTCTGCCGATGAGCACACCAGCGTTTGCGCCGACATAGAAGCCAGTCCAGTTGTCGATAACTGAGACCGGCGCCTTCAAAGGCATATCGGCTGCAGTCGCAACATTGCCGAAACCAATCACGGCAACTGCTGCACCCGCGGCCAAAAATGCTTTCATCGAATCCACTCCGAATTTTTCGAGAGGCTTATGAAATAACGTCACTTAGGCTCCCCGCGCCTAAGTGATACAGCCGTCTTTGTGGGCGTTACGTTGCCCGCGGTCGATACGATGGCGTAGTCCGGCGCAAAGACTACGCCGCCCGCGAGGTTGCCGTCGTCGCCAATTACGAACTGGCTATCGGCTATTTGCGCGATATTTCCGTCATAGTGATGCGCTCTGTAAAAAGACTCCACGAACAGGCGCAGGCAGCAAGTTGCATTTTGCGCACTGCGAGTCGCAGAATGCGCAGCAATTCAATTGTTGAGACGCGCATACTTCAGTTCTACGGACTTCTGTCGTTGGAGGCATTGAGCCGGTATTTCCATGCAAAAAGTTATTTTTGAATCTGACGAAATGCCCGGCAGCCAGCGCGAGCGCATGGAGCGGTGGATCGAGACTTTGTCGTCTGGATACGTGCGGCTAAGCGCTGACCCCGTGCTGAATTCCGGCTTCAGCGGCAAACTCAAAATCGTTCAATTGCATAACACTACAATCGGCACCATCGACGGAACCGTTCGGAATATTTCGCGCACGATCACAGATGTGGCCATTGAAAACACCGACAATGTGGTGCTGCTGCTCAACAGGGGCCCTCACACCATCGAAGTGGAGCAGAAAGGCAAGAAGGCAGAATGTGTTTGCGGGGGAGCAACCCTCATAGAGCAATGCGAGCCGTCCACCATCAATATGAACACCTCCGCGGCCTGTAACCTTATTGCTATTCAAGCGCCACGCGAGCAAGTTCGCCGACGATTTCCGGCTCTCACCGATCGCCTTCTCGCTCCAATGCCTGCATTACCTGGTTTGTCGCTGACGCGGGCATACACCGAATTTTTGCTCAACCAACCTGACTTTGAAGATCCGAGTCTGACGCAACTTGCGAACGATCACATCATTGACTTGTTCGCATCGACTCTTTGTTCGGATGGCGATGATCTGTCTCACGGATCGAAAGCCGGGCGTCGCGCCATGATCTTACGCGAGATGGATCGAGGCTTCACGGAAGCCAATTTTTCGCTCACCGTGCTCGCCAGAAAACTTTCTGTGACCCCGCGCTATGTTCAATCGTTGCTGACGGACGTTGGCACTTCGTTCATCGATCAGTTAACCCAACGACGTCTCAAACGCGCAAGCAATCTCCTGACGTCCCCCAGTCACTTCAGGATGAGCGTTTTGGATATCAGCCAGGAATGTGGATTTTCGACTGTGTCGCATTTCCATCGGATATTCCGCCGGCGCTTCCATGTCACACCGGGCGAGATGCGGGATTCCGCTCGAAAACAAAAGCTCTCTTAAGCAAAGACACCGGCCCGCAAAATCGCGCGGCCGCATTCCCCAGCACACGTCTTCATATGCGCCGCCGCGGCATCAATATGAGAACCCTGCCGGGCGAGCCATCCCGCAGGAACTTCTTTTCTCTCAACGCTTTTCTATGACGGCGCCTGTTCAGGCAAACAATGGTGAGGCCCCGTCATGGCGAAGAAGCGAAAGCGCCGTTACTCCCCGAGCGCAAGCGACGATGTCGAGAAGGAGATGCGGCGCTACAAGCGCGGCACCGCGAAAAGCGGGCGCGGCGGCAAAGGCGGCCGCGTGAAGAGCCGCAAGCAGGCCATCGCCATCGGTCTTTCGATCGCGCGCAAGAAGGGCAAGAAAGTGCCGCGCAAGAAGCGGGCGTGAAGCACTATCGCGATGCCGGTCAGGCCGCGATGACGGCGAAGCGCTTGCGATACTCCGCGGGGGTCACCCCGACATGCCGCGCGAACGCGCGCCGCAGCGTGTCGGCATCGGCACCCCCGCAATGCGCCGCGACCCGCTGGGGCGCCTCGTTCGCTTGCTCGAGACGCCGCCGCGCCGCGCTGACGCGCACCGCTTCGACAACGCCGGGAAGACCGGGGAACTGCCAATATCAGCTTCCAACCGCTGGGATGAAGAGCCGTACATTGTCACCCTAAAGTCACAGCGCAGTTTAAAGCTGGGGAGCGGGGGGCGGTCGCAATAGAAACAGCCAGTTACGGTTGGCCACGGCATGCCAGCTAGCCTACAGTTTTGGGAGCTGAGTGTTTGTATCTTTCAAGAGTCGCAAGCTAGAGCGACCGAAAGTGACGGGGTCTGGTGTTTCGTCCGAAGGTGTGCGGACTGCGCAATGCGCGCGCAGGATGTGTCGTGGTGTCGGCTTGGCTTGGCGCAACGATCTGTTCGAATTCAGCGCTAGCGGCTTGCGACACGACAACGCCATGCGTGACAGGGCCGACGGGCCTTGGACTCTATAACGGATTCACGACGCGGGGATTGTTCGTCAGTCAGGACGGCTCTGTTGTCGCTGGATCGATATCAAGCTCGCCGAACACCGGTTTTGTCTGGTCGAACGGCACGATGACATCCATCGGAACGCTCTATGGCCGCGATACCAGTATTAGCGGTATGAGCGCGGACGGACGAGTCGTTGTCGGCTCCTCACCCATCACGAACAATCGCGCGGCGGCTTTCGTCTGGACTGCCAGCGGCGGGATGGTCGATCTCGGCACGTTGCCGGGCGGCAATGCTGCATATGCGACCGGTGTCAACGCTGACGGCACGGTGATCGTCGGCACCAGCAATGCGCCCGGGGCCAGCTTCGCCGTGAGCTGGGTGAATGGTGCGATCTCGAACCTCGGCTCACTCGGCGGGACTTACGGAATTGCGCAAGATGTGAGTGCCAACGGGAGCGTCATCGTCGGCTACTCGTACATCGCTGGCGATGCCTATGCACATGCGTTCCGTTGGGTGAACGGGACGATGACCGACCTTGGCACAATCGGCGGCGGGAACTCCTACGCGCAGAAGGTCAGCGCGGACGGCTCGACGGTGATTGGCCAAAGCGACAGTATCGGTTTCCGATGGAATGGCGGCACGATGATCCCGCTGTTGCTCCCCGGTGGCTCTTCCTCGGAAGTTGCCGCGCTGACTCCCGATGGCTCAACCGTCATTGGTTCGTCAGATGACGGAAACGGAAATTTTCACGCCTACCGTTGGAAAAATGGTGCCGTAACGGACCTCACACCAACGGAAACCAGTCCTTATGTCTTTGCGAAAGGCGTCAGCAACAACGGCGAAGTTGTCGTCGGCTACAGCGGCATTGGCGCCAGTCTTGTCAACACCCGCGCCTGGCGCTGGACAGCCGCGACCGGCAACGTGGCTCTCAACACATTGCTTGCGAATGCCGGCGTCAACATGACTGGCATCAACCTGCGGCAAGCGAATGCGATTAGTGGCGATGGCCAGTACATCGTCGGCATGGGTGTGTTCGGCGGCGCCAGCCAGGCCTATCTCCTTCGTTACGATGATGGCGCTGGCCGTTACAATGATGGCGCTGGCGCGATCATCGCCGGCGTGACGACGCTGGACGCTCAACAACAATCCGTCACCTCATTGTCAAATCAGCGTAGCGGCATGGCCGCGCAGCACCATGGATTGGCTGGCCCCTTGCTCGGTGGCGACAGGCCGACATCGGCGGGCGGCGAGGCTGGCGTGTTTGCGTCAGGCGGTTCGGCGTCTGCGGGTGGGACGGTGCGTTACACGTCGTCAAACGGGTTTTCGATTCTGGGTGGCGCGGCTTGGGCGCGCGAAGATTACGTGAACACCGAATTGAGAAATTCTTGGATCGGCGCCGGTGCATTTCAGTATATCCATGACGGGTTTGGATCGGCCGTTCGCCCACTCATTGAGGTGGGTGGCTGGATCACACCCAATGCGTCGCTCTCGTTCAATCGCACGTATGCGAACGGTGCTGGCACTGCGACTGGCACCGGAAACACAAAAGGCGACCTGTCTTACATTTATGGCCGCGCGGGCGTTGTGTTTTCGGGTGACCACTCGACGCAGATTATTCTGTCGGGTGAATACGGACGTCAGCAACTCAAGACAGCCGCTTATTCCGAACAGCTCGCGGGCAACCCGTTCAACGCTGTTGTATCGGGCGGCACCGATGCGATGGATGTTGTAAAGTTGCGTCTTCAAGGATCGCGGGATTTCGGAAGATTCGACGCGACGGTTTGGGCTGCATGGGCCGGTGGATTTAATCGGACCGCGACCTACGTTACGAGTGTGGCAGGCGCGGGCGCACTCTCACCAAGCGCGTTGGGGAACATCGCGTGGGGCGAATATGGTGTACGTGTCGGCTACAAAGTTTCCAAAAATCTAACCGCCGATGTGTTTGCGAACGGAATATCGGGGGGCGCCGATCTCGGCACGAGGGTTCATGGCGGCGCAGGGCTGAGAGTTCGATTTTAAGAGCCGCGCACGACGCGATGCCAAACCGACAACACCGGAGTTGTCTGCATCGCCGCCGATCGATCCCCGCCGGTCAGGCCGCGATGACGGCGAAGCGCTTGCGATACTCCGCGGGAGTCACGCCGACATGCCGCGCGAAGGCGCGCCGCAGCGTGTCGGCATCGGCAAACCCGCAATGCACCGCGACCTGCTTGGGCGCCTCGTTCGCTTGCTCGAGAAGCCGCCGCGCCGCGCTGACGCGCACCGCTTCGACCCAGCTCGCCGGCGTGATCCCGACCTCGCTGTGAAACAACCGCGAGAAATGGCGCGGGCTCAGATCCATGCGCTTGGCGAGGTTCGCCACGCTGTGGTCGAGCGCGGGGTTGGCCGCGACCCAGCGCTGCAGCTCCTGAAGCGCGGCGCGGCCCGCGGGCGCCGCCTCGCCCTTGCGGCTGAACTGCATCTGCCCGCCGGGCCGCTTGAAGAACATCACGAGCTGGCTTGCCACCCGCTTGGCGATGTCGGGACCGAGATCCTCCTCGACCAGCGCCAGCGCCAGATCGAGCCCCGCCGTCACGCCCGCCGCGGTGCGAACGGGTCCGTCGCTGACCTGGATCGCGTCCTCATCCACCGTCACGTCGGGAAACTGCTTTGCCAGTTGCTCGGCCACCGCCCAGTGCGTGGTCACGCGCCGGCCATCGAGCAGCCCCGCCGCGGCGAGAAAAAAAGCGCCGCTGCACACCGAGCCGAAACGCCGGGCCTTGGGCGCCCGCCGCCGCAGCCAGTCGACCACGCCGCGATCGGCCGGCACCTCCGCCGCGTTCGGGCATCCGGCAATCAGCAGCGTGTCGATCGCCTCCTCGAAGTCGCGGTCGATGATCCGATCGGGCATCAGCCGCACACCGGATGAGCTGCGGACCGGGCCCGGCGCGCCCGCCGCGACGACAAGCCGATAGGCCTCCGCGCCCATCTGCGCGTTCGCTTCGGCGAACACGTCCAACGGGCCGGAAACGTCGAGCAACTGCACGCCCGGCAGCGCCACCATCACGATTGTCTTCGGCGTTTTGGCCTTTCGAGTCCGCATCGGTCCGGATTTGTCCGGATTTGTCCGTTTTTGTCGCATTACGTCGATTGAGGACATAATGCCCGACTCTTACCCTCCTGGCGACTGAAAAATGCAGGAGAAAGTCATGTCATTGATCGCCAAAGACGCCGCCATTCCCGACAGCAAGCTGGCCAAGGCCATCACCGAGTACATCCGCGACAACGAAACCGAGTTGCTCTTCAACCATTCGAGTCGCGTCTATCACTTCGGTGCTCTGGCCGGCCTTCATCGTGGCCTGAAGTTCGATCGCGAGCTGCTCTATGCCGGCGCGATGTTCCACGACATCGGCCTCATGCCGAACCACAGCAGCAAGGAGGAGCGCTTCGAAGTCGACGGCGCCCATGCGGCGCGCGAGTTCCTGTGGAGCCAGGGCGTTTCGGAACAGAATGCCTACACGGTCTGGACCGCCATCGCGCTCCACACGACGCCGGGCGTGCCGCAGCACATGCATCCCGTCGTTGCCCTCGTGACCGCCGGCGTCGAGATGGACGTGCTCGGGCTCACCTACAGTCAATATTCCGATGCCGAGCGCGAGGCCGTCGTCAGCGCGTTTCCGCGAACGCCCAAGTTCAAGGAAGATATCATCCAGGCCTTCTACAACGGCATCAAACATAAGCCGGACACCACCTTCGGCAACGTCAAGGCAGACGTGATCGCCGACAAGGAGCCGCACTTCCATCGCGGAAACTTCTGCAACGTCATCCGCTGCTCGCGCTGGCACGGCTGAACCACGCCCCGACATCGACGCGCGGCCACACCGCATGGGCGCGCAAGCAGCGCACACGAAAGGATTCTACCCATGACTGACAAGCCCTCACATTTGACCCACGCCACAGGCGCACCGGTCAGCGACAACCTCAACATCATGACGGCCGGCCGCCGCGGCCCGGCGCTGCTACAGGACATCTGGCTGATCGAGAAGCTCGCGCACTTCGACCGCGAGGTGATCCCGGAACGGCGCATGCACGCCAAGGGTGCCGCGCCTTCGGCACCTTCACCGTGACGCACGACATCACACGCTACACCAAGGCGAAGATCTTCTCGAAGGTCGGCAAGGTGACGCCGATGTTCGCGCGCTTCTCGACCGTTGCGGGCGAGCGCGGCGCGGCCGACGCCGAACGGGACATCCGCGGCTTCGCGCTGAAGTTCTACACGGAGGAAGGTAACTGGGACATGGTGGGGAACAACACGCCGGTGTTCTTCTTCCGCGATCCGTTGCGCTTCTCCGACCTCAACCACGCGATCAAGCGCGACCCGCGCACTGGCATGCGCTCGGCCGACAACAACTGGGACTTCTGGACGCTGCTTCCCGAAGCGCTGCACCAGGTCACGATCGTCATGAGCGAACGCGGCAGCCCGAAGAGCTTCCGGCACATGCACGGTTTCGGCAGCCACACCTTCAGCCTGATCAACGCCGCCAATGAGCGGACCTGGGTGAAGTTCCACTTCCGCACCCAACAGGGCGTCGAGAATCTGACGGACCACGAGGCGGAAGCGCTCGTCGGGAAGGATCGCGAGACTCATCAGCGCGACCTGTTCGAAAGCATCGAGCGCGGCGACTTCCCGCGCTGGACGCTGCTCATCCAGGTCATGACCGATGAGCAGGCCAAGGCGTTCCCCTTCAACCCGTTCGATCTGACGAAGGTCTGGCCGAAGGCGGACTTCCCGCTGCTCGAGGTCGGCTATTTCGAGCTGAACCGGAATCCGGAGAACTTCTTCGCCGAGGTCGAGCAGGCCGCGTTCTCACCGGCGAACATCGTGCCCGGCATCGGCTTCTCGCCCGACAAGATGCTGCAAGCCCGGCTGTTTTCCTATGGCGACACCCAGCGCTACCGGCTCGGCGTCAACTTCAATCATATCCCGGTCAACGCGCCGAAATGTCCGTTCCATAGCTATCACCGCGATGGCGCGATGCGCACCGACGGCAATCTCGGCCGCACGATGAATTACTTCCCCAATAGCCACGGCGTATGGACCGACCAGCCCGATCTCAACGAGCCGCCGCTCGAGATCGACGGCGCGGCCGCCCACTGGGATCATCGCGTCGACGACGATCACTATCAGCAAGCGGGCGGCCTGTTCCGCAAGATGAACCCGGCCCAGCGGCAACTGCTGTTCGACAACACGGCCCGGGCGGTCGGCGGCGCGGCGATCCCCATTCAGGAGCGTCACATCGCCAACTGCACCAAGGCCGATCCGGCCTACGGCGCAGGTGTCCGGGAAGCGCTGTCGCGTCTCGCCACCGTCCGTCCCGTGACGGGCGTCATGGCTGCGGAATGATGGCTGCGGAATGACCGGCGGAAGGGGCCTGCCTGCTCCGACGAGACCCTGCGCCAGGATGTCCCGGCGCAGTGCGCTGACCTTGATTGTGCAAACGCCGCGTCAGTGACGCGGCGTTGACGTCATCCGAACAATCGAGCCGCGCTCAGCGCGGCTCGAGGTTTTCGCGGCGATCAATTGCTCTCGGCGTAAACGAAGCTCATGTCGTGCAGCTTCTGCTCCGGCAGAATCTTGTTCTCGTGCATCCTGGAAACATCCATCCGGGGCCCCTGGATGGCGCTCGGCCCCGCCACGGCGACAGGCGCCGGGAAAAACATCAGCTTCATCGCAAATCCAATGGCGAGAGCCGCCACGATACCGAGCATATGATGGGCACGCATGATGATGTCCTCAGCCGATCCGTTCGAGTTCGTGCCGGAACAAAAGCAAACGGCGCCGAACGCGGCAGTGCGGAAACGCACAGGGTGGAAAGACCGCGTTCTCGCGGACAGCGCTTAGGACGCGACAGCCGGCGCGGCGCCGACCGATCGCTGACGATCGCGGTTGGCGATTAGCACTTCGGCGGCGCTGCGCGCGATTTCGATCGCCTCGTCGTATGTCTCGAAACGCAACACCACGTTTTCGTCCGCGCACACCATCCAGTGCCCGCCCTGCTTTCTCACTGTGTAGAGCTTCATCCCGTTCTTCCCATCCAATGGATGTAGAACGGCAGGGGCCGCGCCATGGTTTCCGGCGTGTGAAAAAGCGATGAAGCGAATCTTAACCCGATCGCATACGCACGATGGGTTGCGTCACGCGCGAGTTCGTGCGGTTGGATAAGTCAAAAGACAAAGGGCCGCGCGATGCGCGGCCCCGGATCATCCGTCGGAAGTTTAAGCCTGCGGCTTAAAACTCCTTCCACTCCGCGTCTGCCTTCATGGCGGTGGCGAGTTGCGACTGCATGCGCCGCGCGCCGCCGGCAGCAGCCATGCGCTTGGGCGCGACGTTGGGCTGAGCCTTCGGCATGTCCTTCGGCGCGGCGGCGACAGGCTTCGCCTCGACAACCTTGGCCTGCACCGTGACCGCCTTCGCGACGATCGGCGTCGCGGTGACGGCCTTGGCGTGGGTCATGCCCTCGGCGCCGGCGGCCATGTCGATCTGGAAGAATGCCACCTGCTCGTCCATCGACTTGGCCTGATGCTCGAGCGTCTTGGCCGTCGCCGCATTCTCCTCGACCAGCGCCGAGTTCTGCTGCGTGACCTCGTCCATCTGCGTCAGCGCGCGGTTGACCTGCTCGATGCCGGTCGATTGCTCAATGCTCGCATTGGCGATGTCGGAGACAATGGCGGCGACCTGCTTGATCGACTCGACGATTTCCTGAAGCGCGTTGCCCGCCTGATTGACGAGGGCGACGCCGTCCTTCACCTGGCTGTTCGAGTTGGTGATCAGGTCCTTGATATCTTTCGCGGCCTGTGACGAGCGCTGCGCCAGACTGCGCACCTCCGACGCGACCACCGCGAAGCCGCGGCCCGCCTCGCCGGCACGCGCCGCCTCGACGGCCGCGTTGAGCGCCAGCAGGTTGGTCTGACGCGCGATCTCGTCGATCACGCCGATGATGTCGGAAATCTTGCGCGAGGACTCCTCGATCTTCGCCATCGCGCCGACCGCCTGCGCCACGACCTCGCCGCCGCGGTCCGCGACCTCGCGGGTCTGCGCCGCCGAAGCATTCGCCTGCTGGGCGTTCTCGGCGTTCTTCTTCACCGTCGCGGAAATCTCTTCCATCGAAGCAGAGGTCTGCTCGAGCGACGCCGCCTGCTCTTCCGTCCGCTGCGAGAGGTCCGTGGTGGCGCTCGAAATCTCGACCGAGGCGTTGGTCACCTCGCGCGCCGACGACTTCACCTCGGCGATCGTCGAGCGGACCTTGTCGGCCATCATGCGCATCGCTTCGGAGATCTGGCCGACCTCGTCGCCGCGCTTGGTCGCCGGCACCTGGATGGCGAAGTTGCCCTGCGCCAGTTCATCCAGCGGCTTCACCAGCGCGCGCATCGGCTTCGCGATCGACATCGCGCCGAAGATCGCAATCGCGATCAGCACCAGCACGGTAAAGCCGGTCAGCGCCATGTTGATGTACTCCGCCGTCGCCTTCGCGGCTTCGGCCTGCGTCGTGCGGTCCCTTGTGATCTCGCGCGAGCGGTCGGCGATCGCCTCCGCCACCTTGATCATCGACTCCGCCGCCGGCATGCCGCGTTCACGCGCCATCTGGTCGAACTGGCGGGTGAGCTGCTTGAAGCGGGCTTCGTCGGGCGGGTTCAGCTCGCCGGCGATGGCGCGCGACAGCACGACGAAGGTGGCTTCCTTGTTCTTCACCATGTCGCGGCTGACTTCCATGAACTTCTCGGCCTCGGCCTTCAGCGCCTCGACCCGGTTCTTGTTCTCCTGGGTGCGCGACTTGGCGATCATGCCGTCGGCGAATGCGGTGAGCGACTTGTAGCGCGCCTCGAGGAATTCCTTGGCGGCCTCGGCGGCCTTCGCGTCATTGGCGAGCCGCAGGTCCCGCATCGCGATCACGAGACCGCGTGCATCCGCCTTCGCATCGACGGCGTCGACCACCACGCTCGACTGCCGCGTCGCAACCTCCTGCAACGCGTCCACGTTCCTGGTGTTGATCCACTGGCTCACCATCATCCCTAAGACCAGCAGGATGCTCAGGCCCGAAGCTGCGGCGAGCTTGGTGCCGATACGGATATTCGACAGGCGGATCATCGAAGGCTCCTCGGGGGGCGCAGTGAGGGAGAGGTTGGCTTACGGGGCGATGGTGGTGTTCCGGTCCGCCGCCGCGGCTAATTTTTCACGCGTTTCCGGTGTTGAAATACCAAGTAGTTTCAGATGCCACAAAACAGCCGAACGCCTTTCAGAAGAATTAACCAAGGGCGCGCGGAGCAAAAAAAGCGGGCCACGGGCGGCTTTTTGTCGCCCGATCCGGGGCAGGCGGGCCTTAAAACCGGCATTCCGAGCCCTTTCGGCGCGGCCGGCGGCCTACTTCCTCATGATGAAGAAGCCAATCACCAGTGCGGCAATACAGAACGCGGCAAATCCGAGAACGGCAGTATCGAAAACCATCACGTCAGGTAGGCTGACCATCGTGAGCGAATTTGGGAATCGATTGGCAAATTTTGTGGCGACGATGACTTCCAGACACGCGAGAGCAAACGCGTTGGTACGTCGCTTGCATTTGCCTGCATCTTTTCCGGCGGCAGACAGGAGCAACCCAGCCATGCGATGCACGATCAAGATTCTGACACTGGCGCTGGTCTTGCTCGCCCTTGCGGTTCCAGCGCCGCGCCAAGCTGCCGCCCAGCAACTCACGCCGCTCTCCGCCGTCGTCATCAGCGTCAGCGTCACGATCTGGCCCGCCATCGTCGCGGATAAGAAGGGTTACTTCAAAGAGGAAGGACTCGACTTCGAGTTCATCAACTCCGGCGCGAGCACGCGCTCGGCGCAGCAGGTCGCGGCCGGCAGTGCGCCGATCGGCTCGTCGTCGATGGTCGACACCATGCGCGCGATTGCCGCCGGCGCGAAGATCAAGGTGTTCCTCAACAGCCTCGCGGTCGGCACCCACAGCCTCATCGGCGGCAAGCACATCAAGTCGGTGAAGGATTTGAAGGGCAAGCGCGTGATGACCGGCGGCGTGGGCGACATCACGAACCTGTGGTGGATCGCGATGGCGAAGGCGAACGGCCTCGATCCCGAGAAGGATGTCGATCTGATGTTCTCGGGCGCGACCACGGCGCGCCTCGCCGCTCTCGTCGCCGGCGGCGTCGATGCGACGATGCTCTCGACGCCGCAAAGCTTCCAGGCGATTCAGGACGGCTACACCGATCTCGGTCCGGTCGCGCCCTATCTCGGCGAATTTCCGATGATGATCTGGCACGTCAACGAAGCCTGGGCGCAGACCCATGAGAAGGATGTGCTGGCCTTCATCCGCGCGCACAACAAAGCGGTGCGCTACATGAACGATCCCGCACATCGCGAAGAGGTGTCGAAGATGCTCGCCGATGCGTCGCGCTCGAGTCTCGATGATGCGCTCAAGACGTGGGACATGTGCATGAAGGTGAAAGCCTTCGTGCCCGATGGCGCGATCTCCGACGAAGCGACGGTGCGCGTGCGTGACACGCTGCTGGCCTCCGGCGATCTTAAGACCTCAGCGCCGCCTGCCGCCTATGTCGATCGGCGCTTCGCGGAGAAGGTCGCGAAGTAAAGAAGTTCCGCTGCGCGAACACAAAACGCCCGCACGAACAAGCAGCGGTTGAATTCGCCGCACCATTTACCGCGCGCGGCTGACAATCGCGTGAAGCGCAGAAATTTTCTTGACCCGCGAAATTTGCACCCGCATGGTCCGAATTGGGACTGGGAATTGGGTGTGTGATGGGTGTGGTGCGTTATCGGTGTCCCAACACCGAGGAAGAAGTGACGACTGCGATCGAGACGGGCAACGACGTCCTGTTCAAGATGCGGTCGATGGATCTCAAGATCTGGGTGTGGTGTCCGCATTGCATGGCCGGTCATACGATCGTGCCGAAGGACGCAATCCTCGACGACGAAGCAGTGCTGACGGAGGCTCTGTTGACCGAGGCTGAGCTTTCGCCGTCGGAACCTGAGCCGCTCGACGAGAAGGCCGAGCGCGACACGCGCTAGTGTCGCGATTCGGAGGTTCGCTTGAATTCTCAGCGCACTCCGAAGCGAACTTCGGGTTCGGGACACTAGTTCCGGTTCCATTCTCACAAGAACGCGCGGCGAGCGCTCAAGAACGCCCCATAACGCCACCGTACCGCCGCATTCCGGAGTGCGTTATTGTCTCCGGACGGGGGATCGAAGCCTTTGCGCGGCGCATTTGCGGCTGCCCTTTTTCTGACGGCTTTGCTCGGGGGTCATGTGCAGGCGGAAGAGTCCGCAACCTGCGCGCCCGAGACCATCGGCGCTGTTACGGTTCGCACCGTTCTTGATGGCCGGACACTTCTGTTAACGGATGGCCGCGAGGTGCGCCTCGCCGGCATCGAGGTTCTGCCCGAATCCAAATCTGCGCTGGAGGCTCACATGGCCGGCCGCGAGATTGTGTTGAAAGGCCAAAAAGCCAACCCGTCGACCGACCGCTACGGCCGGGTCGTGGCCTATGCCTATTCCGGCCAAAGTGCGGGTCCGGCCCCCTCCGCCCAAGTTTCCGCCCAGGTCCACCTTTTGAGCCAGGGTTTCGCCCGCGTCGCCGCAAGAATCGGAGAGAGAATCGGCGATACTTCGTGCGCTGCGGAGCTGAAGGCCGCGGAGGCTGCCGCCCGGACCGCCCGCCTTGGTGTTTGGGCCGGCCCGCATTATGTGCGGCAGGCCGGAAATCCGGCGGAAATCCTGGGCGAAAAGGGCCGTTTCGCCCTGGTCGAGGGGCGGGTGCTGTCGGTGCGCGAAAGCGGCGGGGTGATTTACGTGAATTTCGGGCGCCGCTGGTCGGAGGACTTCACGGTCACGGTTCTCAAGCGGTCGGAACGGGCGTTTTCGGCGGCAGGCGTCGAATTAAAGAAGCTTGCAGGCCGGAATGTTAGGATTCGCGGATATATCGAGGAGCGCGGCGGCCCGTGGATTGAGGCCACCCGCCCCGAGCAAATCGAAGTCGCCGAACGGAATTGAGATGGCGGTGACGCGCGACAATTTGGGATCGAAAGCCGCGGCGAGCCTCCTCGCCGCGCCGGTCCTGCTTGCGCTCGTGCTCGCCGGCTGCTCGTCGTCGCAGCTCACCGGCGACAGCCCGGTCGCGCTGACCAAGCCGGTCAAGGAGCCCGAGACCGCCGCCGAGCGCGAACACGCGCGCATCCTCGCGGCCTATGGCGGCGCCTACCGCGACGAGAAGCTGAAGTCCGACCTCGAACAGACCGTCGACAAGCTGGTCGCCGCCTCCGAGCGGCCGGACCTCAAGTATCAGGTCACGATCCTCAACTCGCCCTCGGTCAACGCCTTCGCGCTGCCGAGCGGCAACCTCTACATCACACGCGGCCTCGTCGCGCTCGCCAACGACAATGCCGAGCTCGCCTCCGTGCTCGCCCACGAGATGTCGCACGTGATCGCGCGCCATGCCGCGATCCGAGAGGATCAGGCGCGGCAGGCCGCCCTCGTCAACCGCGTCGCGACCGACCTGCTCAGCGATCCGAACCTCGGCGCGCTCGCGCTCGCCAAATCCAAGATCGCGCTCGCAAGCTTCTCGCGCGCGCAGGAGTTCGAGGCCGACGGCATCGGCGTCGGCATCTCCGCGCGCGCCGGCTTCGATCCTTACGGCGCGCAGCGCTTCCTCACCTCGATGGGCGCGAACGCCTCGCTCAAGCAGCGCCAGGCCAACATCGACCCACGCGCGCCGGACTTCCTGTCGTCGCATCCGGCGACGCCCGAGCGCGTCGCCAACGCCACCGCCAACGCGCGGCAATACACCGGCCCGGGCACCGGCGACCGCGAGCGGGAGCCCTATCTCGCCATGGTGGACGGTCTGGTCTACGGCGAGGACCCGAGCGAGGGCTTCGTGCGCGGCCGGCGCTTCCTGCATCCCAAGCTCGGCTTCACCGTCAACGCGCCGGAGGGCTTCTCGCTCGAGAACACCGCGCAGGCGGTGTTCGGCGTCAAGGACGGCGGCGCGGAAGCCTTGCGCCTCGACGTCGTGCGCGTGCCGGCGGAGCAGAAGCTGTCCGATTATCTGATCTCAGGCTGGATCGAGAACATCGACGTCCGCAGCATCGAGGACATCACGATCAACGGCTTCCCGGCGGCCACCGCGACCGCGCAGGGCGATAGCTGGTCGTTCCGCCTCTACGCCGTGCGCTTCGGCAGCGAGGTCTATCGCTTCATCTTCGCCGCGAAGAACCGCACCGATCAGGTCGATAAGCAGTTCCGCGCGTCGATCCACACCTTCCGCCGCATGAGCCTCTCCGAGATGAATTCGGTGAAGCCGATGCGCATCAAGGTCGTCACCGTCGGCGCGAACGACACGGTCGAGAAGCTCGCGCAGCGCATGGTGCTGAAGGACCGCCCGGCCGAGCGTTTCCGCGTGCTCAACGGGCTCGGCGCGAGCGACAGGGTGAAGCCCGGCGACAAGGTGAAGATCGTCGTCGAGTAAGACGATCTAACCGCTCTGTCGTCCCAGCACTCTCTTTTGTCGTCCCCGCGAAGGCGGGGACCCATACGCCCAAATCTCTGTATCTGCGAAGCACGCGCGGTCGTGCAGCGGAATCCCTCGCGCAAATAAAGACTCGTGGTTACGGGTCCCCGCGAACGCGGGGACGACAGCGGAGTTTGGCTTGCGCTCAGCAAGTCACATTAAATCTTCGCGCCGATGTGCCGATCCACGAAAGCCGTCATGCTCTCGTAGATGTTGCCGCACTTCGTCAGGTCCGGCGAATGCCCGGCGTGCCGCTCGCCCTCGAAATATTCGAGCGTGATCGTGCCGCCGGCCTTGCGATAGTTCTCGACGAAGCGCGGCGCCTCGGTGCCGGGGAAACTCGAATCCTGGTCCTTGTAGTCGTGCAGCGTGTCGCCGCGACCCTGGAACCAGATCGCCGGCGGCAGCACGAGCTCCTCGCCGCGCTCGAGCGCCAGCATCGGATTGCCCTCCGCCATGTTGGCCTCGTTGCCCCAGTACAGATTCTGCCGCTCGATCATTCCCGCGGGCCACGCCGGCGGATTGGGCTTCGCGCCTTCGCGCTGCGCGTGGCGATAGCGGCCGAGCGGATTGATCACCGGCCAGTTCATGATCACGCAGTTCACCGTCGCGTCGTACGCAGGCGATCCCGCCGGCAGCGCTATCGATGTGTAGCGTGGATCATGCGGCCGCATCGCGACCAGCATCGCCAGATGCCCGCCGCTCGACTGTCCGCAGAGGCCGACCAGATCGGGCCGTGTCTTCAGTTCCGCCGCGTGCAGCTTCACCCAGCGGATCGCATAGTTGATGTCCGCGACCGATTTCGGATAGGCGCCCTCGCGCGCCAAACGAAAATCGAGCACCACCACCGTGCAGCCGTGCTTGGCCAGGATTTCGTGGCGCACCCGCTCGGTGGTGCGGTCGCTGACGCACCACGCGCCGCCGTGCAGGTCGACCAGCGCCGGGAACGGCCCCTCGCCCTTCGGCTTGAACACGCGCGCCAACAGCGGCTTGTCGCCGTGGCGCAGATATTCGACGTCCTCGACGTCGAAGGCGTAGGAGCGGGCTTCGGTTTTCGCATCCATCGGCATCACTCGCTTTGATGAGAGCCCATTTGGACATATCAGCCGGAGCGGTTTCAACCGGTCACAGGTTTTCGTGCCCAAAACCGAGCGTTCCGCCCAACGGACCGCGTCAAAGCGAGCGTTGTTTTTCCCGCCCAAGCCGAATAGCGTTTCCTCAAAATCCAAAACCTTTCGGGAGGATAAACTATGCGCTTGAATGCTTTGGCTGCCGTTTGCGCCGCGGCCTTGATCGCCTCGCTCACCGGCCCCGCCGCAGCCCAGCAGGCCAACTGGCCGACGCGCGCCGTGAAATTCATCGTCCCGTTCGGCCCGGGCGCCGGCGCCGACATCGGCGGCCGGCTGTTCGCCGAGAAGCTGTCGCAGCGCTGGGGCCAGGCGGTCGTCATCGAGAACAAGCCGGGCGGCGACTCGATCATCGCGATCAACGCCTTCCTCGCCGCCAACGACGACCACACCTTCCTGTTCGGCCCAGCCGGCAACTTCGTCGTCCACCCGTTCGTCTACAGCAAGCTATCCTACGATCCGAAGGATCTGATCCCGATCGCGCGCGCCTCCAACACCATCCTCGCCGTCGCGGTGAAGAAGGACGCGCCCTACGACGACGTGCGGGGCTTCACCGAAGCCGCCCGCAAGGCGCCGGGCCAGTTCAACTCCGGTCTCGTGCAGGGCATCACCGAATTCACCTTCTGGGGCTACGAGCACGCCGAGAAGCTCAAGGTCACGCAAGTGCCCTACCGCGACATCAACGTGGCGCCGACCGACCTCGGCGAAGGCCGCATCCAGGTCGTGATGTCGTCGTTCGCGATCGTGCAGCCGCAATGGCAGGCTGGCCGCATCAAGATCATCGCGCTGAACAACAAGACCCGCGCGGCGGTCGCGCCGGAAATCCCGACCGCGCGTGAGGCCGGCTACCCATCGCTCGAGGTCGAAGGCCTCGTCGGCCTGTTCGGCATCAAGACGCTGTCGAACGAGCTGAAGGAGAAGATCGCCGACGACTTCAAGGCGGCCGCGGCCGACGGCTCGATCGGCGAGCGGCTGAAATCGACCGGACAGGTGATCAACGTCGGCGGCCCGAAGGAATTCGCCGACGCGATGGAGGAGCAGCGCAACAATGTCGCAAAGACTGTGAAGGCGATCGACTTCAAGCCGAAGCAGTAAGGACTGTACCAACGCGAAGCATCGGTGGTTTCGTGTCCCGGGCGCACCGCAGCGCCCTCCGCTGTCATCACCGGGCCGCCGCGAAGCGGCGAGACCCGGTGATCCCGCTTAGGTGAGCACCGTGCCTCCCTAAGCGAGATGGCCGGGACAAGCCCGGCCATGACGGAGTGCAATTTATAAGTGGTGAGTTCGGAGCGAGCGATGTTCAGCAAACGAACACTCCTGGCAGCCCTCACAGCGCTCACCTTCTGCGCCCCCGCCTTCGCCCAAACCTACCCCTCCAAAATCATCAAGATCATCGCGCCCTACACGCCGGGCTCGCCCAACGATGTGATGGTCCGGCTTCTCGCTCAGCACGCACAACAGCGGCTCGGCCAGCCCATCATCATCGACAACCGCCCCGGCGGCGGCACCTCCATCGGCACGAAGGTGGCCGCCGCGTCCGCGCCCGACGGCTACACGCTTCTCTTCATCAGCTCGGCGCTCGTCACCGATCCCGCGATGCGGGGGATCGACTACGACCCGATGAAGGATTTCACGCCGGTCGCCGCCGTCACCACGACGTCGTGGCTATTCGCCGTCGTGCCATCGCTGCCGGTCAAGACGATGAAGGAATTCATCGTCTACACCAAGGCGAACCCCGGCACGGTGATGCTGGGCTACGCCCAAGGCACCGCCGCGGTTCTGCTCGGCGAGCGATACAAGCAGCTCTCCGGCGCCGACATCACCTCAATTCCCTACAAAGGCGGCGCAGCCGCCATGCCGGATTTTCTCGGTGGCCGCATTCAGATGCTGGTGCCGACGCCCTCGACCACGCTGGGGCTGATCCGCGAAGGCAAGATGCGCATCCTCGGCATCACGTCGGGTCAGCGCAGCGCCGACCTGCCCGATGTGCCGACCGTGAAAGAGCTCGGCCTGCCAGATCTGGAGCTTTACTTCTGGGCCGGCGTGCTCGCGCCCGCCGGCACCCCGCCCGAGATCGTCGCCAAGCTCAACGCCGCGATCAACGACAGCCTGCGCTCGGATGAGATGAAGGCGGCCATGACCAAGCTCGGCTTCGATGCCAAGATCGGCTCGCCGCAGGATTTCGCGACGTTCATCGGCGAGGAAACCCCGCGCTGGCGCGCGATTGTGAAGGCGACGGGTGTGAAACTGGAATGAACGGCGGTCTGGTGTCCCGGGCGCATCGCAGCACGAAGTGGTGCGATGCAGACCCGGGACCCCGGTTTCTTTCTTCTGTAAAGCAACCGGGGTCCCGCATCTGCGGTGCACCGTTCGCTTCGCTCACGCTGCACCGCGTGCGGGACACGAGAGCGGAGTACTGCGCTATAGTGGTGCAACAATCGGAACTGCGGCATGAGTAAAAAAATCATCATCGTCGGCGGCGGCATCGGCGGACTCTCCGCCGCGCTCTCCCTCCTCAAACGCGGCATCGACGTCGAGGTCTATGAGCAAGCCCCCGAGTTGCGCGAGGTCGGCGCAGGCATCCAGGTCTCGTCCAACGGCACGCGCGTGCTCTACGCGCTCGGCCTCGAGGACGCGCTGAAGCAGGTGCAGGTGCTTCCTTCGAAGCGCGTGATCCGCCACTGGCAGACCGGCGAGACCTGGAACTGGTTCGATCTCGGCGCGGTGACACGCGAACGCTACGGCACGCCGCATGTGATGCTCCACCGCGGCGATCTGCACGGGCTGCTGGTCAACGCGGTGCAGGCGATCAAGCCCGGCGCGTTCCATCTCAACGCCCGCGCGGTCTCCGTGGCGCAGACGAAGGACGCGGCCGAGGTCACCTTCGAGAACGGAACCAAGGCCGCCGCGCCCTTCATCATCGGTGCCGATGGCATCCATTCGAAGGTGCGCGCCGAGCTGTTCGGCGCGGGCAAGCCGGAGTTCACCGGCTGCGTCGCCTGGCGCGGCTTGGTGCCGATGGAAAAGCTACCGCCGCATCTGCAAGCGATGCAGGGCGTCAACTGGCTCGGCCCCAAGGGCCACGTGCTGCACTATCCGGTGCGGCGCGGCGAGATCATGAACTTCATCTCGTTCGTGGAGCGGGACGACTGGCAGGTCGAGTCGTGGGTGACGCAGGGCACCAAGGACGAACTCGCCAACGATTTCCGCGGCTGGCACGGCGACGTGCACGAGATGATCCGCCGCATCGAGACCCCGTACAAATGGGCGCTGATGGTGCGCGGCCCGATGCCGGCGTGGAGCCGCGGCCGCATCACGCTGCTCGGCGATGCCTGTCATCCGACGCTGCCGTTCCTCGGACAAGGCGGCGTCATGTCCATCGAGGACGGCTACATCGTCGCCGCGTGTCTTGCGAAATACTTCGACGATCCGGCCACCGCGTTTGCGCGCTACGAGGAGATCCGCCGCGAGCGCACCGCGTCCGTGGTGAAGAAGTCGCACGAGAACCGCCGCTCGGCCTTTAGCCCGGCGCTCGCCAACGACAATGCGGTCGCGACCGAGGTCGCCCGCGAATGGCAGCAGGAGCGCGTCCGGGAGCGGATGGAGTGGCTCTACGCGTATGATGCGACGGCGGTGGCGGTTTAACTCCGTGTCATTCCGGGGCGCGCCGAAGGCGCGAACCCGGAATCCAGAGCCAAGCTCATACCTCTGTGGCTTCCATGGATTCCGGGTTCGCCACTCCGTGGCGCCCCGGAATGACGGCGGTGGGAACTACATGAGTTCGAATCCATAGAGGCGCTCCGCATTCTCCACGAGAATACGATTCCGCGTTGCCTCAACCGCACAGCTTCAACGTGAAGCAATCACACCCTAAAACGACCGCGCGATCAGCCACACGCCTACGGCCGAAAATCCCGCGCCGGAGACCCGCGAAATCAACCGCCCGGCCGGGACGACCTTCTCCAGCAGCACAAAAATCATCAGCAGCGCGATCCACAGCACGTTCATTACGCCGCCGACAAACAACAGCGCCATCAGCATCCAGCAGCAGCCCACGCAATAGAGGCCGTGGCGAAAGCCGAGCGCAAGCGAGCCCGCAGGATCGCCGCGAAATCCGCCGTGCCTCTGGATGAACTGCAAGGGCGATTGGCACTGCCGCAAGCAGGCGTCCTTGAGCGGCGTCCATTGGTAAAGCCCCGCGGCGATCAATGTCAGCCCGGCAAATGTGCTGTTTGCACTCTCCATGGCCGGCGTGAGCCAGCCCGCGCGCTCGACCGCCCATTGCGCCACCGTCGCGATCAGCGAGAAGGAGATCCACGCCAGAAGATAGCCGCCTGCAAGCCACGCGCTCGCTGCAAACGGCTGCTGCTGCGCCGCGGCCTGACGGCCGACGCGCGCATAGAGCAGGATGAGCGGAGCGACGGATGGCGTCATCATGCCGACCATCATCACCGCCCACATGAGGAAGACGAAAGCGAATTCGATCGGCGGCCACGGCGCCGTGATGGGCACCATGAGCCCGCGGCCGGACGGGATCATCCGGAACCCCTCCATGTCCATGCCGCCCATCTCCATGTCGGCGGCAAGCCACAGCAGGTCAGCCCAGGCGAGCATGACGAGCGCGAGAAGACACGCCGCGACGACGGCGCGATCGCGCTTCAGCACCGTGGTCAGCGCCGCGTCGCTCATGACGCCTCAGCGGGCGATGCCGTCCTGGCAGAGATGGATTTCCGCGAACTGCGCGTAGGAATCGGAAAGCGTGAACTTGATCGGATGCAAGACTTTGCTCCAGCCGCGCCCGACCTCGGCGAGCGTGTATTCGAACCCGTCCACCATGTCGATGCGAACGCGATGCTCGGCCTTCGTCACCGGATTGAGGATCGGCTCGCCGCGCCCTTCGGTCACGCCTTTGACGACCACACGGCCGCGCCGTGCCGCGATGTTCGACTCAAAGTCGATCGGCGCAAAGATCGGCGGATGCAGCTTTTCGAACGTGGAGGCAAAGACGTTGAAGATCGTCGCGCCCGGCTTGGTGTCCTGTCCGCTGAGAATGCGGAGCAGTGCGCCGCGCTGATCCTCCGTCGCCGTTTCGTCGATCACGATGGCCGCTTCGCCCTTGCCTTCGTGAATGGCGCCCGGCCAGCGGAAAATTCCGACAAACTTCAGACCATCGAGCTTCGTGTCTCCGTGGTGACCTCGCTCGATTTGCATGCCGGCCACCGCCTGACAAGAACCGTGGGTCGGCAGACCGTCGAATTGGCAAGGACAGCCGTAGGAGCAATTGCAGTTGACGAACTCGCGGCCGTGAATGGTCCAGTTGGTGTCGGCCATATCAGCCTCCCGACGGATCGATGCTTCACTGCTGGATTGCACGCCGATGCTAACAAAGGGACGCAGGCCGCAAAAGCCTGCGTCAAGGTCGCGTCGAGGCGCGAAATTTCCAAACCGGAAATAATGAACGTCCGAGCCGCTTCAGTTGCGTTCGAAACCGTATAGCCGCTCGGCGTTGTCGACGAGGATACGATTGCGCGTCGTCTCGTCCGGCACCCACGCGCCAAGCTGATCGACGAGATCGCCGTCGTTCGGCATTGTTGCCTCGAGCAACACATGCGGCCAGTCGGAACCCCACACCAGACGATCGGGTGCAGCGGCAACCAGTGCATGCGCGAACGGCGTGAGGTCGTTGTACGGCGGCGCTTCGCGCGACGTGCGATACGGCGCCGACAGCTTGGCCCAGCCGCGGCCGGACTTGAGCAGACGGATGAGCGCCTGGAAGCCCGGCGCGTTGAGTCCCTTGTTCGGATCGGGGCGGCCCATGTGATCGATCACGACTTCGGTCGCGAAGCTTCCGAGCATCGTGTTGAGATCGGGATGATCCTCCACATCCAGAAGAAACTGCACGTGCCAGCCGAGCTCCTTCGTTCGCTCCGCGAGCCTGCGCGCCACGTCGAACGCGAGGCCCGTCTTGGCGGTGCGGTTGACGCGAAAGCCGCGCACGCCGTTGTCGGCGAGATGGCGCAGCGCTGCGTCGGTGATGTCCTCGCCGATCAGCGCGATGCCGCACAGCCGGTTCGGATGCGCCTTGATCGCATCGACGATGAAGCGGTTGTCGTTGCCGTAGAGTCCGGTCTGCACGAGGACGCCGCGCGCGATGCCGACCGTGTCATGCATCGCGAGATAGTCATCGAGTGAAACATCCGGCGGCGTGTAGAGCCGGTTCGCGGCCCACGGATATTTGTCGCGCGGTCCGAACACATGGGCGTGGCAGTCGGCCGCCTTCGGCGGCAGTTTCAGCTTTGGCTTGCGCACGTCGAGATGCGGAGGCGCGCACTGAGCCGGTTCAGAGTGCGATGCGGACATTTCCATTTTCCCCGGACGACGACGCGGTCAGTCTAGCGGCGTCACGGACACGTTTGCATCCGGCTTCCGCCGCATTCCGTTCGCAATCGCAACCTCGCGGGCTCATTCGCGAGGTTTGTCGCCGCGCGCCGCGGTTCAATGTTATTCGGCGTCCGAGCTTCGCGCAGATCACCTGATCAACGACACGCTCGCGTCCGAGGAACGGCGCTTATAACGGCGCCTCTGCACAAAATGAAAAAGGCCCGGACGAACCGGGCCTTTCCCAATCTCTGATCCGAAAAAGATCGGCTTACGCCGCTTCTTCCTCGACAGCCTCGTCACCCTCGCCTTCATCGGCGGCCTCGGCCGGCTTCGGACCGCGGCGCGGACCCTTGGCGAGCGCAGCCTCGATCTCCTTGACCGCTTCGGTCTCGGTGACGTGCTGCACGGCCGCGATTTCGCGCGACAGGCGATCGAGCGCGGCTTCGTAAAGCTGACGCTCGGAGTAGGACTGCTCAGGCTGGGTGTCCGAACGGAACAGGTCGCGCACGACCTCCGCGATCGCGACGATGTCGCCCGAGTTGATCTTTGCTTCGTATTCCTGCGCGCGACGCGACCACATGGTGCGCTTGATGCGGGCGCGGCCCTTCAGCGTCTCGAGAGCGCGCTTCACCAGCGGGCCTTCAGCGAGCTTGCGCATGCCGACAGTCGCGATCTTCGCGGTCGGAACGCGGAGCGTCATCTTGTCCTTGATGAAGTTGATGACGAACAGCTCCAGCTTGGCGCCCGCGATCTCCTGCTCCTCGATGGCCATGATCTGGCCAACACCGTGAGCCGGATAAACGATGAACTCGCTGGTCTTGAAACCCTGGCGTTGTGTGGTCTTTTTGGCGGTCATTCCAGGAACTGCTCCTTGCTCCGGCTTGCGGCCGTGCTTGGCGACGGGAGCCCCAGCACGGACATTGCCGCGGGAGGCCTGCGAGGTGGTCCGCCGGCTTGTACCGGCAGAAGATTTCTTGGCCCGCCGGCTTGCGCCGACAGAGCCCTTCTTGGACTTCTGACGCATCTTCCCTGCCACAGCTTATGCGTGCATTTGCACGCCCCTACACGGGTTTATTGAGATATCAGGCCGGAAAAATAATGCTCCCCACGGGGAGCATCCGGCGCAAATCCATGTTGTGGCTTATATAGCACATTTTCTGGAAAAATCAAAGTCTTAACAGCGTCTAGAACGACCAAATCGTCGTCGCGCCGTCACATAATTCGTTAAATCTGGTTAACCCTGGCTACGGAGCGGTATTTTGCTCCGCTTCGGTCAGTCGCCGGCACCTGGGTCCGCCGAAAACTGCTCCAGCTTGTTCGGCTTGCCGTCCCACTCCTTCGAATCGGCGGGCGCTTCCTTCTTCACCGTGATGTTCGGCCAAGTCTTGGCGTATTCGGCGTTGAGTTCCAGCCACTTCTCCAAGCCCGATTCCGTATCCGGCTTAATGGCTTCCGCCGGGCATTCCGGCTCGCAAACGCCGCAATCGATGCACTCGTCAGGATGGATCACCAGCATGTTGGCGCCTTCGTAGAAGCAATCCACGGGGCACACTTCCACGCAGTCCATGTACTTGCAGCGAATGCAGTTCTCGGTGACGACGTAGGTCATTATTTACGGCTCCAAACGGGGGTGGCGTACCGCATGGGGTGCGCAACCGCAAGCGTTCGCGCATGTTTTGGGATCATGGCTCCAAAGACATGGTGAGCGGAGCCGGAAGCAACAAACGGCCTTCAAGATCAACGCTCAATCCGGCTCGTCGTCCCAGCCCTGCAGCCGGTCGATCTGCCGACGTTCTCTTTTGGTGGGACGGCCTGCGCCGTCCTCGCGGGTGCCGGACGGCGGAACCTCGGGCTTCGGCGCGGGCGGCGGCGTGAGGTCCTCGAACAGCGCCTTGGCGATGTCGAACGAACCGCGCCGTTCCGCGTAACCCAGCACCTTCAGGATGCGGACGTTGCGGTCGAGCGCGACGGTGACCACGTCGTCGGGCCGCACCGGACGGCTCGCGGCGTCACAGCGCACGCCGTTGATCCGCACCAGCCCCGCCTCGACGAGCGAAGCGGCCGCGGAGCGCGTCCGCACGACTCTCGCGTGCCACATCCATTTATCGATGCGCTGGCGATCCAACGCACGAGCGGCTCAGGGCCGCTCCTTGTTGGTCTCGAGCTGCGCCTTCAGAGCGAGCAGCTTGGCGAACGGCGAGTTCGGATCAGGCTCCTTGCTGCTGCGTGGCGCCTCCGACGAACCCCAGATCCGGTCGGGGCCCTTGTCGCGTCCGCGGTCGCGATCACGCCGCGGTCCACGATCCGGACGATCACCGCGCTCGGGACGCGGTCCTTTGCGATCACCCTCGTGACGCTTCGGCCTGCTATCGGCGCGTTGCTCGCGGTTCTCACCATCCTTGCGATCACGGTTTCGGTCGTGACGGCGATGACGGCCGCGTCCGTGATCGTCCTTCCTCTCGCCGTCGGCTGATGGCGTGGCGTTCGCACCTTCGGCGGGCGCGGCAGCAACCGCGCCGTCGGCGGCGGGCTGGCCTTCCGTCTTCGCAGCGTCGTGACGGCGATGACGGCGTCCGCCATGCTTCTCCGCCTCGCGGCGGCGCTGATTGCTGCCCGGAGGACGCCCCGGACGCCAGACTTCAACCATTTCGGGTTCGCCAGGCGCAGCAGCCGCGGTCGCTTCAGCCGCCGGTGCGGCTTCTGCTGTAGCGGCTTCAGGCTGCGCAACCGCGTCGGCGGTCGGCTCCGGCACGAGATCCGGGCTCGGTGTCGGCGGCGGCGTGACGAACTCCGGCCCATCGGGAAGGAGCGACTTAGGCGCAGCGGGCGCTTCAATCGTCTCCGCCGCCGGCACAGCGCCGGCAGCATCGGCCGGCGCTTCCTCGGGCGCAGCTTCCGTCGTTGCTTCGGTCGCAGGCGTCTCCACCGCAGCCGCTTCAGCGGGCTTTGCCTCTTCCGGCGGCACGATTGCCTCCGGCGGTTTCGGCCGCTTCTCCATGCGATAGCCGAGCGAGCGCAGGATCGAGGCGAAATCCTCGCCCGATGCGCCGGTCAGCGACGTCATCGCACCCGTCACGGTGAAACCGCGTCCATCGAACGCGCCGGGCGGCTTCGCACCGGCCGCGCCTTCGCGCCAGGCGAGCGCCGGACGAATGAGATCGGCCAGCCGCTCCAGGATATCGACGCGGATCGCGCGCTCGCCGCAGATGCGATAGCCGACGGTGCGATAAAGCGCCTTCGGCGTTTCCGCATCGACCGGGATCGAGGTGCGTCCGCTGCCCGCGAGCCGCTGGAGGTCGTCGAGACCCTTCGCCTCCGGGTTCTCGTGCTTGAGCATCCAGAGCTGCGCGGCGAGGCTGCGCGGCGCAGGCTTCAACAGACCCGGCAGATAAAGATGATAGGCGCCGAAGCGGATGCCGTACTTGCGCAGCGTCGCGCGGGACGGCTGATCGAGACCCTTTACGTCCTCGGCAACCTTCTGGCGCTCCAGAACGCCTGTGGCTTCGATGATCTGGAAGGCGACGCCACGGGCGATGCCGGTGATGTCGTCAGCAGCGGCCAGCGCGAACAGCGGACCAAGCAGCCGTTCGATATGAGACTTGAGCCAGAGATCGAGCCGCGCCTGCACCGCTTCACGCGATGCGCCGGTGAGCTGCTCGTCGGCGATCACCCGCACGCGCGGACGCAGCACGTCGTCGCCCGGAATGAGCTTGCCGACCGCCGAGCCTGTCCAGCGCAGCGTGCCGTCGGATGACAGAACGAAATCGCGTTCCGGCGCCTGCGACACTTTGGTCGCGCGCGCGTCGATCTCACCCGCAAGCGCGCTGCGTGCCGCAGCCTGCAGGGCTTTCGAATCCGAACCGCCCTCGGTCGCATCCGGGGCGAAGGTGAAGCCGTCGAGCCGGCCAATCGCGTGGCCTTCGACCACGACTTCACCGGTTTTCTTGATTTCTGTTTCCAATGTCGTGTTCTCGCGCAGTCGCCGCATCAAGACGCTGGTGCGGCGGTCAACGAACCGCTCGGTGAGACGCTCGTGAAGTGCATCCGAGAGCTTGTCCTCGACGCTGCGTGTGACAGCTTGCCAGTGTTCAGGATCGGCGAGCCAATCCGGTCGGTTCGCCACGAAAGTCCAAGTCCGTACATGCGCAATCCGGTTCGAGAGCGTATCGATGTCGCCGTCGGTGCGGTCGGCCTGCATGACCTGGCTGGAGAACCAGTCATCGGCAATTGTACCCTTCCGCATCAAGAATCCATAGAGGGTCGCTACAAGCTCCGCGTGCGTTGCCGGTGCGATCTTCCGGTAGTCCGGAACCTGACAGGCCTCCCACAAGCGCTCAATGGCCGCCCTGTTGGTCGCCATTGCGCGAATTTCTTCATCACGTGCAGCGTGTTCCAGCACCAGGATATCTTCAGCGAGCGGCGCGCGCGTCAAACCTTGTTCGCTGGGCGTCATCGAAAGCGATGCCTGCAACGCGCCGATGGACGAAAATTCCAGCTCAGTGTTGCGCCATTGCAGCACTTTGATCGGCTCGAACGCATGCGCTTCCAGCGCGTGCACCGTGTCGTCGTCGAACGGCGCGCAGCGGCCCGTCGTTCCGAACGTGCCGTCGCGCTGGGCACGGCCGGCGCGGCCCGCGATCTGGGCCAACTCCGCGGTGTTGAGACGGCGGAACTGATAGCCGTCGAACTTGCGGTCGGATGCGAAGGCGACGTGATCGACGTCGAGATTGAGGCCCATTCCGATCGCGTCGGTCGCGATCAGATATTCGACGTCGCCGTTCTGGTAGAGCGCGACCTGCGCGTTGCGGGTGCGCGGCGACAACGCGCCCATCACCACCGCAGCGCCGCCGCGCTGGCGGCGGATCAATTCGGCGATGGCGTAAACCTCATCGGCCGAGAACGCGACGATGGCGCTCCGCCGCGGCAGGCGCGTGATCTTGCGGTCGCCGGAGTGAATGAGCGTCGAAAGCCGCGGACGCTGAACGATGTTCGCACCGGGAAGAAGCCGCTCGATCATCGGCCGCACGGTCGCCGCGCCGAGCACCATCGTTTCCTCGCGGCCGCGGCGGTTGAGCATGCGATCGGTGAAGACATGGCCGCGGTCGAGGTCCGAGCCGAGTTGCACCTCGTCGATAGCGACGAAGGCGACGTCCAAATCGCGCGGCATTGCCTCGACAGTCGCGACCCAGAAACGCGGGTTCTTCGGCTTGATCTTCTCTTCGCCGGTGATCAGCGCGACGTTCTCGGGTCCGACCCGATCGCAGACCTTGTTGTAAACCTCGCGCGCCAGCAGCCGCAGCGGCAGGCCGATCAGGCCCGACGAATGCGCCAGCATCCGCTCGATGGCGAGGAAGGTCTTGCCGGTGTTGGTCGGCCCGAGCACCGCGGTGACCCCGGCGCCACGCAGGCGGCCGTCGCGGCTGATGGGCGACGAGAACGAAAGCGACATCGTTTTCCTGGGTAAAAGCGGCCCGTGTCAGGGGCTGAGCCGCCTTCCTGTACCACTATGCTCCACAATGGAGCCCTGCAAACGGCCGTCCCTTAAGGTTGGGAACGAGTCTGGAACGAAACGCGCCCGAATCGCTGACTCGCGCGCTGTCGGGCTTCGTTCACCGCGATATGTCGACCACGGCTGCATCCGACATACAAGATCAGGTAGCAAGGACGCCTCCGCGACGACATTTCGCCCCCAGATTTCTTAACAGCGGCGGACAACAGCTCCTCCGGCAGAGTCAAGCGGCCCGTACTGTGAATATCGGGTGGACAAATAGGGTCGCCAGGGCGCCGGCGCTATCGGGCCGATTACTGGGTGCGGGAACCGGCGGCGGCGGCGCGGGGCGGCTGGGCCGCGGTCACGAACTGGGTCGCCTCCATCACCCCGACGCCGATCGGGGTCGGAATGATGACGCGGTAGGGCACCACCACGCGGGTGGCGGCGACCGGTGCGAACCAGATTTCCATGTCGCGTTGCTTGACGAGATACTTGATCGCGGCGCGATCCGGCACGTGACCGGCGACCGGCGAGAAATACACCGCGCAGACCACCACCGGGCCTTCGTACCCCTTGTCGGTCTTCACCTGCTCGATACGCTTAAACACCAGCGCCAGATCGTAGCGGACGCGGCCATCGAAGATCGGCAGCACACGCTGGCAGGCCTGCGGCGAAACTGGATTGCCGCTGCCAGACACGCGCAGCAGCATCGCGCTCATCGGATCGATGGCGCCTTTGCGATGCGCGTCGGTGAGCGGAATGCGCTCGGGGTTCGGCTGGGTCGGCGGCGAGATGGCGAAGTCCTTCACATCGCCCTTCTCGAGCACCATGCGAATCTCTTCGGTCTTTTTGTCCGCCGTAATGCTGCCAGCGAAACTCGCCGGAACCGGCATTCCCTGCACCATGTAGCCGCGGGAGGCGCCGCTGCCCTGGCCGGAGGCGAACACGCGAAGCATGCCCGAGGTCGCGCCGGAGGCAGCAGCGGTATACTGGTCCTCGGCGATGTCGATGACCCAGGCGCCCTTCCCGATCGGCAATCCACCAAGGGTCACCGTGTAACGGGCATCGACCCGGCCCTGGGCCTCGGCGGGCGAGGCCGCAAAAATGCTCGTGAGCGCAGCAAAGGCTCCCGCAGCCAGCAGAACAAGCCGGACGGCACCGAGGCTCACGATTCCAATTCTCCGAAAATTCTGCTTTGCGAGTCGCAGCTTAACGAGCATTTGCCGCGCCAATCAGGCCCGATCAAGGCATTCCTCGCGCAGGCTCGGCGCTTATCCCCGGTCTCGGGCCGGAATACGTCGTTTCTATGATTAACGGAACCGCGGCGGGACGGTTCTTTGACGGTCCTTTGCCTTGACGCCCCTGCCCCCCGTCTTTATACGTCCGCGGTCCTTCAGGGACATCGATTTCCGCGTCAAATTCCGAGGTTTGTTATGTCACGGCACTGCGACCTGACCGGCAAGGGTCCCATGGTCGGCCACAAGGTAAGCCACTCGAACATCAAGACGAAGCGGCGGTTTCTGCCGAACCTGCTGAACGTCACCTTGATGTCGGACGCGCTCGGCCGCTCGTTCAAAATGCGCGTGTCGGCGAATGCGCTGAAGTCCGTCGATCATCGCGGCGGTCTGGATGCATTCCTGCTCAAGGCGAGCGACAAGGATCTCGCGCCGAAGGTGCTCGAGATCAAGCGTAGCCTGCGCAAGAAGCTGGCGGCGGCGAGCTAAGCTCCGAAGCCGTTCGAGTTTATGGAAACGCGGCCCTTTGGCCGCGTTTTTGTTTGGGCCGCGTTTTGTTTTCAGTCGTTGAGCGCGAACTGAAGCAGGATCGTGCGCTGAAGCGGCGAGAAATTGTCGTCGGAGATGAGCGTCAGCACCATCGCGCCGTCGGCTGCGCGATGGATGGAGATGCCTTCCATATTGTCGATCTGCTGACCCATGTCGGCAACGAACACATCGGGCCCTTCAAGCAGCGCGCCGGCTTTCACACCGGACAACGCGAGCTTCCGAATCCGGATCGCAAGACCCCTCACCCACGAGAAGCGCCGCTCCAGGATCAGGAGATCGCCCTTTGGCGTGATGGTGCAATCGCTGATGTCGAAATCGTCGGTGCGCTTCACCGTGAAGGTGCCGGCAGGCGGGTTGAGCAGGAAGCCGATGATGTTGCCAGCCGGGTCGAGACCGCGTTCGGAGATCGCGATCAGCGTGCCCGCCAAGGGCTGTCCCTTTGAAGGCACCGCGAGACATTCGATGCCTTGATTGGCCGGCAGCGTCTTCATAAGCGGCGGCACCGGGATCGGTACGCCGCGGGCACGCTGACCGTCTTTCGCGTCGAAACGTAAAATCTCATGCACGCGCTCGAAGCCGACAAAGAGCGTCGTGCCGTCGCCCGCAAGCGATTCCGAATCGAACCAGCCGCGACGGCTTCGCGTCGGCTTACCGTCGGCGCCGAGGATCGGCGCGGTCTCAGCATCGGCAATCGCGATCGGCGTGGTGCCGCGATAGACGATGCGGCCGCGCAGCCACGTGCCGCGATCGCTCACCACAAGGAACCGCGCGCCGTCGGCATCCATCTTCAGCGACGAAAGCCCGCCGAACTCCTTCGCGGACGAGGTGAGCACCAATCCGCCCCGAAACGTCAGCGAGCCGAATTGCGTGCGCGCGGGTTCGCGCGGATCGAAAGTCTCGATCGCCTGCGCCCGGATTTCGATCTTGCGGCCCTGATCGGCGCGCGACCCCGGCGCCTGCGCGGCGACGGGCCACACGAGAACACAAAGCGCGGCCAGAATGGCCAGGCAGTTCTTCACGGTGCGGCCCTGGTGGGAACGAATCTCAGTGCAGTTTACGCGAAACCCGGCGCGTCGGCGCGCGCATTTCTTCGGCGGCGTGCTCTTCGAACAGCTCGGCGAGCTTCTCGGTCATCGCGCCGCCGAGCTCCTCGGCGTCGACGATGGTGACGGCGCGGCGGTAGTAGCGCGTCACATCGTGGCCGATGCCGATGGCGATCAACTCAACCGGCGAGCGGGTCTCGATCTCTTCGATGATCCAGCGAAGATGCCGTTCGAGATAGTTGCCGGGATTCACCGACAGCGTGGAGTCGTCGACCGGTGCGCCGTCCGAGATCATCATCAGGATCTTACGTTGTTCCGGACGGGCAAGGAGCCGCTTGTGCGCCCAATCGAGCGCCTCGCCGTCGATGTTCTCCTTCAGCAAGCCCTCGCGCATCATCAGGCCCAAGTTCTTGCGCGCACGCCGCCACGGCGCATCCGCCGACTTGTAGATGATGTGGCGCAGGTCGTTGAGGCGGCCGGGGTTCGGCGGCTTGCCAGCGGCGAGCCACGACTCGCGCGACTGCCCGCCCTTCCACGCCCGCGTGGTGAAGCCGAGGATCTCGACCTTCACGCCGCAGCGCTCCAGCGTGCGCGCAAGAATGTCAGCGCAGGTTGCAGCAACGGTGATCGGGCGGCCGCGCATCGAACCCGAGTTGTCGAGCAGCAGCGTCACGACCGTATCGCGGAAGTTGGTTTCCTTCTCGTGCTTGAACGAGAGCGGATGCATCGGGTCCATGATGATGCGGGTGAGACGCGACGGATCGAGCATGCCCTCTTCGAGATCGAACTCCCAGGCGCGGTTCTGCTGCGCCATCAAGCGGCGCTGCAAGCGGTTGGCGAGCCGCGCCACGACGCCCTGCAGGTGCGAAAGCTGCTTATCGAGATAGCCGCGCAGCCGGTCGAGCTCTTCCGGCTCGCAGAGATCCTCCGCGGGCACCATCTCGTCGAAGCGCTGGGTGAACGGCTTGTACTCCGGACCGCGCGGTTCGTTCTGGCGGCCGCGCGGACGCCACGGCTCCGCGGCGGTTTCCGACTCGCCCATCTCGGAATCGTCTGCGAGATCGGCGGCCGGCGCATCGACAGCCTCGTCCGAGGTCTCGGCGGCATCGGCGGAGGCTTCCGCCTCCTCCATGCTCATCTTGTCCATATCCTCGGAATCGGCGGCCTCGCCCTGCTCGCCGTCCTGATCCTGCTTCTTGTCCTGATCGCCCTCCTCGCCCTCTTCCTCCTCATCGGAGCTCGAGCGGTCCTCGCCCATGTCGAGCGATTCCAGGAGATCGTGAACAGCGTCGCCAAATTTGCGCTGGTCCTCGAGCACCTTGCCGAGCTTATCGAGACCCTTGCCGGCACGATCCTCGATGAACGGGCGCCACAGATCGACAAGCTTCTTCGCCGCAGGCGGCGGCGCCTCGCCGGTCAGCCGCTCACGCACCATCAACGCGACCGCCTCTTCGATCGGCGCGTCGGCACGGTCGGTGATCTCGTCGAATTTGCCGCGATGGAATTTGTCGTCGAGCATCGCGGCGAGGTTGCGCGCGACACCCTGCATGCGCTTGGAGCCGATCGCCTCAACACGCGCCTGTTCGACCGCGTCGAACACCGCGCGCGCCTGCTGGCCGCCCGGCATCAGCCGGCGATGCACTGCCGGATCGTGGCAGGCGATCTTCAATCCAATCGCGTCGGCATGGCCGCGCACAATGGCGGCTTCTTGCCGCGTCAGCTTGCGCGCCGGCTCCGGCAGGCGCGCCTTGCCGCCGACCAGGCCCGGACGCTCGGCGGCAAACGAGACTTCAAGATCGGATTTGCGCGAAAGCGCACGCAAGCATCCGCTCACCGCGCGCTTGAACGGCTCAGCGGGAGATTCCTTGCTCGGTGTCTTGGGCTTCTGATTCGAGGACATTACAGAGCCTTGCTCATCCAAACGCGGTCATGACCGGCGGGAAACTGCTTCAGTCGTCCAAACTCGCGGTAGCCAAGCTTCTTGTAGAACCCGGGAGCCTGGAAACTAAACGTGTCGAGATAGACATGACGGACGCCGCGCTTGCGAGCTTCCTTTTCCGCCGACTCCATCAACGACCTGCCCAATTTCTTGCCGCGATATTTATCCGACACCCAAAGCAGACTGACGAACATCCAGCCGAAATAAGTTTCGCCTACGACGCCGCCGACGATGGCACCCTTGTCCTTCACGGTTACCGTCAGGGGCTTGTAGTCGGACTTGCCAACAACCCCAGTGTTGAAGGCGCGCAACCCCTTCATGATCTCGCGCCGCGCCGGCCCATGCACTCTTTCGAGTTTCAGGGACGGCATCGGGCACGTCTCAGCTCAGCGCGATGTTCACCGACGACTCCGGCAGTTCGACGCCGAAGCAGCGCTGATAGAACTCGGCGACGATCGGCCGCTCGAGCTCATCGCACTTGTTGAGGAACGTCAGGCGGAACGCGAAGCCGACATCCTTGAAAATGTTCGCGTTCTCGGCCCAGGTGATCACCGTGCGGGGGCTCATGACGGTCGAGATGTCGCCGTTCATGAACGCATTGCGCGTGAGATCGGCGACGCGGACCATCTTGTTGACGACGTCGCGGCCTTCCTCGTTCTGGTAGTGCTTGGCCTTCGCCAGAACGATGTCGACCTCGTTGTCGTGCGGCAGATAGTTCAACGTGGTCACGATGTTCCAGCGGTCCATCTGCGCCTGGTTGATCTGCTGCGTGCCGTGATAGAGGCCCGAGGTGTCGCCGAGGCCGACCGTGTTCGCGGTCGCAAAGAGGCGGAACGCCGGATGCGGCTTGATCACGCGGCTCTGGTCGAGCAGCGTCAGACGGCCCGAGGATTCCAGCACGCGCTGGATCACGAACATCACGTCCGGGCGGCCGGCGTCATACTCGTCGAAGCAGAGCGCGACGTTGTTGACGTAGGCCCACGGCAGGATGCCGTCGCGGAATTCGGTGACCTGCTTGCCGTCCTTGACGACGATGGCATCCTTGCCGATCAGGTCGATGCGGCTGATGTGGCTATCGAGGTTGACGCGCACGCACGGCCAGTTGAGGCGCGAGGCGACTTGCTCGATGTGCGTCGACTTGCCGGTGCCGTGATAGCCCGAGACGATGACGCGGCGGTTGTAAGCAAATCCGGCCAGGATCGCGAGCGTGGTCGCACGATCGAAGCGGTAGTCCGGATCGACGTCGGGAACGTGATCGTCGGCCTTCGAGTAGGCCGGCACTTCCATGTCGCTGTCGATGCCGAAAAGCTGGCGCACCGACACCTTGAGGTCGGGCATGCCGGGCGTGGTTTGAGTCGCGGTTGCCATAAGTACTCCGTGGCCCCGGAACGGCGCGGGGCCGCAATACTGACCGGGATTGGATCTGATTATGGGGGCAACCTAGCAAACGCGGGTGCGGTGCGGAAGCGGCTCAGTGCATAGCTAAGTTGCTGCAATTTCAAATAGGTACGCGCTCTGGCTGCGGCAACCGGGCCCCGGCTATCGGGAAAAGCGGGCCCGAATCTTTGGCTCGCCGGTAGGCGAAAACCGGCCGGATAAGCCGGATCTTACGTTTCCGGACGGCCCAACCGCGCGCCGCGCCCAGGTTGCCGCCGGGCGGGGGCGGGTGCGCCGGCCGCCCGATCGGGACAAGGCTGACAAAGCGGTCACCGGCCCCAGCCCGCCCTGATAGTTCGGGAAGGGCCGAACTATCAGGGCGCCAAAGCATGCCAACATGCAGGACAACGGTTCAACGATTCAGATGAATTCATGACAGGCCCTGTGTCGAGCGATCGTGCCACTGCGCGAGCCGAAGACGAGTCGGCGCTGCGCTATCGCGGCTGGCGTGTCGTGTTCGCCTGCTATGTCGCCGCCGTGTTCTGCTGGGGCTACGCCCTCTATGGGCATGGCGTCTATCTCACCGAATTAAACCGCCTGCACGGCTGGCCCACCTCGCTGATCGCCAGCGCCACCACCGGCTTCTATCTGCTCACCGCGGCGCTGGTTGTGTTCATCAGCGACGCCCTGACGCGACTCGGGCCGAAGCGCGTCATGCTGATCGGCGGTGCTTGTTTCGCTGCTGCCGTCGCGCTGATCGCAGTCATCACCGAGCTTTGGCAACTCTACGTTGCCTATCTGATCATGTCGGTCGGCGCCGCCTCGATGCACGTCGGCGCGATCTCGAACGTGGTCGGTCTATGGTTCGATCGCCAGCGCGGGCTCGCGATCAGCCTTGCGCTCAACGGCGCGAGCTCTGGCGGCATCCTGATCACACCGGCGCTGGTGCTTGCGATCGCCCATTTCGGCTTTTCCAACGCCATGCTCGGCTCGGCTCTGCTGATCGTCGTGGTGCTGCTGCCGATCATCACGCTCTGGATCGACCGGCCCTCCGCGCAGACTGCAGTTGCGAAGCAGGAAACATCAGCAATTTCAGCAGCCACGATGACGCGTCGCGACGCATTGCGCGATCTCGCGTTCTGGAGCGTGGCGGCGCCGATTGCGATGGCGCTGACAGCACAAGTGGGATTTCTGGTTCATCAGATCGCGTTTCTTGAGCCGCTGCTGGGCCGCGCGCAGGTCGGCCTGTCTGTCGCCGCGCTGACCGTGGCGGCGATTACCGGCCGCTTCGTCTTGGGTGCCTATGCCGCGCGGGCCGACATTCGCCGCGTCGCATTCTGGTCGTTGCTGAGCCAGGCCGTCGCGCTCGTCGCGATGACGCTAACGGCAAATCCCGCCGCGTTGTTTGCCGCCTGCGCGGTGTTCGGCCTCTCGGCCGGCAACCTGCTGACGTTTCCCGCGCTGATCATTCAGCGCGAATTCGACGCGAAGGCATTTGGAATGCTCGTCGGCCTGTCATGGGCCATCAGCCAGTTCACTTACGCCTTCGGGCCGGGCCTGCTCGGCATCATGCGCGACGCGTCCGGCGGCTACGCCACGCCGCTCGCGCTCTGCATTGGGTTGGATATCGCGGCAGCGGTGCTGATCGTGATGCGTCCACGCCGCTGACGGGCGCTCAAGCGGAGGCTCAGTTCACCAGCACCGCGCCGTCGCAACGGACGCCCGTCACCCAGACATCCGCCTGACCCAAACCGACGCCGAGCGATGTCAGCGTTTGGTACAGCAACTGGTCGATCGGAGACGTGGCGGCACTCAGGATGCCGGCCACCTGGCTGGTCAGGAGCCCCGGCAGACCGAGGCCGAGGCCGAGCACATTGACTTGAAGATCGAGATTGCCGAGCAGGCTCGCCGTGAGCGACGACGTGTAGTTCTGGGTGCTCACGGTTTTCTTGGTTTGCTGAACGATGTCCGAATAACTGAAGGTCACCGGCGTCGGCGACATGTTGGACATGGTGACGTGAGCGCGGCCGGTCACGTTGAGCAGCCCCGTATTCACCAGAGCAGCCGCCGGCGGGTTGGGCGGCGAGCTGAAATTGCCGAAATCGGAGCTGGAAACATTGCCGATCCAGGCATCGATGATCGCGGGTGTGACGCCGAGCGTCACGGTTGAGGTGGACACGTTCGGGAATCCGCAGCTTACCGAATTCAGCGTCGCGCTCGCCGAGGCGACTTGGACATAGATCGGAACCTGAATCGCCGCGATTGATCCGCTGCCCAGGAGGCTGACGGTGAGCAAAATCCGGGTCTGCGCCGTGTAAGCGCTCGCGCCGGCCGGGCCGACGCCCATCCAGCTCGCGCCCTGCGGCCGCTGGCCGACCGCCAGCTTCAGAGTGGCGCCGGCGATACCGGCGACATTGAGATTCAGCGCGGTTTGGACCTGATACTGGCCGTTGGCAATCTGGGCCGCGACATTCACCATGTCGAGGGCCGAGGCCGTGACGCCGACCTTCGGCTTCTGACCGAGCGGCATCGAACTATACGGCCCCATCGCCAGCAGCGGCGCCACCGCGACCTTGTTGCTCGCCCCTTGCACCGATTGCGCAACGTTGGACAGTGCCGCTTTCGATGTACCCGTTGCGCCGACGGCGTTCTGCCCTGCGTCGGACATCGCATTGAGCATGGAGCCCACACTGACGTTCGAATTGATAACCGAGTTGTATGTGGGTCCCGTGATCTGGGCACGCGTCGCCAGCGCGTTGGCGAAATCGAACATGTCGAGCTGCACGTTGGCGAGCGAATTGTAATCCATCGCCGTCAGCGAGAGGTTCGTGCCGAGCATCGAGCCAAGCGTCTGATTCAGAAGCCCGTTGCTCAGGGAAGCGAGCCGAGACCCGATCACAAACGAGGCAAAGCCGGATTGGGTCGCGGTCGCCTGCGTCTTGATCTGGAAACTGTCGCTGCCGCTCAGCACGCGTCCGAACAAGAGCGGCGTGGTGGTCTGC
>BFBZ01000276.1_pt1 | contig 59400 bp, 47 predicted proteins | sample 1888401 | NCBI WGS metagenome assembly BFBZ01 (sample SAMD00112614, study PRJDB3348) | symbiont metagenome | host: Chara braunii
CCCTTGCCGGGCATTACCCGCCGGTGCAGGTGATGGCACTGCGCGGCCTCACCGCCCTGCCCCTGGTGTGCCTGTACATCGGCTGGCGGCGCGAGACAGCCGGCGTCTTCAACCGCCGCCTGCGTTGGCGACTGCACCTGCTGCGCACCGCGCTGAACATGACGATGCTCGTGCTCTTCGTCCATGGCCTGAAGACCCTGGGCCTGGCCGAGGCCTACACGCTCACTTTCATCGCTCCGCTGCTGATGGTGCTCATCGCCGTGCCGCTGCTGGGCGAGTCGGTCCAGCCGCGGCACTGGATCGCCATCGGGCTCGGCTTCATCGGCGTCGTGATCGCACTGAGGCCAGAGCAAGGCGCATTCCTCTCGACGGGTGCGCTGGCGATCCTGGTGGCCGCGGCCTGCTATGCGCTGTCGAACATGCTGGGCCGGCTCATCAGCCGCACAGAGTCGAGCGCTTCGCTGGTCTTCTGGACCACGGTCGGCATGGCTGTGGGCGGCAGCCTGGCATCGGCGCCGCAATGGGTGCCCGTCCAGTCCCAGCACGCGTGGCTGCTCGCGGGCTTGGCCGCCAGCGGCTTCCTGGGCCAGCTGGCCATCGCCGAGGCCTTCCGCCACGGCCAGGCCGCTGCCATCGCCCCCTTCGAATACAGTGCCCTCGCCTGGGCGCTCGTGTTCGACTGGGTGTTCTGGCAGGCTGCGCCCGATGCATGGACACTGGGTGGCGGGGCGTTGATCGTGGCGAGCGGGCTGTGGCTCGCGCGGAGCGAGGCGCCGAAGGCTGCGCGGGACAAGCGGCAGGCTGCCTGAGTTGCGGCAAGACGCGCGTGTGAGGACGCATGCTCTTCCGACACCACCCGAAAGGTGAACATCGATGAGGTTCTTTCCCAGCAGGACGATCGATGGATTCCTCCACATCGTCGATGGAGCCCAGGGGCTTTTCTTCGTTTCCGGGGCCGCATTGGCAGCGGCCGTTGGTCAACTGATGCTCGGCGGCATTCCTGCAGCGCTGGCGTTGGGAATGTTCTTGAGATTCAAGCGTGGTCGAGTTCGCAAATGAAGCTCCTCGCGATAGCTGCCATTGACGGATACCAGCGATTCATTTCGCCGTACAAAGGCTTTGGCTGCGCGCATCGGGTGCAGACGGGCAGAGCTTCGTGTTCGCAGTTCGCAAAGAGAGCCATCGCCCGCCTCGGAATGGTGACCGGGCTCCTGCTCACCATGCGACGCTTCGAAGCGTGTGCCGAATCGGCTCGAATACTCTCAAGCACGCAAGCCCAGCCCGCCGCAACGCCGCCGGAAGCTCCCACCGAGGCTTGCCCTGTCTGGTCTCGCTGGGGTGCGAAGAAGCTTTCGGTGTGCTGTGCGTGCTGCGCCTACTGGCCCAGCTAGGGCAACGCCCAGCCAAAGCTTCCCCTTCCGGACAAGCACGTAACCATGACATCCGAAGACATATTCCAGGCAGTCGAGAAATGGAGCGGCTGCGCCATCTCACTTCCCTTGCGGGCAACGCTGTCCAGAATCAACGACGCCCCCGTCGGCGATCTCGCGTATTTCTACGCCCTCGCCGATCTTCTCGAACGCAACCAGACCTACGAAACCCGGGAGTACTGTCCCGGCTGGTTGACGATCGGCGATGACGGCGGAGGCAGTGCCATCGTGGTGACTCCGGACAAGTGGCCGACAGCTGTGTACCTGGTGGGCCACGGCAGCATGTCCCGCGCCGACTTCGTCGAAGTGGCCGAAGACCTCGATGAGTGGGTGCGTTCGGGCTGCAAGCTGTAGACCGATGGGCATTCCGGATCTCCGGCTCGCACGGGTACTGCGAGCCGAAGACTCCTCAGCCCCGCTCAGGGTGCCAGCGTGAGCTTGAAGATCTTGTTGCCGTTGGATGCGCCCACGTAGACGGTCCCGTCGCCGGCCACCGCCACGCCGATCGGAAAATTGAACGTCAGCGCCGCGCCGGTGCTGTCCCTCAACGTGTTGATCTCGCCCGCAGGCGTGACCACGCGCGCCACGCCGTCCCAGGCATGGGTCAGGAACACGTTGTCATGCGCATCCACCGTCACGCCGTAGGAGTAGCCGAGCTTGGCCGGCGTGGCGGCCGTTCCGTCGATCACGCCGCCGTTGGCGCAATCGCCCAGCAGCGTGCTCACTGTGGCGCTGGCCACGTCGATCTTGCGCAGGCACAAGCTGTCGGTGTCCGTGTCGTACAGCGTGCGGCCATCGCGGCTGATCGCCAGGCCCTGCGGGCGGGCAAACTGGGCGGCCGTGCCGACCCCGTCCAGGTTGGCCTGCGTGCCGTCGCCCGCGAGCGTGCTCGTGGTGCCATCGGCCGCGACCTTGCGCACGCGCTTGTTTCCCAGGTCTGCCACGAACAGATTGCCTGCGCCGTCGAGCGCAATGCTGGCAGGGTTGCTGAACATCGGAACGGCCGGGCTGTCGGCGTACCCGCTGGTGCCGCCGCCCACCCAGGTGCTGTAGGTCGTGGCGTTGGCGGCGATCTTGTTGATGCGATGCTGGTCGCTCACGTACAGGGTGCCGTCAGCTGCCAGTGCCAGGCCATACGGCGTGTTCATGGTCGTCCCCGGCGTTACTTCCACGCCGCTGCCGCTGGCCGTGTCGATCCTGTAGACCGAGCCATTGCCGCCCATTGCCACGTAGAGGTTCGCCCCGCTGGCATCCAGAACGAGTTGATAGGGACTGCCGTAGGTCACCCCCGTGGTCGCCAGCACATTCGCGACCCAGGGCTTGACCGTCAGCGTGGCAGCACGGCTGGTCACGCCGCTGTCGGAGCCCGTCACTCGCACGCGCAGCTGCTGCCCGCTGTCGGCCAGCTGACTGGCGCCTGTGGTGAAGCTGTCACCGGTGGCGCCGGAGACATCGGTCCAGTTGGCGCCGCCATCGACGCTGCGCTGCCACTGGTAGGTCTTGGCGCGCGCGGCCTGCACCTTCAACGTGGCGGCCATGCCCTGGCCAATGGTGGTATCCGATGGCTGCGTCGTGATGGAGGGCGTGGTGTCTTCCGGCGCGGGCGCTGGTGCCGGCGTTCCCTGCGAAGCAGGCGCGGGCGCTGGTGCGGGAGCGACAGCGAAGCCGGGGAAGCCCCCGCCTCCGCCTCCACCGCCGCCACAGGCCGCCAGCACGAGGTTCATCATCAGCAGCGCTGCGGGTGTGCGCAATGCACGGGAAACGGTACGACGGGTATTCATGATGGGCCTTCCTTGTTTCAAGTGGAGTGAACGGGAAGGCTCCACGGTAGGGTCGGCTACATCTGCAATCCAGTGTCGAAGGTCATCGCAAAGCGCAGAAAAAAAGATGCTCAGGCGCGCATGCGAGCGTGCGTCGCATCGTGTCTTCCCAGCAATGCGAGGGCCTGCAGAAGCCTGTCGGCAGCCACCGGCTTGAGCAGCACCTGCAAGCCGGAGTCGAGCATCTGCTGCTGTCGCTGCGGCGCGGTCTCCCCGGTGATCAGCAGCACCTGCAGGCCGGGGCCGAAGCGTGCGCGCAGTCGCTGCGCCACGGCCAGCCCGTCGGCACCGTCGGCCAGCCGCACGTCGCACAGCAGCACTTCGACGGGGACACTTTCGAGCGCGGCTTGCACCAGCACGGCGTCGGCCTCGGCCTCGCTGGCCACTGCGTCGATGGTCACGCCATGGGCCTGCAGCAGCCCGGTGACGGCCTGGCGGATCGCGGCTTCATCATCGATGACCAGCACGCGCCGCGGCAACGGCAAGGCAGCGCCCGGGCGTGCAATGAGAGGCGCGACACCCGAAGCCGTCACCGCCGGAAGCACCAGGCGAAAGCGACTGCCGCGATACAGGCGCGAACGCACCTGCAGCGGATGCGCCAGCAGGCGTGAGAGCCGCTGCACGATGGACAGGCCGATGCCCAGTCCCTTCGCCCGATCGCGCCCAGGATTACCGATCTGATAGAACTCGTCGAAGATGCGGCTCAGGTGCTCGTCCGCGATGCCGATGCCGGTATCGCACACGTCGATCCAGACCTGCGGCCCGCGTGCACGAGCGGCCACCACCACACCGCCACGAGGCGTGTACTTGAGTGCGTTGTCCACGAGATTGGACAGCAGCCGCCGCAACAGCTGCGGGTCGCTCAGCACCCAGCAAGGCGTGGCAAGCAGCCGCAGTTGCAGATCGCGATCGGCCGCCGGCGCTGCGAACACATTGTTGAGCGAGAGGAACAGCGGATTGAGTTCCACCGGCCGGATCTGCGGCGCCACCTCGCCGGCATCCAGCCGCGAGATGTCCAGCAGGGTATCCAGCGAATCGCCGAGCGTTCCGACGGCATCCATCAACCGTGCCGCGTGATCCCAGTCTTCGCTGCCCTTGAGCTTCTTCTCGATGACTGCGCCGAACAACGCAATGGCATGCAGGGGCTGGCGCAGGTCGTGGCTTGCGGCTGCGAGAAAGCGCGTCTTCTCGTCGCTGGCGCGCTGGGTGGCGGCAATCTGGTGGCTGAGCTGCTCGGCCAGTGCTTCCTTCTCGAAACGCATGGTCAGTGCGGCGGTCAGCAGCCGGTGATGCTGCAGCGCGAACATGATCATCACGCACATGTACAGCAGGCAGCCGCTGGCCAGGAACAGGTGCGTGCTGTCGCCGCGCCAGGCCAGCGCCAATGTCAGGCTCGCCATGCTGGGCACGATGAAGCGTGGAATGTTGCGCTTGAGAACGGCCAGCGACAGCGCACCGCCGGCGCAACCGCCCATCATCATCACGATGACCATGACCCAAAGACCCAGGTGCCGCCCCGCGGGAACGCACAGCCAGGGCGCAAGGCCCCAGACGCACGAGCGCAGCAGCACGTTGCGCGCATTGAAGCGCGCCCAGTACTCGGGATGGGCCGCCGCATCGGGGCTGCGCTGATAGCGCCGATAGGCGCGTCGCAATGTCAGTGCCAGGTGCAGCGCCATCCACAGCAGCACCTGCCAGCGCCACGTGGCCAGGAAAAGGCCGATGCCCAGCGACTGCGCAGTGAGGAAGTCCGCAAGATAGGCTGCCGGCGCGTTGGCATGGACCGTGGCCACCTGCTCGCGCAGCACCCGCTGGGCCAGCTCGGGCGGATGCAGGTCGTTCATCGCAGGCATCGCCACGTCGAAGGCCGCATGGCGCGGAGGGGTCACTTCAGGCTGCTGATGAGCTGGGCTCGCGAGCGCATGCCGAACAGCAACAACAGCGTGGACACATGGTTCTTGATCGTGCCCTCGGTCAGGTGCGACAGCTGCGCGATCTCCTTGTTCGACTTGCCGGCCAGCAGCCAGTCGAGGATCTCGACCTGGCGCGCATTGAGCCGCGGCTGCAACTCATCGGTCGCCGTTGCCGGCATGGCGCGGACAGCGACCGGAACCGGGGACGGCGACGATGCCGGCAGAGCGACCAGATCGTTGTCCCTCACGTAGCGCAGCACCTCGCCCAGGTGCCCGGTCTTGGGCAGGAAAGCCTGCGCCCCGAGCGCCATCACCCCATGCATCAACGCATGGCTGTCCTTGCCCGAGAGCACGACCACACGCGATGCGGGAAAGGCGCGCTTGAAGCGCACCAGGGTATCCAGCCCCTGGGAGTCGGGCAGGTCGAGATCGAGCAGCACCAGGAGATGCGACGTGAGGTGAAACTCGTACAAGCGCAATGCATCGGCCAGAGAGCGGGCCTCGTGCACCGGCACGCTGCCGGTTTCCGCCAGCAGCAGCGCCCGCAGGCCCAGACGCACCAGCTCGTGGTCGTCGACCACCAGGATGCCCCGCGCCGGTATGGCAACGCTGGCCTCGCTACGCAGCGGAGCGAGATGCGACGGCAACGATGTGGCAGTGGCCATGGTCCGGGCATCTTAGATGCGGAGGGTCGCGAACCTGAAATGACCAAAGTCATGCGATCCGCGGTTCTGCTGCGGGCAACCGCTGCCATGACGACGCACAGGCCCTGCTCGACCCGATGGACGACCGAGGCGATCTCGCATTGCCCGCTACCGGTCCGGCGCCCTCTCCACGAGGGAGAGAAGGCTCATGAGCGTCGTCCTCTCTCGCGACGGATTTCTGTCTACGATGCCGGACGTGCCCTTCTCCCGGGTTCATTCAACACCTCGATGGGAAAAGGCATACGCAAGAAGGCATATGCCTTCAGAACACCCCTTGCAGAGCATGCAAAGCAATTGAACGGCATCCCCGTTGCAGGAAGGACCGAAGGACATGACAGTCAAGCGAATGGACAACGTGCTGATCGTCGTCGACGATCTCGAAGCGGTGAAGGCGTTCTTCATCGAACTGGGCCTCACGCTCGAGGGCCAGACCACGGTCGAAGGGGCCGCTATCGGAAGCCTCATCGGGCTGGGAGATGTCCGGGCCACACTCGCAATGCTGCGGACTCCCGATGGGCAGGGAATAGAGCTGGACAAGTTCCACACGCCGGATGCAATCAGGTTCGGGCCCGTGGATGCGCCAGTGAACGCCTTGGGTCTTCGTCGCGTCATGTTCGCCGTCGACAACATCGATGCCGTCGTTGCGCGAATACAAGCCCATGGCGCAGAACTCATTGGCCGGATGCAGTACGGGGAGTCGTATCGGCTAGCCTATGTTCGCGGGCCCGAAGGCATCATCGTCGGGCTTGCCGAGCAGCTCGGCTAGGGCAAGAAAAAGCCCCTGCCGCCCGACAAGCGGACGACAGGGGCAAGGGCTGCATCAGCCTTTCAGCCCAGCACCTCGGTCACGATGCCGGCGCCGACGGTCCTGCCGCCTTCGCGCATCGCGAACCGCATGCCGTTCTCGATGGCCACGGGCTTGTTCAGCTCGAAGCTGATCTGTGCCTGTGCGCCCGGCTCGACCATGCCGGTCTCGGTGTCGACGCGGATGACACCCGTCACGTCGGTCGTGCCGAAGAAGAACTGCGGCTGGTAGCCCGAGCCGAACGGCGTGTGGCGACCACCTTCGTCCTTGCTCAGGACGAAGATCTGTGCGCGTCCCGTCCTGTACGGCTTCAGCGCACCGGGCTTCACCACAACCTGGCCTCGCACGACATCGTCGCGCTTGACCCCGCGCAGCAGCAGCCCGACGTTCATGCCGGCCCGCGCTTCGGCGACGTCCTTGTGGAAGGACTGCACGCCGGTCACCACGACCTGTTCGTCGCCGTCCGAACTGAGCCCGACGATCTCCAGGCTGTCACCGACGCGGATCACGCCGCGCTCGACACGGCCGCTGACCACGGTGCCACGGCCCGTGATGGTGTGCACGCCTTCGACAGGCATCATGAACGGCGCGCCGTAGTCGCGCACCGGATCGGGAATGCACGAGTCCAACGCGCCCACGAGCTCGACGATGCATTGCACGTCAGGGCCTTCGAGTTCGCCGCGTTCGGCGGCGGCCAGGGCCTTCAGCGCGCTGCCGAAGACGAAGCGGGCATCGCGGTAGCCGTGCGCAGCCAGCAGCGCGCCTATCTCCATTTCGATCAGCTGCTCGATGTCCGCGCGGTCGCTTTCCGCGACGAGGTCCATCTTGTTCACGAACACCACCATGTGGCCGACGTTCACCTGGCGCGCCAGCAGCACATGCTCGATGGTCTGCCGCGCCGCGCCTTCGGTGCCGTCCACCAGCAGGATCGCGCCGTCCATCTGCGAGGCGCCGGTGATCATGTTCTTGATGTAGTCGGCATGTCCCGGGCAGTCGATGTGCGCGTAGTGGCGGCTGTCCGACTCGTACTCGACGTGCGAGGTGTTGATCGTGATGCCGCGCTCGCGCTCTTCCTTCGCGTTGTCGATCTGTCCATAGGACAGAGCGCGGCCGCCGATGCGTGCAGCCTGCACGAAGGTAAGAGCAGCCGTCAGCGTCGTCTTGCCGTGGTCGACGTGACCGATGGTTCCGACGTTCACATGAACCTTGTTCATCATGTTTTCTCCAGTTTGAGAGTTGAAAAGCCATCCGATTCGCTGGCCAGGCGAAACATCCGGCGGGTTGTCGGCGCGCGCGCCAGACTCGGGGTGCCCGCCATGCGGGCAAAAGAAAAAAGCCTGCCGGGTGGACCACCCGACAGGCTTTCTTCTCTTGCCTGAAGGATGGACCTCCAGGCGCACAAGGGCCAGGAGGCTCTACACGAACCACTCCGCGAAGTCGAAGGACAGCACTGCGCTTGCAGCGCGTGCGGCGAAAGGCAGTTCTCGTTCGGTGCTCATGTCCATATCTCCAGCGAAGCAGGCGGAAAACAAAAAACCCGGTGGCTTGGGGCCTACCGGGTCTTGTGAAACTCAGGAGGCCGAGCCTCCGGGTGCAAAGGCTCTATCTAGGAAAGCAATTCGGCGCCAAAAGCGCGCAGCGAAGCCGCCGCAAAGGTGCGGGTCATCGATGCGTCTTGCGCGGTCAGGAACTGCTTCATGGGTTTCTGCTGCGGCTGGTTGCTGGCCGCAGTGCGATGGTTGATCTTCAGGGGCGCGAAGGCTAACACCGCCATCGCGATCCGGCAACAGGAGCGTTGCACGCATGCAGCAGCGGGATTTCTTCACCGGCTCTCCGGAACCGCTCTTTCCATGGGCTATGCTGCGCGGCGTTTTTTGAACTTGGAGTGAATCGATGGAAGATGTGAAGATCCTTCAGATCATGCCCGCCGAAGGGTGGGTCGCTGTGTACGACGGCGGCGATGAAGGAGAAATGGAAGAGCCGCTGGCCTGCTTTGCACTGGTGCAAGTCGACTACAAGAATGGCGATGGCATCCAGACCGAAGTGCGCGGAATGGCGCCCGACGAAAAGGTCATGGGGTTCGTGGAAGACGCCACCAACTTCGTGACGGTCCGTCGTGCTGAAGAAGCCGAATCGGAAGACGAAGAGGACGGTGAAGCCGACGAATAGGTTTTTCCTGGCAGCGCCGGGACCTCGAAGACAGACACGAACGGACCCTTGAGGTCCGTTTTTTTATCGAAGGCAAGCAGCTGCAGGAACTGCCCCCATCCACGTCGAGGACAGCGAGCCAGATAAGATAAAGGACTGACTTTTGCCACGCCGCGCTGGACCGCGTGCCGCCGGCTCTCGATCGACCTGCCCAACTCCTGCCGCCCCGCAAATTCGCCGATGAGAAACGCCCTGTTCCATCCTTCAATCTGGGTAGGCATCCACATGAGCCTTGCCGCAACGCTCGCCGGCGCAACGGCGGGCGTGCAAGTTGAAAGGATTTCGCGGGACATGCCCGCAGGCGTTGCGCTCCCGGGGCCGGAGGAAGTTCTCCCCGCAACTGCCGCATCCAGCGCGCCCACCACAGGAGCCGCCTGGCTCACCGAGCGAAGAATCAACGCCGTCCGCGCTCAATGGCCCATCGAGGATGACTCCTTGCGCCTCGTGATCATGCATTGGGGTTCCGCCGTGGGCATCGAGGTGCGCTGGGACAGCACTCGCGACTACACGATCACGCCCGAGGCGCGCGCCGGCAAATTCAGCGGATCCTTCAAGGATGCGTTGTTTCAGCTCGCGCAGAAGTATCAGATGCTGGATGCACCGCTGCTGCTCGAGTTCTCGGAGGACGGCACCGTCCTTCACGTGCGTGATCAGGAAAGTACCCGGTAGGTCCGTCGCCCCGATCAATCAGGCCCGCGGATCGAACAACCACCGCCGCCGCACCTAGATCTCGCTGAGCACCCCGAAATCACTGTCGCCCTGCTGCACGGCATTCACCAGCTGCACCCGGTTGCGCGCGGCGAAGCGGCGGCGCAACTGGCGCATGTGGTAGTCCACGGTGTGGGACGACAGGTCCAGCCGGTTGGCGATTTCCTTGTCGCTGCGCCCCTGCAGCAGGTGCTGCAGGATGTCCTGCTGCGTGGCCGAGATCTCGATGCGCCCCGCACCCGGCGCGCCGACGATGCGCGTATGGCGCGACACGTACTCGTGCACGCCCAGGCCCAGGATCAGCCCCTGCCCGATCACGCTGTCGCTGATCCAGTCGCTTCCGGGCCTGCGCGACAGCAGGCTGATCACCGTGTGCTGGTTCACGTGCGTGGGAGATGCCAGGCGAAACAGCAGCCCGCTGCGGATGCCGCTGGCATACAGGTCATCGAGAAACCGCTGCCGGTCTTCGCTGAGCTCATCCGATGTCTCCACCGCCAGGGCCTCGAGCTGGGCCACGTCCCACGCCAGCGGAAGGCTCGACGCGGGCACGCCCTGCTGCCGGAGGTCGACGCCGCAATGGTTGTGCGCGAAGTAGCGCTTCGTCCATTCGGGGTTCGCGTAGGCGGTGAAGAAGCTCAGCGGCCACCAGTGGCCCCGCATGTACGCCACCGTGCCGTAGCCCAGCCAGTCGAAATCGAGCGCATGGAGCATGCTGCGCACCAATGCCGTGCGGGCTTCGTTGCTGGGCGCATCCAGCAGGTCGCCGACTATGGCCGGCACGCCGCCGGCATGGGGCGGTGCGCTTCGCGGCAGGTACAGATGTTCTTCGTCATAGAACTGCGGCACCGGATTGGCGGGTTGCTGCTCCGCTTGCGACCGCGACACCGGATCGAAACCCTGCGCCTCGGACGACGACGCGGGCGAGGCACGATGAAACAAGGTAGACAGAATCATGGAAGGCCTGATGGATGTACCGCCATGCCGGAGAGGGCTACGGACTTGGGCCAAAGTACCGCAAGGGCCTTGTCATCGCCTTGTAAATTTTTAGCTTCCAACGCATTTGCCGGCTCCAGGGTGGGTGGCGAACGGCAATGGCCCGCGGCCCGCGCATCCAACTGAGTACCTTCGCCTGAACAACGCGCGTCCTGCGAGGGTGCGCGCCCGGCCGAGGCTTCACAGATGCCGGCGGCACTGGCATGCTGCACATCGCGCGAGGCAAACGCCCGACCTCCGCACACACCCCGGTCCTCCATGGCACTGCCTGCCTCCCAATACTGGCGAGACGCGGATCTCGCTGGTCTTCAATTCACGATCAACCGGTTTCGCCATCGCGAAGTCCGGCCGCACCGGCACGTGGGCTTCACGCTCGCGGTGGCCGACACCGAGCTCCAGGTGCGCAGCGGCACGCGCGTCACCGTGGTGCCGCCGGGCGCACTGTTCCGGATCGCGCCGCATGTCTGGCACTCGGTGCAGGCGCGCTCGCACGCCTGGCGCGAAGACGCCCTCTTCTGCAGCCTTGCCGTGGCGCGCTGCATCAGCCCCGCGGACGATGCCCTGCCGCTCGCGCGCGTGGAGAACGATGCGGGCGTCTCGGTGTTCATCGACGCCGCCGCCGCGCTCGAATTCCTCGAATGCCACCGCCTGCTCTTCGTTCCCACGAGCACCGGCGACCCCGAGGACATCGCGGCGGGCCGCGCACTGCTGCGCCGGCGCCTCGCGCAGTGGCTCCCCGCTCCCTCGCCCACGGAAAACGATTCCCTCGACGCGGAACGACCATTCCCCGACAGCGGCGACGAACGCCTGAACCGGCTCTATGCCCTGATCGCATCGGGCTTTCATCAACGCATGACTCTCGACAGCCTGGCCGATGCGGTCGGCTGGCACCCCGTGCACGTGCAGCGGCGCTTCAGCGCGGCCTGGGGCTTCACGCCGCACGAGATGCTGGTGGGCCACCGCATCGAGTACGCGCGCGACCTCATCGCCGGCGGCGCCCACGTCACCTACGCGGCGCATGCGGCGGGCTTCACAGACCAGAGCCATCTGCACAAGACCTTCATGAGCACCTACGCCGTGCTGCCGGGCGACTACCGCAGGCTCGCCGCGCTCGACGCGCTGCAGCCGCTCTCGGCCAGGAACGGCATCGCCGGATAGCTCGCGACGCCGGCTTCATCCGAGGCCCTGCGCCCAGCGCAGCAGAGTGGCTACAGGCGCATACAGCGAACGCGGAATCGGCTGGTCCACCGGCACCTCCGCATAGATGCGCTCGGCCAGCGAAGGCTCGAACTCCATCGGCACCAGGCCCTCGCCGGCAAAACGCCGGATCTGCGCGGCAACCTCGCCCTCGCCGCGCGCGATCACGCGCGGCAGGTCGGTCTCGCCCAGGTACTGCAGGGCGACGGCCGTGCGGGCCGAATGGATAACGGCCGAAGCCATGCGCACGCGATCGCCCAGGCTGGCGTACACAGCCTCGAAGTGCGCGGAGCGGCGGCGCGACTGGTTGATCGGGTCGCCCTCCACTTCCTTGTACTCCTGGCGGATGTCCTCGATGGACATGCGCTGCTGCTTCATGAACTCGAAGTGCTCGTGCGCATAGTCCACCGCGGCCATCAGCGCGAAGATCACGACCGACCACCCGAAAGTCACGAGCACCATGTGGGCCGCGGCGGTCATGATGGCGGCAGGGTTGGCATACCCCAGCTTGAGCGAGGTATCGACGAAACCGCGCACCACCACGAACATCAGACCCGCGAGCAGCAGCGTCTTCAAGCTCATCTTCAGCAGGTTGATGAGGTTGCGCGTGGAGAAGATGCGCTGCAGCCCCTGCGCCGGGTTCATGCGGTTCACGTCGGGCTTGAGCCGCTCCCACGCCGCCACGCCCCCCACCTGGGCCAGCGAGCCCGCGATGCCGGCCACGGCCGCAATGGCCATGATGGGCAGCGTGCCCCACGCAAGGGCCTCTCCCGTGTGCAGCAGCAGCTCGGCGAAGCGGTCGTCGGGCTGCGTCAGCAGGCTGGTGCTGGTGGCGTGCAGCCAGAGCTCGCGCAGCAGGCTGTAGAGGGCACCGCCTCCGAGCCACATGCAGACCACGACCACGGCGAACACGACGGTCGATGCCACGTCGCTGCTGAACACCACCTCGCCGCGCTTGCGCGCGTCGCGCAGCCGCTTGGGCGTGGGGTCCTGGTCTTTCTCCGCCATGGCGCTAGAGCGTGGCGCGCAGGAAGTCGAGCACGCCGTTCTCGGGCCGCAGGAATTCCTGCAGCGACTCGTACACGAAGAAGACGAACAGCAGCATCATCAGATGCGCCAGCAGGCTCTTGAGCGGCTGCGAGAAAACGAACACGTTGAGCTGCGGCGCCACGCGGCTGACGAGGCCAACGCCCAGCTCGACCAGCAGCAGCACGAAGATCACCGGCGAGGCCAGCTTGACGATCCACAGGAACAGCGTGTCGCCCTGGCGGATCGCGAACTGCTCGATCACCAGCCCCAGGTTCGGAAAGAACGAGGCCACCGGCCAGAGCCGGTACGAGTCGACGACAACGCCCAGCATCGCCAGCAGCCCGCCGGCCGAGACGAACAGCGTGATCACCATCCAGCCGAGGAACTCGCCCGTGGGCCCGTTCTCGTGGCCCGCCACGGGATCGAAGAACGACGCGTTGCTGGAGCCGGTCTGGAAGTCGATCAGGTCGCCCACGCTCTGCACCGCCCAGATGAAGATGCCGAAGCCCAGGCCCAGCAGCAGGCCGATGAAAGCCTCCTTGCCGGCGATGAGCACCCAGGTGCCGATGGAGGCCACCGGCATGTCGCCCGCCACGGGCGACATGAACAGCGCGAGCATCAGCAGCAGGCCGTTGCGCACGGTGCCGGTGAGCATGCCGCCCGAAAGAAAGGGCACCACCGCGAAGATCGCGAACAGCCGCGGCAGGGTGAGCACCACCGACGAGAAGAACCTCTCGAGGCTGGCCAGTTCGATGGAAGCATCCACGGGCAATCCGTCTCTCTCTCGTCGTCTGGTCGTCGCCCCTAGGCCCGGCGCCGCGCGGCCCATGCCTGCGAGGTGGCTTCCTCGGTCGCGTCGTCGAGCCGGAGTTCGCGCAGGCGCAGTTGCTCGCTGCGTGCGCGCTGCAGCATCTGCTGCGCCTTCTCGACATCGCCGCTGGCGGCGCGCAGCTTCTGCCGGCTGGCCTCGAGCGTGTTCTCGCGCAGCGCATGGGCCTGTCCGGCCTGCGCGGCGAGTTGGCCGGCCTCGGCGATCCGTGCATCGAGCGCCGTGCTCCAGGCGCCCGCGTGCCGCAGTTGCGCAACGCTGCATTCCCCGTGCGAGAGCGCGCCGTTCGTCGCCAGCCAGTGCGCAGCCTTGTTCTGCACCTGCTGCTGCTGCCACGCTTCGGCCTGCCGGAGCTCGGCGTGGCTCTGTTCGGCGGCGGCCCGGTCGCGCGCGACGACGCCCATGGCCGCGGTCTTCTGGCGCTCCCGCACACCCACCAGCAGTTTCCAGTCGACGCCGCTCATCGCGCGGGCTCCCCGGTCCAGCCGAACTGCCGCAGTGCCTCGACCGATTGCGCATAGGGCAGGCTCGAGTCCGGCGGCTGAGACAGGAATTCGAGCATCGCCGATCGCGCGCCGATCGCCTCGTCGGCCAGCGCGTCGGCGCCGGCCTTGTATTCGCCGATCTGCACGAGCAGCTCCATCTCCTGGTACTTGGCCAGCAGGCCGCGAAAATGCGCCGCCGCCGCGCGGTGCTCACGCGAGGTCACCAGCGGCATCACGCGGCTGATGCTCGCGAGCACGTCGATCGCCGGATAGCGGTTGGCCGCCGCGACCTTGCGCGACAGCACGATGTGGCCGTCGAGGATGGACCGAACCTCCTCCGCGATGGGGTCGCTCTCCTCGTCGCCCTCGGTGAGCACCGAGTAGACGGCGGTGATCGAGCCGGTCCTGCCCTGCCCCGCGCGCTCCAGCAATTGCGGCAGCATCGAGAAGATCGACGGCGGATAGCTGCGCCGCGTGGGCGGCTCGCCGCTCGCGAGGCCGATCTCGCGCTGCGCGCGTGCGAAGCGCGTGAGCGAATCGACCAGCAGCAGCACCTTCTTGCCCTGGTCGCGGAAATGCTCGGCGATGGTGGTGGCCACGTAGGCCGACTTGATGCGCTCCATCGGTGGCCGGTCGGAGGTGGAAACCACCATCACCGTCTTCGCCCGCCCCTCGGCGCCGAGGTTGTGCTCGATGAACTCCTTCACCTCGCGCCCGCGCTCGCCGATCAGCGCGATCACGTTCACGTCGGCCGTCGCGCCGCGCGCGAGCATGCCCAGCAGCGTGCTCTTGCCCACGCCCGGCGGCGCGAACACGCCCACGCGCTGCCCCTCGCCGAGCGTGAGCAGGCTGTCGACCGCGCGGATGCCGGTGGGCAGCGGCGCCTCGATCATGCGGCGCGCCAGCGGGCTCACGGGCTCGCGGTGCACCGGCAGCAGCGTGCGGGTCTTCAGCGGCCCCTTCTCGTCGATGGGCTGGCCCAGCGCATCGAGCACCCGCCCGAGCAGGCCCGCGCCGACGGGACAGACATGACCGCGCCCCGTAGGCAGCACCTCGGTCAGCGCCGAGATGCCGGTGATCGGCCCGAGCGGCGTGAGGATGGCCGTGTTGTCGCGAAAGCCGACCACCTCGGCCAGCAGCGGCGGCTCGCCCGGCGTGACCAGCTCGCACAGCTCGCCCACATGGGCCTGGATGCCCGATGCGTCGATCAGCATGCCCACCGCCCTGCTCACGCGCCCGCGAATCGTCGCCGGCGTGACGCGGCCCAGTGCCAGCTCGAGCTCGGCGACGATGCCCAGCGCCGCGTCGGACACCGGATTCACTGCTGCCCCTCCCCGGCCTCGCCGAGGCCGCTGCGTTCCACCGCGCGGCGAAAGGCCTCGAGCTGCGCGTCGGCGCCGATGTCCAGCACGCCGGACGCCGTCTGCAGCACGCAGGCACCGACGGGCAGCGCCGCGTCGGCCACGAAGTGCACGGTCATGGACCAGTTGGCGTCGCTGCGTAGCCGCGCGACCACGCCGCGCAGGATCGCCTCCTGCGCGGGCGCCACGCGCACGGTGATGAAGGGCTCCTGGCGGATCAGCGTATCGACGCGCAGCAGCGCCGCCTCGAACAGCGCCGCCGGGTCCGCGTCGGCAATGAACTGTCCGACGGCCTTGACCACGATCTGCGCCATGGACGCGCGCAAGGCATGGAGCTGGCGCTCGGCCGCCACGGTGTCGGTCACCAGTTGGGTCGCATATTCCGTCCTGGCCTGCCGCAGACCTTCTTCGTAGCCCTGCCTGCGGCCGGCCTCGGCATCCTGCGTGGCCTGCTGCACGATGCGACGCGCCTCGCGCCGCGCGGTCTCGACCACGGTCGATGCGTCGAGCAGCGCCGCGTACTCGTGTTCCTTCAAGACCTTGCGCTCGCTCAGGAGCTGCAGGTTCTCGGTGGTGATCAGAAAAGCCAATCCCATTGCGGCAGTCTTTCGGGAACGATGCACGAGAGCATCAGTTCGTTGAGTTGCAGGAGCTGGCGCCGCTGCAGCGGCGGCACGCCGAGCACCGAGATGCGGCGCGGCAGCTTGTGTCCCAGGCGGCGGCGCACCACGTCGCCTTCGGCGGCAGCCGCCGCCAGCAGCAGCCGGTAGCCCCGGTCGACCGCGACCCGGCCCGCGGAAAGCGGCCACTGCTGCAGCGCGGCGTTGTCCATGCGCAGCTCGGTGAGCTGCGGCACGCGCTCGAGCAGGAACTCCACGGCATCCGCATCGAAGCGGCGGGCCTGGCGGCGGATCTGCGCCCCCGCTCCGCCGCGCAGCCGGAACAGCGGCAGGTGCACGCAGAAGCCCAGGTAGGCCGCGAGCCGGCGCAGCGCGGCGCCGTCGAGCAGCACCACGCGCTTGAGGCGGGCATCGAAGTTGTAGTCGGCGGCACCGTTCGCCGGCCCCTGGCTGCGGCGAAGCTGGCCGGCAAGAACCGTGCGGCCCGCTTCCCCCAGCCGCGCCGGAATGCGGTGGCGCGCCGGCCAGTCGGCGGGCAGCCAGCTCGGATGCAGGTCGATCTCGGGATGCAGGTTGAAGCGCATCACCAGCCGCACGAGGTCCATCGGACCGGGCGCGGCCTGTGCGGTTTGGGGGTCGACGGAAGGAGCGGATACCGGCATCGCGTGTCAGCGCCTGAGCACCTGGCGGCGCGCCCAGTTGCGCCAGTCCACGCCCTGCCTGCGCAGCAGCACCGGCAGCACCATGAGGCAGACGGCGGCCACAAGCAGCAGGCCCAGCAGCACCATCGCGGTCGAGGCCGGGAACAGGCCCAGCACCATCGGGCGCTCCCTGGCGCCGCCTGCCAGGGCGGCCGCCGACACCGCCGGCCGGCGCGCCTCGAACAGCGACAGCGACACCTGGTCGTGCGTCAGCCCCTCGATGCTGTGCGCCACCATCTCCTTCACGGCCGGGGCCAGCAGGCGGATGTCCACATCGGGCCGGTGCTTGATGAACACCGCGGCCGACGACGGCCGCGTCTTCTCGCTGAGCGGATCGTTGGCCGGGATCACCACGTGCACGCGCGCGGACACCACGCCGTCCACGTTGCGCAGCGTCTGCGACAGCTCCTGCGAGACCGCATAGATGTAGCGCATGCGCTCCTCGGAGGGCGTGGACACCAGCCCCTGCTTCTGGAATACCTCGCCCATGGTGGCGAAGCGCTCGTGGGGCAGGCCCTGGGCGCGCAGCACGTCGAGCGCGGCGCTCATGCGGCTTTCGTCGACCTCGACCTGCCAGTTGCTGCCCTCCACGCGGCTCTTGGCCGCATCGATGCCTTCGGACGACAGCGCGGCGACGATCTCGTTGGCCTCCTGCTCGTTGAGGTTGGAATACAGGCCGACCTTGCAGCCGCCCAATGCCATCAGCAGGGCCAGCGCCGCGAGCCAGCGGCCACGGCGCGGAATGAATGAAAGGGTGCGCGACAGCAGCTTCACGGCATCCTCACTGCTGGTTCTTCAGCAGGGTGCCGAACAGGCTGGTGGCGGCGCTCGCCAGGCCCGTGGAAATGTGCATCTTCGCGAACATCATGTGCGCCTCCATGGCGTGGTCGGTCATCGCGAACATGGTCTTGATGGGGTCGGACATGTCGATCGACTCGAGCATGCTGTGGCGCATCTCCTCGTAGGAGCGCACGTTGCCCGAGAGCTGGGACGCGAGCGCCTTGGCGGCATCGCCCAGCGCGCTCGGCGCAGCCACCGCGGACGGCGGCGCCTGCACGCCCTGCATCATGTTGGCAAACATCCGGGTCTCGCCCGGATCGAGGCGCGAAGGGGCCGCGGACTGCTGCGGCGCCGCGGGCCCGGACACGCCGGCCGGCTGCGCGCCTGCCGCGACCAGCGCGGTGGGATCGGTCATGGTTCACCTCTTTCGGGGGTCCTTGGGGAAAAGGGCCGCGCGATGCACCCCGGGGGCACCGCGCGGACCTGCTTACGAGGACTTGGCCGACTGGCGGATGTCGTTGCCGGTGGACTTGGCCACCTCGCCGCCGGCGGCGCTCGCACCGTTGACCGTGTGCGCGGTGGAGGCCGCGCCCTGGATGCTGGTGGAGGCGGCCATGCTGGCCGACATCAGCCTGGCGTTGTCCGCCGCGGCCTGGTTCATCTGCTGGATAGAGCTGTCAACTGCGCCTGCCATGTGTATCTCCTGGTCAAGAAAGGATGATTTACGAGGGTTGAAGCGCTCCGTCCCGGCGGGACGGAGCCATTCCACGCGGCGCACGGATGCGGCGCCGCATGAAATCCGGGGTGCGCGCGAGGAGGACCTTGCCTATGGCCATGCCTCACCTCCCGCGCCTGTTGTTGTTGTTGCTGTCGGGCACGCCGCCGCTCAGGACCAGCCCGTCGGCGTCGATGCGCTTGAGTTCTGCGCCGGAGCGCAGCACCGAGCCTTCGTAGTACCGGCTGCCGTTGGACAGCTGGATGTGGCGCAGGCCGTTGCCGTCCTCGGTGATGCTCACCATGCGCGCCGGCAGCACGCTCTGCCAGCCGTCCCACTGCGTGCGCAGGTCGGTCTCCTTGGGCTCGGCCGCGGGCTTCTCACGGTACTGGACCTTGTCGGAGACCAGCACCGACGGATGCAGGTCTTCGCCGAGCCTGCGGATCTTCTGCCGCACGGCCGCGTCTTCCACCGTGCCGGTAAGCACCAGGCGGCCCTGGCCGGTGTAGGTGACCGCCACGCCGGGGTCGCCCACGTAGCGACGCGCCTGCTCGACCATGTCCTCGGCCGAATGCACGTTGACGCTGACCTGGCTGCCGAAGGGCTCCATCGCCTGCTGCAGGGCCTCGCGGCGCTGCCTCGACTCGACATAACCCTTCACGCCGAGCCGGCCGCCCTGCGCGGCCACCACTTCCACCTCGGGGAACGGCACGAGCGCCTTCTCCACCGCGGCCAGGTCCACGCGGGCGGTGCGCCGCGAACTGGCGCCCGCATCGCCGAGCGACACCGCGGCCAGGCCGACGAGCGCCAGCAGCGCCATCACGCCGCCCGCCCAGTAGCCCAGGCGCCGCGATCGGGCCGTCGACGGGCTCGCCTGCGCGAGTACATCGGGCTGCGCCGCATGGTCCGGAGCGAACATGCGGTCCTCGCGCACGCGGGTCGCATAGCTGCGGTCGAGCTGGAAGTCGATCTGGCCCAGGCTCACCACGTCGCCCGCGACCACGCTCCTGCGCGGCTGCCGCATGTCCTCGCCGTTGAGCCGCGCCGAGGCCGTTCCCAGGCGCTGCATCGACACCACCAGTTCGCCGACGGTGAACGCCAGATGGCGCGGCAGCACGTCGCCGCCGGGCAGCATCACTTCGCAGTCGCCGCCCGAACCCAGCACGTTGAGGCCGGGCTTGAGCGCGATGGTCCGTCCCTTCACCGCGCCGCTGAGGAAGCGCAGGCACCAGCCGTCGCCCAGCGCCGCCGGGGCCGGGCCGGCCGCGGGCTGCTCTTCGCCATCGAGGGAGATGTCGTCGTCCTGATCGCGCACGTTCAGCCTCCCACTTCCGGCAAGGGCAGCGTCGGCACGTTCGCCGTGGCGCCGGGCAGCACCAGGCGTGGCGTCAGCAGGTAGAAGCGCTCCATGTTGGACTGCTTCTTCTCGGTCGAGCGGAAGAGCCCGCCGACGCCCGGAATGTCCTTGAGCAGCGGCACGCCCGTGACGGCATTGCTCTTCTCTTCCGACGAGTAGCCCGCGATCAGCAGGCTCGCGCCCTCCTCCACCAGCGCCTGCGTGTTGACGGTGCGGCGCCGCACGATCGGGATCTTGTCGACCGACATCGGGCTGAGGTCGCCGTCGACGATGTCGATGGACATCATCACGCCGCGGGAGGCCTTCTCGTCGATGACCAGCGGCGTCACCCGCACGGCGGTGCCGGCCGTGATGCTGAACAGGCCCGCGTCCTGGAAGCCATCCACCCGCACGTAGAACTCGCTGAGGTTCTCCAGCACGGCCTCGGTGTTGTCCAGCGTCATCACCTTGGGGCGCGCCACGAAATTCGCGTTACCGTTGGTGGCCAGCGCGGTCACGCGGGCCAGCAGGTAGTTGCGCGCGCTGTTGCCGATGGCGGCGGTGAACATGCCGCCCAGAGGCGTGAGCGGATTGCCCGAGCCGTCGGAGCTGCCGATCTGCCCGGCCTCGCTGCCCGTGCCGCCCCAGGTCAGCTGCCCGCGATCGCCGCGGCCCGTCTGGAAGTCGGCGTGCCGGCCGTGCAGGCGCCAGTCGATGCCCAGGCTGTTGAGCGTGTCGGAGCTGATGTCCATGATGGTCACTTCGATCTCCACCAGCCGCGGCCGCACGTCCATCGACTCGATCAGCTTCGCGTACTGGGCCATCTTGTCGGGCATGTCGCGCACCAGCACCGCATTCATTCGCGTGTCGGCCTGGAACTGGGGCAGCTCGCCGCCCGCGATGCCCGGGACGCCGCCCTGTGCGATGGCATCGCCGCCACCGCCCCCGGCGATCTCGACCTTGGGAGCGTTGATGGTCTCGCCGCTGCGCAGCTTGATCTGCCGGTTCGGGCCCAGCGACATGCCGCCGCTCATGCCCCGGGGGCCGCCGCTGCCCGACGGGGCATTTCCGCTGGCGCGGCCATAGAGGCTGCGCAGCACGTTGGCCACGCCGGGAATGACGGTTTCCTTGCCGGAGCGGTTGATCCGGAAATCCGACGCCCACGCGTACTTGAGCGGGAACAGCCGGATCTCGGCGCCTTCGGCCATCGCGCTCTTCTGGTCGGCCAGCTTCACCGCCTGGCGCACCATCTCGACGTAGCGGCGCGGCCCGGTCACGTACACGCTGGCGTCGCGCTCGCTGATGCTCAACGGATAGCGCTCGTCGGAGATGTGCAGGCGCACCAGCGTCTCGGCGATGCGCCCCGCGTTCTCGGCCGCGATGGGCAGCACCTCGCTCTTCGCGTCGGCGGCCAGGTCGATGAACAGGAAGGCGCCGTCGAAGTACCAGGTCAGCCCGTTGACCGCGCACACGCTGTTGAGCGTGGCCAGCGCGGAGCCGGCAAACTTGCCGCTGATGGCGCCGGCCACCTTGGTGTCGATCACCGCCGTGACGTTCTGCGAAGACGCCAGCTCGCGCAGGAAGTCGGCCAGCGGCTTCTCGTTGGCGACGATCTGGAACGGCCGGTTGCTCCAGCGCAGCTCGGCCGCGCGAGCCGGCGGCTGCACTGCCAGCAGCGCGAGGGCTGCGCAACCCCACAGCACGAGGCTGCGCGGGCTGAAGGCTTTCAGGCGCGGGGCGGGCATGTCGAAGAAGTTCCTCACGGCAGCGAACTCAATGCCTGGATCGCGCGCTCGGCGAAGCGCATCACGTCGCGTCCCATCCAGCCCGCGGTGGCGATGATCGCGACCATCACCGCGATCATCCGGATGGACTGGCCGATGCTCTGGTCCTGCACCTGCGTCACGGCCTGCAGCACCGCCACCACGAGGGCCGTGAGCGTCGCTACCGCCACCACCGGCAGCGAGATCCACAGCACGAGGAGCAGGCCCTCGCGCGTGATGTCCAGGATGTTCTGCGGAGTCATTGCGTTGTTCTTGCGGTGCGCCTTCGAAGGCTGTGAAAAGTTCATCAGTGGGCTTGCGGGTTGGTGACCCAGCCCACCGGCTGCAGGGCCACGTCTTCATCGACTTCCTGGTAGGACAGCACCGGCAGCAGCGGTGCCACCGGCTCGATCAGCGTCTTGATGTAGCGGCGCACGTCCGAGGAGGCGATGGCCACCACGCGCGTCGCGGCCGACCCGAGGATGCGGCGCACCTGCTCGCGGATGTCCTGCGTGACCGCCGGGCTCAGCAGCAGCAGGTTGCCGCGAGGCGAACGCTCGATCGCGTTCTGCACGCGCTCCAGCAGGCTCGACTCGAACAGGATCGCCTCGAGCTGCCGGTTCGGCCCCACGTAACGGCTGGTGATGTAGCGCCCCAGGTCGATGCGCACCAGCTCGGTCAGCGCAATGGCGTCCTGCTCCTTCGGCGCCCAGGTCGCGAGACATTCGAAGATCGCATGCAGGTTGCGGATCGGGATGCCTTCCTGCAGCAGCCGGCGCAGCACCTCGGCGATGCGCTGGCTCGAGGCCACGCGCGACACCTCGGCCGCGAGCTCGGGCGCGTCGCGCTGCACCGAATGCAGCAGGCGCTGCACCTCCTGCAGGCCGATGAGCTCGCGAACGTTGCCGCGCACCGCGTGGTCCAGATGCAGGCCCACCACCTCCTCGTTGTCCCAGGTCTTGAACCCTGCAGCCTCGCCCGGCACCCAGACCACCCGCGCGAAGGGACCGAAAGGCTCGGCCACCTCGGCTCCGGCCGGCGGTGCGGCCGCCTCGGCCGGATCGAGCATCAGCCACCCGGGCCTGAGCGTGCCCCCGGTCACGGCGACGTCGTGCACGAGAACCTGGTAGCCGTTCTCGGCAAGACCCTCCGCATACGCGAGCTGCAGGCGCGGGAACACAGGGCCGAGATCGGACTCGACCGCGGTCTTGACCTTGGCCAGCTGCAGGTCGAGCGCATGGCGGTCGACGCCGCCGCGCAGGCCGCTCGACAGCCGCACCGCCAGCGGCGCCGCGATCGCGTGGTCGCCGTCGGCATCTTCCTGGTCGGCGCCTTCGCGGTGCGAGATCCAGCCCGGTGTCTGGTTCTTCTGGCGCCGCATGCGCACGGCGAAACCCAGGCCCAGCAGCACCGCTGCCAGCAGGCCGAACACCCACTTCGGAAAACCCGGCACGACCAGGAAGCTCGCGACCGCGAGGCCCGCGATGATCAGTGCGCGCGGGTGCGCCATCAGCTGCTGACCGATCTGGTTCGCGAGCTGCGTGTCGCGGCGCTCGCCGGTGCTCACGCGCGTGATGACGATGCCTGCCGCGATCGACACCAGCAGCGACGGAATCTGCGAGACCATGCCATCGCCCACCGTGAGGATCGCGTAGCGCTGCAGCGCGCCGCCCAGGCTCATCTCGTGCATCATCGTGCCGATCGCGATGCCCGCGAGGATGTTGACCAGCGCGATCACGATGCTCGCGATGGCGTCGCCCTTGACGAACTTCATCGCGCCGTCCATGGCCCCGTGGAGCTGGCATTCCTGCTCCAGCATCTGGCGGCGCTTCTGCGCCTGCGCGGACGACAGCACGCCGGCGCGCACGTCGGCGTCGATGCTCATCTGCTTGCCCGGCATCGCATCGAGCGCGAACCGCGCGGCCACCTCGGCCACCCGCTCGGAGCCCTTCGCGATCACGATGAACTGCACGATCGCGATGATCAGGAACACCACGCCGCCGACCACCACGTTGTTGCCGACGATCAGCTTGCCGAAGGTGTCGATGATGTGGCCCGCATGCGCATGCAGCAGGATCAGCTTGGTCGACGCGATGTTCAGCGCGAGACGGAACAGCGTGGTGAACAGCAGCAGCGACGGAAAGGTCGAAAGCGACAGCGCCGAAGGCACATACATCGCCACGATCAGCAGCACCAGGCTGATGGCGAGGTTGCTCGCGATCAGCAGGTCGAGCAACGGCGTGGGCAGCGGCAGCACGAACAGCGCGACGATCACCACCAGCAGGCCCGCGAGCAGCAGGTCGTTGTAGCGGCCCGCGCTGCCCAGCAGGTCGCGCATGCCACCACCACGGTAGGTCGGGAAGGATCGCGGAGAACTCGCCATGGCGTCTTATTTCTTGCGGATGTTCCGAAGTGCCGCGCGATGCCGATTGCATTGCATCGCTTCGTTGTCGGTCGCGAGGAATGTCGCGACGGGACGGACTCTATGCGCCGCCATCCATCCACGGCAACAACGAGTTTTCGTAAACGGCCACCACGTGTGGTGCGCGCGGCACTACGTGTTTGCGGACTACCTTCGCGCAACGCGGCTGGCTAAGCTGCCGGTCCCGATGCGAGCCGTCTCGCGTTGCTCCGAGGCATGAAGAAGGTGACAAGAAGCACAGCCGCCAGCATCCGCATCCCGACCGAAAGCGCTCATGCCTGACGCAGTCACGGAGCTCGGCGAGGCCCGCGCATTGCCGCGTGCCGATGCCTCCAATGTGCGCGCGCTCAATCGCCTCTACGGTGCCGCGCCGCTCCCCGACATGGCGGCCGCGCGCGGCGCGCGCTACCGCATCCGCTGGCACCACGACCCGGCCTTCGGCCGCACCGCGCGCGAGAGCTTCCGCTTCAGGCTCGGCGCGCACGTCGGCCATCTCGCGATGGACGCGCCCAGCCTCCAGGCGCTGCTGGGCGAGCGCCGCATCGACCTGCTGCCGCGCGACCTTCGCTACATCCTGCTTGCCGACGCGTTGCATCCGTTGATCGATGCGCTCGAGAAGGCGCTGCGGCTTCATTTCGAATGGCAGCCTTCCGAAGCGGAAGCGCGCGAGGCCCACGAGCGCAGCCTGCAGGCGGTGCCGCTTCACTGCGATCCGGAACGCGCGGCCTTCTTCGTCGCCATGCCGCTGGAAGGCAGCGCCGTGCTGCGCGGCTTCGTGCAGTTCGAGGATGCATCCACGCTCGACGCGCTGGTGCCCGCGGGCTCCGGCTCGCGCCACAACGCCCACGCCGCCAATGCCTTCGACGCGCTGCGCCTGCCCGTGAGCTTTCGCCTCGGCAGCACGCCGATCCGCCTGGGCGAGGTCGGCAGCATCCGGCCAGGTGACATCGTCGGCATCGAGCAATGGAGTTCTTCGGGAGCCGCCATCGTGGTCACGGCGGAACTCGGAGGCCCCGCGGGCCGGCATCTTTCCGCCTTCGCCGAAGGCTCGCGCATCACCGTTCAGCAATCGAGAGACAGTGCCATGAAGCCAGACACACCCGCCCTCGCGACCGACGCCGCGGACAACGCCAACCTGCCGATCGACCGGCTCGACGCGCTGGAGGTCACGCTGCGCTTCGAGGTCGGCGACCTCTCCGTGTCGCTCGGCGAACTCAGGAGCATCCGCGCAGGCCACGTCTTCGACCTTGGCCAGCCGCTCAACCGCAGCCCGGTGCGCATCCTTGCGCACGGCAACGTGCTGGGCAAGGGCTATCTGGTCGCGGTGGGCGACCGCCTGGGCGTGCGCGTGTCGGAATTCGCGCCGGGCGAAGTCTGAGGAGCCGCCCCTCAAGCGGTCCATACCCATGCAAGGCGGACTTCCCGAACCCCTCACGCTGGTCGCGCTCATCGTCGCCTTCGGCATCGCGCCGTTCGTGGCGCTGATGGTGACGAGCTACACCAAGCTGGTCATCGTGTTCGGCCTTCTGCGCACCGCGCTGGGCCTGCAGCAGACGCCGCCCAACATGGTGCTCAACGGCATCGCGATCATCCTGTCGGTCTACATCATGGCGCCGGTGGGCATGGACATCGGCGACACGCTGCGCAGCCGCAGCTTCGGCGCCAAGGGCGAAGGACTGGGCGACATCATGGCCGTCATCGATGCGGCCAAGGCGCCGGTCAAGGAGTTCCTGCAGAAGCACACGCACGAGCGCGAGCGGCAGTTCTTCCTGAAGTCGGCCGCCAACATCTGGCCGAAGGCGCGCGCCGAACAACTGAAGGACGACGACTTCATGGTGCTGGTGCCGAGCTTCACGCTCAGCGAGCTCACGCGAGCCTTCCAGATCGGCTTCATCATCTACCTGGTGTTCGTGGTGGTCGACCTGATCGTCGCCACGGTGCTGCTGGCACTGGGCATGTCGATGATCTCGCCCACCACCATCTCCCTGCCGTTCAAGCTGCTCCTGTTCGTGATGCTCGACGGCTGGACGCGACTGGTGCACGGGCTCGTGTTGTCGTACCGATGAGCTCGCGACGGTCCATCACTCTTCGGCCGCGGCGGCCATCGCGCGGCCCCGCTGATCCACGCATCGGTGCGCGCCCGTCTACGAAAACTCGTTGTTGCCCGCGCGCGGCGATGCCACTTAGAGTTCGCGCGGCATCGGAGCCGGCCGGGCTGTTCCGCGCGCCCTTCTTTCAATCTGCAACTTCATCCGGGGTCTTATGGTTCTAGCAGTCAGCAGCGATGGGTCGGGAACGCAATCCGCCGCACAGGCGGCGATGGAGGCATTGGCGGCCGCCAGGGCTGCCGAAGAACTGCGGCGCCAGGCGGAAGCCGCGGCGAAGCGCGCGGCCGAGGAGGCACGACGACAGGCCGAGGAAGCGCGCAAGCAGGCCGAAGCGGCGCGCCGCAAGGCGGAGGAAGCGCGCAAGGCCGCGGAAGCCGCCGAAGCCAAGGCCGAGAAGAGCAAGGCCGAAGCCGACCAGCAGGAAGCCACCAAGGCGCGCAGTGCCAGCGACGCGGCCGAGCGCGATGCGCTCAAGCAGGAAGCGGCGAGCAACCTCAAGCAGAAGCAGTCCACGCTCGCCGATGCCAAGCTCGACGACATCCGGCAGCGCCGTGCGGACAACAACCCTTCCGAAGCCACGCGCGCCGCGCAGGGCGAGGTCGACGCGGCGCAGAAGATGAACGCCATCTTCGAGCCACCGGCCAACCAGCCCAAGGACCAGGCCCCTGCGACCAGCCCGGGCGCGCAGGACCTGCTCGACAAGGCACAGACCGCCGCCAAGCCTGTGTTCAAGGCGCAGGCGAACGGCGGCGACGGCACCAAGGAACAGAAGACCGCGGTCGACACCGCCATGACGGACTGGCTGCAGGCCGCCGAGCAGGACATGCGCAAGGCCAGCCTCAAGGCGATCGCCGAAGGCAAGGACCCGAACGACGCCATCGACAAGGTGGCGGCCGACGCCCACGACGCGCTCGACAAGGGCGGCGTGTTCGACCCGGAGAGCATCGGCAAGTACATCGACAAGGCTCGCGACGGCGTGCGCGCGGACTCGCCCGAGGTGCGCCAATTGCGCGGCGAGCAATACGACGCCGGCCAGGCGGGCAAGGCGCGCGTGGCCGATGCGCGCAGCCAGGCGCAGGACACCGACGCCGCCGCGACCAAGGCCGAGAAATACGCCGCCGGCTTCGGCACCGAAGGCGGCGGCAACGACACGATCATCACCGCCCGGCAGAACGCGAAGGCCGAAGCCGAGCGCCTGCGCGCCGTGGCCAACCGCGCCAAGTCCGAACTCCAGAGCGCCGAGAAAGCCTTCGGCACCACCGACCCGTCGGACCCGCAGAACCCGAAGACGAACACCCTCGGCACGGTCGATGCCGACTACAACGCGCGCGTTGCCGACGCCGAGGTCAAGGAGCTGAGCTTCAAGTACGACCAGGCGGTGGCCGGCGGCGATGCCAAGGAGATCCAGAAGGCCGACGCTGCCCTGCGCGATGCGCAGCAGGGCCAGCGCTACATGCACGCGCTGAGCGACGACCTCGACGCCGGGCTCGGGGCCAGCGACGCCGAGAACGCCAAAACCGACGCCGAGAGCGCATGGAGTGCGGCATCGCTGCAGCGCCCCGCCCGCGTCACGGTGACCGAGCACGATGGCGACAAGACCACGACGCGGAACATCGACCCCGACGGCTACGATCCCGCGTTCTGGGCCAAGCCCGGCAGCGAGGAAGGCAAGAAGGTCCAGAACATCGACGGCAAGTACTTCTACGTCGACGGCGACAAGAAGACCGAGCTCGATCCCCTGACAGCCGCGCTGTACGCCGCGAACGAGAAGCACGACGCCGCCAAGGCCCGCAACGACCAGACCACGACCACGCTGAACGCGGCCAAGGACGACCTCTTCGGCGGCGCCGACGGCAGCCGCGCCAAGCTCGACGAGGCCGGCTATCTCGATCGCGCGGACACGATCAACCAGGGGCTGACCGACGCCAACAACGCCGTCGCGAACGCCCGGCCGCAGGACCTGGGCCGGGCGCTCGAGCAGCAGCGCGCCGCGCAGGCCGACGCCAATGCGCTGAAGGCCATGCAGGACCTGCGCGCGGCCGAACGCGACCAGGCCGCGGGCAAGCCTGTGGACGGCGGCAAGCTCGATGACCTGCGCGTGGCCGCGCGCGAGGCCCAGCGCCAGGCCGACGCCGCGAAGCCGAAGCTCTCGGCCGACGACGAGAAGAAGATGCGCGAGACGCAGCTGCCCGCGGCGAAGGAGGCCTACGACAAGAAGGCCGCGGAGGTGAAGACGCTTACAGAGCCCGGCAGCAAGGCCACCGGGGCCGAGCAGCAGAAGGCGCTCGACGAGCTCGACGCGCTGGACCTCTCCAAACGCGACATCGAGACCCAGCTCGGCCAGATCGATGCCGAGCGCGCCTGGTATGCCGCGCGCTACCAGTACGACCGCACGACCTTCGCCAAGCCGCAGCTGACGATGTTCATGAACGGAGACAAGTCGACCACCGGCGACGTCTACCCGAAGAACTACGACCCGACCTGGAACATCAAGCGCGGCGATGACGGCAAGGTCAGTGCCGAGGGCCTGCCGCGCGGCCTCTCGCCCGACGACATCGAGGTGCACGCGGACTGCAACGGCGGCTACAACGTCACGATCAAGAAGGACTCGAAGGTCTTCGGCTGGCAGCAGTCCGACCAGGGCAAGATGGTCGACTTCTCGGTGCGCGCCGGCACCTACAAGATGAACCCCGCCACGGCCGCACGGTGGAAGACCTCCGAGTTCGGCGACGGCGACCTGGCAAAGGCGCGCGGCGCGCGCGCCGACGTCGAGAAGCGCCTGGCGCAGGCCGCGGCCGACGCGCCGCCGCAGCCCGGCGCACAGCCGTCGCTCGGGCCCGACGGCAAGCCCGTGCCCACGCTGAACTTCGGCGACGACCTCGCGCCGCGCAAGAAGACGGTGGACAAGAACTTCACCGACGCAACCACCGCGCTCGACAAAGCGCAGGCCGACTACAACGCCGGCACAGGCGACCGCACGGCACTGGGCAACGCACTCGAAGATGCCAAGGCGCGCGTCACCATCGCGAAGAACGAACAGACCGCAGTCGATGCCGCGATCGCCTGGCAGGAGGCCAACCACGCGCGCCAGCGCATCGAAGCCGACACGCGCGCGGGCCGCGCGCTGATGTGCTACGCCACCTCGCCGCAGCAGACCGCCGACGATGCGCGCGACAAGGCCGACGCCGCGCGCAAGGACTGGCTCAGCTCCGTCAACAAGTTCCACGCCGACACCGCGGCGCGCGATCTTGCCGCCGCGAAGTCGGCGCACGAGAAATGGAAGAGTGCCAACCCCGGCCTGGCCGAAACCGGCAGCGACACATGGAAGGCACTGCAGGCGGCGCAGACCCAATCGGACACGGCCGTGCGCTACCAGGCCGCCGGCGCACGCGACAACGCCTACGCGCAGCAGCAGAAATTCACCATCGAGAACCTGCCGTTCAACCAGCGCGACGACAAGCGCGCGCTCTACCGGCTGTTCGAGCAGAACCCGCAGGTGATGGCGCAGGCCATCATGAACGACCAGTTCGTGCAGTACGGCGGCGGCCCGATCGAGATGAAGAGCCGCACGCAGCTCGAGAACGAGATCGGCCTCGCGCTCGGCTGGAACCCCAGCCGCTCGCTCGACGCCGCGACGCAGGCCGACAGCGAGCGCATCCGGCAGAACCAGCGCCTCTTCGGCAACCTCGGCGACGCGCAGAAGGAGCTGCTCTCGAAGATGGTCGACAAGGTGGTGGAAGTCGGCGGCGAGCACGCGCGCGTGACCGTGCTGCCCGTCGTCTACGCCCTCGACAGCGACGACGGCGGCATCATCAAGACGGCGATCTTCAAGGTAGAGAGCAAGGACAAGCCCGGCGAGACCAAGCTCGTCGACGAACAGGCCTGGACCTACAAGAACCTCACGGACTACCGCGCCAGCAACAGCCTGCCGGTAGAGGGCGTGAAGCTCGTGACGCCCGAGGATGCCAGCTACTCGCTCGACCAGAACGGCAACGTCAAGCTCTTCGCCGGCGACGCGCGCACCGAGACCGGATGGGAGACCTTCCGGCGCGCGACCCACCTTGACATGGTGGTTGCCGGCGTCGGCCTGGTGGCCGGCGTGGCGCTGACGGTGGGCTCCTTCGGCACGCTCGCGGCGCCGGGCGTCATGCTGGCGGCCGGAGCGTTCACCGTGCTCGCGGCCGGCTACGGCGTCGCGACCTCGGTCGAAGACCTGAACAAGCTCAGCGCGCACGGCCAGAGCATCAATCCGGCGAACAGCGAGCAGGCGCGCATGGACTGGCTGAACCTCGGCCTGTCGACGGTCAGCGTGCCGGTGGTAGGCGCCTCCACGCGCGCCACCATGGCCGCGCTGCGCGCAGGCCGGGCCGCCAAGGCGGCCACCGCCGCGGAAGCCGCCGGCGACGCCGTGACGGCACAGGCACGCGCGGCCGACTTCGCGCGCTACGCGAAGACTGCCCAGGCCTGGGGCAAGCCCGCGGCGATGGCCTCCAAGCCGCTCGGCCTCGGCAGTGCCTACGCCACCGGGGAAGGCGTGCACTCGCTGGTGAAGAACTGGGACCAGATGAGCCCGGCCGAGCGCGAGCAGCAGATCATGATGCTCGGCGTCAACGCCGCGGGGTTTGCCTCGCCGATCTTCGCCAAGGGCTACGTGCGCGTGCACAACGCGATCAAGCCGCCGTCCACGAACACCGCGCGGCCCGCGGTCGCGAACCGGCCGGCCGGCACGGTGGGCGACGAGGCGCGGAACACGACGCCCACCGACGCGGCCGCGCCCGCGCGGCCGGCGCAATCCGCGTCGCCCAAGCCCGTAGATGCGGTCGATGTTGCCGATACGGCCGGCACCGCCAAGCCGGCGGACGCAACGGCAAAGCCCGATGCGCTCACGCCGTTCCGCGAGCCTCCGCGCATGAGCGTCGCATGGCCCACGACGCCGCGTACGGTGCCCGCCGACGTGGCCGGTCCGGCGGCGCTGCCGTCCATCGTGACCGATGTCTCGTTCAACCCGGTCATGGCCTCGGTGCGACGCGCGGGCGATACCGCCGATGCCCCGGGAACCGCGCGCACACCGACGGGCGCACGCAGTCCCCAGGAGAAACGCTCGGACCCGGGCTCGAACATCGCGGAAGATGCACCGCGCGCCAACGCACCCTTCGTGCGCTCGGCGCAACGCATCGGGCTGAAGCAAAGCGCAGGCACGAAGGATCTGGTCAGTGTGAAGTCCACGCCGGCGTCGCCCGCCAAGGGCGATGAGGGCAGCTTCGCCGTCTACAGCCCGGCACAGGACCCCGAGCTGGGCGGGCCCACGAGCTATCCGCTGCCGGCAACCAGCCGTCTCGGCCAGACGAACTGGTCGGATTCGCTTCTCACCGTATTCGCCGCCGGCGGCGAAGCCGAGGGCGTGCGCTACTACGTCTATCCGCGCACCGTTGACGACAGCGGCTTCGTCTTCGCCGCGCATCGCGACGGCTTGCCCGCCGGCCCGGACAGCCCCAGTGCCGCGCAGCGCGCCAGCGACCATGCACGGGGCGAAAACAGCGGCGACTTCTCCGGCGTCCTGCCAGCTCACTACGCCACCCTCGACGAAGCGCTCGCGACGGTGCAGCCAGAGGGCTTCGTCGCACTGGGCGACGAGATCGCGATCGTGCACGCGGCAAGCATCGCGCCGGACGGCAGCGTCCCGCCCTCGGCCGTGATGGCCACCGTGAAGGTCGAAACCACGCAAGGCGGCCCCGCGAAGGCCACGCAGGTCACCGCCCATCCGGGCAGGCCCGCCCTGCGCATCGCCTACCCCGAGGGCTATGCGCCGGGCCAGCCGCTGATCTACACCAGCGCCAACGGCCAGCGCGTCGACCTGCTCAACACGCAGTCCGGCCGCAGCGAGATGGGGATCAACGCCTTCCGCCGCCGCGTGGCCGACCTCGAGATCTTCGCGCCGGGCGAGCGCGCCGCGCGCAGCGACGGCCAGCCGGGCAGCGAGGCGGTCCCTATCCCCGAGGGCTACTTCGCGGTCAACGGCCACGGGCTCGAAGGCATGATGAACGACGCGAGCGGCAATCCGCTCACGGCCGAGGGGCTGGCGCGAGCCATCGTCGCGCACGAGAACTATCACGGCCAGCCGGTGCTGATGCTGTCGTGCCTCAGCGGGGACGGCGCGGTGCCGATGGCGCAGCGCCTGGCAACGCTGCTCGGCCACGACGTGTACGCGGCAACCGAGTCGGTCATGATGAACAACCGCGACGCGAACGCGCCGGGCTCCCTCTACACCCGGCGCATCTCCCTGAGCAACGAAGGCAGCTCCTACAACGGTGGCGCGCTCAAGGCCGAGCCGCTGCAGTCGCTGCCCATCGTCGGAATCCGCGAGAACGGGCGCACCGTCTACGACGACATCGCGGTGCAGGGCACGCCGGTCTACGCGCGCTTTCGCCCGGGCCTGCCGATCGAGCCGGCCGGTGCGCAACCCGCCGCGCCGCGCGCCGCATCCGCCATGCCGGAGCCCCCGCGCACGACACGACCGATCGCGCCCGAGCGGCCGCGCACCGCCGGCACCGGCCGCGGCGACACCGACACGCCCTCCGTCAAGACGGGCGGCCTGCCGAGGGACCCCGCCGCCACCGGCGTGGATGCGCACGGCGCTCCCCTGCCGCCGACCACGCTCGGCACCGGGCGCAGCTGGCTGCAGATCGGGCTGCGCGGCGACAGGCTCGTCGCGTTCCACCAGCGCGCGAGCGAGCCCGGCTCGGGGCTGCGCCCGTTGCAGCCCTCGCCCGACGAGGCCGCGGTGACGGCCCGCATCACCGAGGATCCCGCCGCGGGTTCGAACGTGCGCTTCGCGGTTCATCCGATGGCGCCGGGCGAAACCATGTATGGCGGCACCGGCGTGCGCGCCAAGCGCAACAACACCTTCGGGACCTTCGCCGAGGCGTCCGCCGCGGCGCAGCAGAAGGGCGGCGCGTGGGTGTACCGCATCCATCCCGACGGCAGCATGGCGCCGCTGACGAAGCGCGGCCGCGCAACGCCAGAGGAGATCATGGGTTCGGTGCACGTCGGCGCGGACGGCCAGCCGATGCCCATCGGCATTCCGAACGTGCGCTCGGCTGCATGGCGCGAAGGCGCGACTGCGCCGGCGGCTCCGAGCACGGCGGCGGCCAACCACCAGGCAGGCGAATCCACCGGCCTCGCGATGGTCGAGCCCGACATGGACGCGCTGCTCGAAGGGGGCAGCGACTACACCAAGCCGCGCCCGGCCTACGCGGGCCCGGCCACGCTGCGCGAGCTCCAGGCGAGCAAGGCCCCGGCCACACCCGAAGACGTCGAGCAGACGCACTACCTCGCAAGCGCCGGCTCGCCGGACGGCCATGCCGCGCGCGACGTTCCGCTGCGCACGCGCTTCGTGCAATGGGCGCGCGGCAAGGAGCCCTCGTTCATCGGTGCACCGGACTACGTCGGCGGGCGCTACGTCCTGGCCCAGGACGCGGCCGGCCTCAACCAGGGCGCGCCCGATGCGACCTTCCCGCTGCTCGGCCGCTCGCACGTGTACTCCAGCTTCGAGAGCGCGCGCGCAGCGGCGGCCGCGCATGCCAACGCCGAAGGCAGCAGCCTCGTGGGCGTGGTGCGGCTGATCGGCCCGAAGACCGAGATGGCCCAGGTCGCGGCCACCGGACGCTTCACCCAGGCGCAGGTCGACGGCATCGTCGGCGTGCGCCCCGACGGCGCGGTACATCCCGTCAGCATCAGCAACCGCCAGGCCGCGCATGCGCCGAAGCCCGGCGAGGTCTTCGTCGATCCGCACAAGACGATGGAGAAGAACGATCAGGTCATGACGCCGGCGCAGAAGAGGAAGATCTTCCTCAAGTCGGTGGGCTACATGGTCGGCACCGGCGCTGCCTTCTATGGCGCCGTGCGCTTCGGCGGCGCGGCACTGGGCCTGCACATGACCAACCCGGCGCTCGGCGTCGCCGGCGCTTCGCTCGGCGGCTACGTCGGTGCGCGCGCCGTGTTCCTTCGCTACGCCTACGAAGCCTTCTTCTACCGCGGCAGCATCGCGGGCCTGAAGCAGGGCGGCAAGATCCGGCTGCAGAAGTATCTCAACCCCAAGGACCAGGACACCTTCGCGCTGATCGGCAACATCGCCGACCCGGCCAAGCGCGAGGCCTCGCTGTTCCAGCTCAAGAGCCAGCTCGACAGCTGGCACGCGGCGCGGCGCGGCATCCAGGACCGCCACGACTATGCCAAGGCGCTGAGGATCCTGTCGAGGAACCCCGACAGCACAACCGCCCTCGACACGCTCTACAAAGGCGCCATCGAGCGCAGCGCTCGTCCGGTGATCGGCAAGCGCGGCTGGCTGAACCGGATACCGCCGGCGCTTCGCAACGACTACGCCCAGGCGCTGAAGGCCTTCAACGCAAACCCCCGCGACACCCAGGCCGCGGCGCTGCTGATGACCGCACCGGAAGTGGGACGCGGCACCCAGCATGCGGGATTCGTGCGCGGGCGCCTGCTGCGCAACGTGCCGGGCGCGGACCGCGCGCGCTACCGCGAGGCAGTGCAGACCATGGCGACCAGGAGCGGCGACGTCAACGCCGCTCTCAAGACACTCGAGGGCATTCCGCTCGACACCGTCGCGCGCCAGACCACGGGCGCCCGCGGCGCATTCCGCGGCATTCCGAAGGCCGACCGCCAGACCATCGCGATGGCGACGGAAACGCTGCGCGCCAACCCGTCGGACGAACGCTCGCGCGCGGTGCTGGACCAGAGCCCCGGCAAGCTCACTTCGCCGAACTCGCCGGTGGGCCGCGCGCTGTTCGGCGCACGCGTGCTGAGCTTCGGGCTGAGCCACTCGGCGGGCACGCGGCTGTACCTGAACCCATTCTTCGACGCGCCGAGCCACCAGTGGACCTGGGACATCACCACGCTCGACGGCGTGCGCCAGTGGATCGGCAACGAAGGCAGCCTGCACTATGCGGTGGGCAACGCCACCGGCCTCGGCGCCAGCGTGGCGAACCGCTACGCATCGATCGCGCAGGCGCGCAGCGGGCATGTCATGAGCGAGCGCGGATCGACCAAGGCCCCGGTACCCAAGGCCGGCGAGACGCCGCCGCCCAAGGCCACCACGGCGCCGCTCGACAAGGACGGCAATCCGCTGCCGGTCTACAAGGCCACCAACGGCTACTCGTGGTTCAGGCGCGTCCTCATCGGCCTGGGCAACCCGAAGGCGGTCACGCACGACGGCGTGGCACCCGACGGCGGCCCGATGGTCAAGCGCACCTTCACGCAGCGCCTGGCGCAGTTCTCGTCGTGGGGCGACTCCAGCGGAACCATCGGCCTGACGATCTCCGACAGCATCCAGGCCTACATGTACATACGCGCCGGCCAATGGGACCTCGCGACACCGCAGTTGGTGAAGGTGGCGAGCGACATAGGCATCTTCCGCGGCACGCAGAAGGACTACATCGACGAGTACCGCTCGAACCGGCAGATGGGCCCGATGGTCTACCACTCGCGCCTGACCAACTACTTCAACGCCCCGCTCGGAGAGGCCAGGACGAATCCGACCGAGACCTCGCACGGCTGGATCCGCCGCGGCGCGGCGCCGCTGGTGCTGCTCGGCGTGGCCGTCGCCGCGCGGGTGGCGGCCGAGGAATGGTCGATGCACGAGAAGAACAAGAAGCCGCAGCAGCCGGCCCCTACACCCACACCCACACCCACACCGACGCCCACTCCTTCGCAGACGACCACGCCGGTGCCGACCCCGTCCCCCACCCTGACGTTCACTCCGACACCGATACCCAAGTCGACGACAACGCCCAACCCGACACCGAATCCGAAGCCCACGCCTCCCCAGCATGGTGGCGTGCGTTTCATCGTCGACACGATGCAGCCCACGGCCGTCGAGCTTCAGGCGATGCTCGATGCGGGCACCGCGCAGGACCCGCTGCAGCCCGTCAACCCGGCGCTGTCGAACTTCCTCAACGTCGACCCGGGCCACTCCCAGCGTACGAAAGCGGCGGAGGTATTGCTCGCCTGACGTGGACGCGACCCGTGCGGGGCCGCGTGGGGTCGCGCGGCATCAGTCGACGATGCCGTTCCTCGCCGCCGGCGGCTGCAGCGCATCGAGCGCCGACAGCCGCCGGTACTCGCTCGGTGCCACCGCATAGGTGCTCATGAAGGTCTTGTGCAGGTGGCTCTGGTCGCTGAAGCCGGCTGCGTGCGCCGCATAGGTCACGCGGGCGCCGCCGGCCATGAGGTCGCGCGCGTATTCGATGCGGTGCCCCACCAGCAGCTCGTGCGGCGTGAAGCCCCACGCGTCCTTGAAGCGGCGATGCAGATGGATCGGGTGCCAGTTGACCGCCTCGGCAAGGTCGTCGAGCGTCAGGCGTTGCTGGAAGCCGGTGGCGATCAGGCCGTAGGAGCGGCGCAGGCGGTCGTCCGCTTCGCCTGACTCGGTCGTCTTGCCGGCTTGCAGCGGGATCCACTGCGCGAGCAGGCGGCGCACCAGTGCGCGCGCCGCGATGCCCGCGTCCTCGCGGCCCGTGTCCGCGATCTCGTGCAGCAGCCGGTGGCACTGCGCAAACTCGCGCCCCCAAGGCTCGCACGCGAACACCGAGACCGGTTCGGGCTCGGGCCCGTGCACGCCTTCGTCCGCCTCGGGCACCGGGTTCACGCAGCGTGCAACCGCCACGCTGCAGTACATCGCGTCCTCGCGCCAGGGCGTGCTTCGCGCCTTGATCGAGTGCCAGACCTGCGGACCGATGCGCAGCAGCGCACCAGGGGGCACCACGGTGACGCCGGCGCTGGTTCTCACATGCAACTCGGTGTCGGAAACCGACAGCGTGTAGCCGCCATGCCGGTGCGCCCGGATCTCTCGTTGAACGAACCGGTTGGCGGTGAACTGCAGGCCTGCCAACTCTTTGTCGCGCCAATAGGAAGATGCAAGAAGTTCCATGGAAGCTAAGAATCTACATGGCGGGAAAGCCGCCGCTTGCTAATGTCCCGGCATCGATTTGCGCCCACGGATCCAACGATTCAAGCGCATGAATGTGTGTCGATGGCGGGCTGGATTCTATGAATCCCGAACCGTTGCGACAACCGGAATTCCAACGGAGACAGAACCCATGAGACCGACCCTGCGTCACTGGCGCGCGCTGCTGTGCGGCGCGCTTCTCGCATGCCTTGCATGTCTTTCCAATGCGCAGGAACTGCGTATCGGGCTGAGCAGCAATCCTTCATCGGTCGATCCGCATTTCGTGAACAACGATGCGATCAGCGCGGTGGTGAGCCACGCCTACGAAACCCTCGTCGCGCTCGACGCCGACGCACGCCTGACACCCGCGCTCGCGACCTCGTGGCGCGCCGTCGACGACACCACCTGGGAGTTCAAGCTGCGCGACGGCGTGAAGTTCCACGACGGCAGCCCGCTCACCGCGCAGGACGTGGTGTTCTCGCTCGAGCGCCCCGCGACCATCGTCAACAGCCCGAGCTCGTTCGCCGCCTACACGCGTTCCATCACGGGCAAGAAGGTCGTCGACCGCCTCACGCTGCAGCTGACGACCGCCACGCCGGCACCGCTGCTGCCGAACGACCTCACGCGCATCTTCATCGTCTCGCGCAAGTCGGCCGAGAAGGCCAGCAGCGACGACTTCAACCAGGCGAAGGTGCAGGCCGGCACCGGCCCCTTCAGGCTCGTGAAGTTCACGCCCGGCACCGGCGTGCAGTTCGCGCGCTTCGACGGGTACTGGGGACCGAAGCCGGCGTGGTCCGGCGTCACGCTGCGCGCCCTGCCGGCCGAATCGGCGCGCATGTCGGCACTGCTGTCGGGCGACGTGGACCTGGTGGAGAACGTGCAGGCCAACCTGGTCTCGCAGTTCCGCCAGAACAAGAGCCTGAGCGTCTTCACCAAGGTGTCGAGCCGCGTGATGTTCCTCTACACCGACCATCGCGATACCTCGCCCTTCGTCACCGACAAGGACGGCAAGCCGCTCGATCGCAATCCGCTGAAGGACGCGCGCGTGCGCCAGGCGATCTCCAAGCTGATCGATCGCGGCGTGCTGGCCGAGCGCGTGCTCGACCAGCTCGGCGTGCCCACCGGCAACCTGGCCGCGAACGGCATGTTCGGCTTCAACCCCGAGCTCAAGCCCGATGCCGTCGACGTGCAGGGCGCGCGCCAGCTGCTCGCCGAGGCAGGCTATCCCGCGGGCTTCGGCCTCACGCTGTTCGGCCCGAACGACCGCTACGTCAACGACAAGCAGGTCGCACAGGCCATCGGCCAGATGCTCACCCGAGGCGGCATCGTGACCAAGGTGCAGGTCTCGCCGATGGCGACCTATGTCGGACGCGCCTCGAAGAAGGAACTGGGCTTCGGCCTGCTCGGCTGGGGCGTGGGCGGCGGCGAGCCCTCGGGCGCGCTGCGCGGCCTGCTCGCCACACCCGACAAGGAGCGCGGCATGGGCGCGACCAACTGGAGCAGCTACAGCAATCCGCAGTTCGATGCGCTGCTGAACGAAGCGCTCAACACCGTCGACGACGCGAAGCGCGAAGCCCTTTTGCGCAACGCCACCGCGCTCGCGCTGAAGAAGGACTACGCGATCATTCCGCTGTACCACCAGGTCTCGACCTGGGCCGCGCGCAAGGGCCTCACGATGGTGCCGCGCGTCGACGAGTTCACGCAGGCCCAGCAGGTCCATGCCGAGGCGGAGGACCGCAAGTGAGCGACATGTCCGACCTGCCGCATGTGCTCGACCACCTGCCGCCCGCGTTCATGGGCGCTTCGGCGCGCACGCTGCACGAGGTGCTGCCGGCACCGACGCTGATCCACCTGCCCGGCCTGCGGCCCCGGCCGGTGTTCGTCTCGGTGCTGCTGCATGGCAACGAGGACGCGGGCCTGCTGGCGCTGCAATCGGTGCTCGCGAAGTTCGGAAACCGGCCACTGCCGCGCGCCCTCTCGATCTTCGTCGGCAACGTGGAGGCCGCGCGCGCCGGCGTGCGCCGACTGGAAGACCAGCCTGACTACAACCGCATCTGGCCGAGTGCCGCTCCGGCCACACCGCACCAGCGCATGGCGGCGCGCGTGATGGAAGCGATGCGCGAGCGCGAGGTTTTCCTGGCCATCGACCTGCACAACAACTCGGGACGCAATCCGCTCTATTCCTGCCTGAGCTCTACCGGCGCGGAGCATCTGCGGCTCGCGCGCATGTTCTCGCCGCTCGCGGTGCTCATCCAGGCGCCGCAATCTCTGGGCGCCGCGTTCACGCCCATCTGCCCGACGGTGTGCTGCGAATGCGGCGAGATCGGCAACGCCGAGGGCGTGGCACAGGCCGCGACGCTCATCGAACGCTGCCTCGCCGACGACTTCGGAGACGGCACTGCCCATGACGACGCGAAGGCGATCGACATCTACCAGGCCTTCGCGATGCTCAAGGTCGCCGAGGGCCTCACGCTGAGCTGCGACGGCCAGGCCGCCGACCTCCAGCTGCCGCCGGAGATCGAGTCCTTCAATTTCCGCGCGCTCGAGCCCGGCCACGTGATCGCCACCACGCTGTCGCACCCCGACGCGGAACCGCTTCGCGCCTACCGGCTCGACGGCGAGGCGATCGCCGGCATGCTGGTTCGCAAGGGGGCCGACGTCTGCCTTTCGACGCACGCGGTCGCCGCCATGTTCACGCGCGACCTGCGCGCCATTCGCCAGGACTGCCTCGGCTACCTGATGCAACGCGTGCCCGCACACGCGCTCTAGGCCGCACGCACAACCTTCGATACAGGACCTTCATGCTGGTTTATGTGTTTCGTCGCCTGGCGCAGAGCGTCGGCGTGCTGCTTGCGATGTCGATGCTGGTGTTCGCCAGCGTCTACCTGATCGGCAATCCCGCCGACATCCTGATCAGCATGGATGCCGATCAGGCCGAGCGCGCGCGGCTCGTGCAGGCCATGGGCCTGGACCAGGCCCTGCCGCTTCAGTACTGGAACTTCCTGCAGCACGCGCTGCGCGGTGACCTGGGCAACTCCTTCGTGCACGGCGTGCCCGCGATCTCGCTGGTGTTCGAGCGGCTTCCCGCCACGCTCGAGCTGGCCTGCGTCGCGATGCTGATCGCCATCGCGCTGGGCGTGCCGCTCGGCCTGTGGGCCGGCCTGCGGCCTCATTCGTGGATCGGCAGGAGCATCATGACAGGCTCGATCCTGGGCTTCTCGCTGCCGACCTTCTGGGTAGGGCTGATGCTCATCGTCGTGTTCGCGGTGCAGCTGGCCTGGCTGCCCGCGGGCGGACGCGGGCCGACGCGCGAGGTGCTGGGGCTTTCGCTGTCGATCTTCAGCGTAGAAGGCTGGAAGCACCTGCTGCTGCCGGCGGTGAACCTCGCGCTCTTCAAGCTCGCGCTGGTGACGCGGCTCACCCGGGCCAGCACGCACGAGGCATTGACGCAGGACTACGTCAAGTACGCCCGCGCCAAGGGCCTCTCGCCGGCGCGCGTGGTGGGCGTGCACGTGCTCAAGAACATCCTCGTGCCGATCGTGACGGTGGTGGCGCTGGAGTTCGGCGCGCTGGTCGCGTTCGCCGCCGTGACCGAGACCATCTTCGTGTGGCCCGGCGCGGGCAAGCTGATCATCGAGTCGATCGGCTCGCTCGACCGCCCGGTCATCGTCGCCTACCTGCTGGTGGTGGTGTCGATGTTCACCCTGCTCAACCTGCTCGTGGACATCGCGTACTCGAGCCTCGACCCGCGCGTGCGGCTCGACGAACAAAGCGCATGACGACCATGTTCGAAGAAGACGAATCCCCCCTGCGCCGCCTGCTGCGGCAGTACGCCCGCTCCAGGCTCGCCGTGCTCGGCGCGGCCGTGCTGCTGGCACTGATGCTCGCCGCGCTGTTCGCGCCCCTTCTCGCGCCGCAGAACCCGTACGACCTCGCGCAGCTCAATATCCTCGACTCGCGCCTGCCGCCGGGCTCGCACGGCGGCAACGATGCCGCCGGCCAGGGCAAGCTCTACCTGCTGGGCACCGACGACCAGGGTCGCGACATGCTCTCGGGCATGCTCTACGGGCTGCGCATCTCGCTGGGCATCGGCGTGGTGGCCACGCTCGCGGCACTGTCGCTGGGCGCGACGCTGGGCCTGCTAGCAGCCTACGCCGGCGGCCGGCTCGATGCGCTGCTCATGCGCATCGTGGACATCCAGCTGTCGTTTCCCGCGATCCTGGTCGCGCTGGTGCTGGTCACCGTGCTCAAGCCGGGCGTCGGCAATGTCGCCATCGCGCTGGTGGCGGTGCAATGGGCCTACTACGCACGCACGGTGCGTGCCGCGGCGCTCGTCGAGCGCCGCAAGGAATACATCGAGGCCGCGCAGGGCCTGGCGCTGAGCGATGCGCGCATCGTCCTGCGGCACCTGCTGCCCAACTGCCTGCCGCCGGTGATCGTGGTGGCCGCGCTGCAGGTGGCCAACGCGATCTCGCTGGAGGCCACGCTGTCCTTCCTGGGGCTGGGCGTGCCGATCACCGAGCCCTCGCTCGGCCTGCTGATCGCCAACGGCCAGCAATACCTGCTGGCGGGCAAGTACTGGATGTCGCTCTACCCCGGCGTCCTGCTGCTTCTCACGATCCTCGCCATCAACCTCGTGGCCGACCAGCTGCGCGACGTGTCGAACCCGAGGCTGCAGAAACAATGACGAGCGCATCTCAACCCGTTCTGCTCGTCGAGGGCCTGAAGACGCAGTTCGCCACGCGCGCCGGCATCGTCAAGGCCGTGGACGACGTGTCGTTCTCGATCGAGCGCGGCCAGATCATGGGCCTGGTCGGCGAATCGGGCTCGGGCAAGTCGATGACCGGCTACTCGCTCATCGGGCTGATCGACCCGCCGGGCCAGGTTGTCGCAGGCCGGCTGCGCCTCGCGCCGCGCAACGGCGAGGTGCTCGACCTGCGGCGCCTGTCGCCGCGCGCGCTGCAGGGCGTGCGCGGCAACCGCATCGCGATGATCTTCCAGGATCCGATGATGACGCTGAACCCGGTGCTGCGCATCGACACGCAGATGATCGAGGCGGTGCGCGCGCACCACCGGGTCAGCGAGCGCGTGGCGCGCGAACGCGCCGCCGCGGCGCTCGCCAAGGTCGGCATCCCGTCGCCGCACGAGCGGCTGCTGGCCTATCCGCACCAGTTCTCGGGCGGCATGCGCCAGCGGGTGGCGATCGCGATCGCGCTGCTCAACGAGCCCGACGTGATCATCGCGGACGAGCCGACCACGGCGCTCGACGTCACGGTGCAGGGCCAGATCCTCGCGCAGATGCAGAGCCTGTGCCGCGCCTCGGGCACCGCGCTGATCTGGATCTCGCACGACCTGTCGGTGGTGGCGGGGCTGGCCGACACGGTCTCGGTGATGTATGCCGGGCGCATCGTCGAGCAGGGCCCCGTGGCCGAGGTGCTCGACCGGCCGCGCCACCCGTACACGCGCGGACTGATAGCGAGCGCGCCGTCGCGCAACCCGCGCGGACGCCCGCTGCAGCAGATCCCGGGCATGACGCCCTCGCTGCTCGCGCTGCCGCAAGGCTGCGCATTCCAGGCGCGCTGCGCCAGCGCGGACGTGGTCTGCCGCAACGAGCCGCCGCTGGTGGCGCTCGATGGCCGCAGGCTGCGCTGCTTCCACCCGGCGCCCCTGCCCTCTCCCTGTGCGATTGCGAACTGACACCATGGACACCGTCACCCCGTTGCTCGAACTGCGCGCCAGCGCCAAGCGTTTCGTCCGCAAGCCCGATGCCGCGGCGAAGATCGCGCGCCTGTTCGGCGCCCCGGTGCCGTCGCGCACCGTCCACGCCGTCGACGGCGTCTCGCTCGCCGTGCACCCCGGCGAAGTGGTGGGGCTGGTGGGCGAATCGGGCTGCGGCAAGTCGACGCTCGGGCGCATGGCCGCGGGGCTGCAGTCTCTGAGCGAGGGCGAGCGGTGGTGGCAGGGCGAGAACGCCGAGCTGCGCAAGCGTCGCCTCTCGGCGAGCGAGCACCGGCGCGACATGCTCGGCGTCCAGATGATCTTCCAGGACCCGTATGCGAGCCTCAATCCGCGCATGCGGGTGCGCCAGATCATCGGCGAGGCGCCCGTGGCGCACGGGCTGGTCGAGGCCGGGGACCAGGAGGCGCACGTGGCCGCGCTGATGCAGAAGGTCGGCCTCGACCCCGGCTTCATGCGCCGCTTTCCGCACCAGTTCTCGGGCGGCCAGCGCGCGCGCATCGGCATCGCCCGCGCGCTGGCCGTGCGGCCCCGGCTGCTGATCTGCGACGAGGCGGTGGCCGCGCTCGACGTGTCCATCCAGGCGCAGGTGATCAACCTGTTCATGGCACTGCGCGAGGAGCTCGCCCTCACCTATCTCTTCATCAGCCACGACCTCGGTGTGGTGCGGCACATCAGCGACCGCGTGGTGGTGATGTACCTTGGCCGTGTGGTCGAGTCGGCGGGCGCCGACGCGCTGTTCGAGCAGCCGCTGCATCCCTACACCGAGGGTCTGCTGGCCGAGGCGCCGAAGCTGGAGGTGCGCAAGAAGGCCTTCGTGGCGATCCGGGGCGAGATCCCCTCGCCGCTGAATCCGCCGCGCGGCTGCCATTTCCATCCGCGCTGCCCGCGCGCGACACGGCGCTGCGCCGAGGAGATACCGGTGCTCGCGCGCGTGGGTGTCGACCATTGGGTCGCCTGCCATCTGATCGAGCGGGCGGGCGGCGCATGAAGATCGTCGTCATGTGCTGGCTCGCGCGGGCATCGGTCGATGTCTTCGTCGCGCGCAACATCGTGCTGCGGCCCGATCTCGCGGCCAAGGCGCCGCAGCACGTTGCATCCGAGCTCGCCGCGCTCGCGCCCGACGTGGTGATCGCGCGCGAGTCGCAGTTCGAGCTGGTGGCGGCCGTCGCGGCCGGGCTCGCGGATTGCCGATTCGTCTTCTACAGCCTCGCGTCCTCGCGGGCCGCCATCGACACCTCGGCGCTCGCGGCACGCTGCGCCTTCGCCACCGGATCGACCTGGGAGCGCGCCGAGTATGAAGCCTTCGTGCTCGCCGAATCGCTGTGCCGGCCGCGGCCCGGGCAGCCCGCCGGCGCTTCGGCAAGCGCACCGGGCGAGGTGATGCTGGTGGGCGCAGGCGTGGTCAACCTGGTCACGGCGCTGGCGCTGTGCCGGCGCGGCCATCGGGTCTCGGTGTTCGACCGCATGGCCGATCCGCGCGGGCATGGCGAATCGCATCCCGAACGCGCGGGAGCGACCTTCGGCGGAAGGGACGCGCGCATCTTCTCGTACAACGAGTCGCGACATCACCTGGCCTGCTCGCCGCTGTACACGCCGCAGGACCTGCCGCGCTTTCGCCTCGGAATCGCACAGGACGGATGGCTGTCGCGCCGCTACGAGTCGCTTTCGGAAACCGACCGCCGCTGGATCGCCCAGCTCGAGCAGGTGCCGCCCTGGGCAGCGCTGCTGTACGGCAACGACATCGTCGGCTTCAACCGGCAGAGCCACCGGCTATGGCACGAGATCTTCAGCCTCTACCCCGAACTGCTGCGCGAGACGCACCATGTCGGGCGGCTGCTGCGCGTCTACCCGAGCGATGCTTCCCTGCGCGCGGGACGCACGGCCGAGGCCGAGATCGGCGCCCTGCTCGGCGAGGTGCCGCTTGCACGGCTGCGCGAGCGGGAGCCCGCGCTGGGCGACGCGATCGACAGCGGCGCCATCGCGGGCGCGCTCGAAGTGCAGGGCTTCTCGCTCAACATCGTCTCGTTCTGCCGCAACCTGATCGCGCTGCTCGAGCACCTCGGCGCGCGCTTCCACTGGCAGCAGGAAGTAAGCGAGGTGCGGTACGCGGATTCGGGCGCGGTGACGGGCATCGTGGTCGACGGCAAGCTGCGGCGCGCCGACCACTACGTGCTCTCGCCCGGCGCACAGGCGCGCACCCTCTCCACGAAGACCGATGGGCTGGCCGCGATCGGCGCGATGGTCGGCATGTGGGTCACGCTGCCGAACGACGGCGCCGCGCTGAACACGCCGCTGAAGGTGCGCCGGCGCGCATTCGCCAGCAGCGAGGCGGCCCAGGGCGCCAACGTCGTGCCGGGCCGCGACGCCGCCGGGCGGCCGGTGCTGCACTGCAGCTCGGGGCATGGCTTCGTCGGTGTCTCGGCCGACGACGTGCGGCTGGCCGACCTGCCCGAGCTCGCGCGCTGCGTGATGGAGACAGCGGAGGAACTGTTCGCCGACAAGTTCCAGCGTGCCCGGCAGGCCGGCATGCTCGGCGAGCGCCCGGGCTTCTGCGTACGTCCATGGACGCCCTCGGGCCTGGGCGTGCTGGAGGTGCAGGAGAGCGACGCGGGCGGCAAGCTGGTGCTCAGCGGCGGCCACAACACCGGCGGCTTCGCGCAGTCGCCGGCCGTCGCCGAGGCCGTGGCATGCGCGCTGGAGACGCGCCCGCACGCCATGCACACGCTCTACCACCCACGGCGCTTTGCCGATGTGTTCGAGGTGACGCTGTGAGCACGCGCCAGACATCGCTCACCGCGCTGTTGCGCGACGGCCTGCGCGGCGGGGCGACGACGATGTGGATCGATGCCGAAGGCTCGATGCGCCGCGACGACTTCGCGGCGCTCGTGGTCGCGCAGGTGGCACTGCTGCGCCGGCAGGGCATGAAGGCCGGCGATCGCGTGGCGCTGCACGGCGTGGCTTCGCGCGGCCTGGTGGCCATGCTCGTGGGCTGCCTGCTCGAAGGCGTGGTTGCCGTGCCGGTCGACTCGGCGCTGCCGCGCGCGCGCAAGCAGGCGATGGTGGAGGCGTCGGCTCCCAAGCTGGCGATCGAGTTCGCGGCGCAGGCACCGCTCGACGCAGCCGGCATCAGATGCGTCGCGGGCGTGCCGCTGCCGCAAACCGGATGGACGCTGGACGACCTGGGCCTGCCCGAGGTCGCGCCCGACGCTGGCTGCTACATCTTCTTCACTTCCGGCACGACCGGAAGGCCCAAGGGCATCCTCGGGCGGCGCGGCGGGCTCGCACACTTCCTGGCGTGGGAAGCCGGCATGCTCGGCCTGCAGCCCGGCGACCGCGTTGGCGTTCTTACCCGCCTGTCGTTCGACGTGGTGCTGCGCGACCTGCTGCTGCCCATCGTGGCAGGCGTGACCGGGTGCCTGCCGCCTGCCGACTCCCCGATGACGCCGGCCGAAATGCCCAACTGGCTGGCCGCAATGGCCGTCAGCGTGCTCCACACGGTGCCTTCGCTGGCCCAGGCCTGCCTGGCGGGTCTGCGCTCCAACACCCGCAACGGCACGCTGCGCCACACGCTGTTCGCGGGCGAGCCGCTCGGCGGCGCACTGGTCGGTCGCTGGCGCGCGGCATTTCCGGCGAGCGCGATCTACAACCTGTACGGCCCCACCGAGACCACGCTCGCGAAGTTCTGCGCCCGCGTGCCCGCCCCCGCGCCCGAGGGCATCCAGTGCTGCGGCCTGCCGCTGCCCGAGGTGGGCGTGAGCATCCTCGACGAGGCACTGCAGCCACTCGGCACGGGCCGTGTCGGCGAAGTCGCCATTCGCACGGTGCATGGCTCGCTCGGCTACCTGGACCCTGCGGAGCCCTCGTCCACGCGCTTCATCGAGCTCGACGGGCTGCCGGCCTACCTGAGCGGCGATCTCGGCTTCCTCGACAAGAGCGGCGCGCTGCACCTGCGCGGCCGCAAGGACCACCAGGTCAAGATCCTCGGCACCCGCATCGAGCCCGCGGGCATCGCGGCGGTGCTGCAGTCGCACGAAGCGGTGATCGACGCGGCCGTCGTGTGCATGCAGAACGAAGAAGGCGAAGCACAGCTCGTGGGCTACTTCTGCACGCGGTCCGACGCGCAGGCCCTGCGCCGGCGCCTGCGGCCCTTTCTCGCCGAGCGCCTGCCGGCAGCGGCGGTACCAGGCCACCTGATCGCGCTCGACGCCCTGCCGCTCACGGCCAACGGCAAGCTGGATCGCGCACGCCTGCCCATGCCGGCGTCGCGCACCGCCACCACCGCCGACACCGAAGCGGACGCCGACGAACTCGCGCTCGGCGTGGCCGCCGCGATCGCGCGGGTGCTGCAGCAGGCGCAGGTTAGCGTCGACGACGATTTCTTCGCGCTCGGCGGCGACTCGCTCGCGGCGATGCGGCTGTGCGCCGAACTCGAAGCGCAGCTCGGCGTGCATGCGCAGCCACTGCTGCTGATGCATGCGCCCACCGCGCGCGAGCTGGCGCAGCAGCTGCAGGCGGCCGGCTCCTTCGCGCCGGCACCGATCCCGCCCGCGCCGCGCACCCGCTGGTTCACGCTGAGCCCGCAGCAGCGGCGCTACTTCCGCACCTTCTGCGCGGGAGGCAACCGCAACTGGTGCAACATGGTGGCGCTGTTCGAGCTGCCCGACGGCGTCAATGCCTATGCGGTGGGCCGTGCGCTGACCGAGATCGCGCTGCGCCACGACAGCCTGTGCCTGCGCTTCGGCCACGACGGGGAAGGCCTCGTGCGCCAGACGATCGTGGCGACGACGGATGTCCAGGTGGCGCAATGCGACCTGGGCGCGCTCGACGCGGCGGCACTCGCGCGGCGCATCGGCGCGATGCGGGTGGCCGAGGGCGAGGCGGAGATCGCGCTCTTCGCCGATGCGCCGCTTTTTCGCGCCACCCTGCTCGCCCTGCCCGGCCAGCGGCGCCGGCTGCTGTGGACCGTTCATCACCTGGTCAGCGACGGCACCAGCCAGGGCCTGCTCGCGCGCGAGCTGGCCGACCGCCTCGCCGGTCGGCCCTGGGCCACGGATGCCCCGCCGTCGATACGCGACATCGCAGCCTGGGCCGGCGCGCGCAACGATTCTGCGCAAGCCGCGCGCGCGCACTTGCGCGCATTGTTCGGCGCGCCCTACCGCCACCGCTACCTGCCGGACAGGCTGCGCTGCGACGATCCGCAACGCTGCCACGCGATGGAAGCCGCCCTGCACGGCACGCTGCGCGACACGGTCCGCGCGGCGGCGCGGCGCCTGAAGTGCACGCCCTACGTGCTGTACGTGGCCGCGTATTTCCGCTGGCTCGCAACGCTGACCGAATGCGACGACCTGGTGGTCGTGACGCCGCTGGCCGGCCGCGCCCATCCGCAGGTCGCGCAGACCATCGGCGATTTCATCAACCTGGTGCCGTTGCGCATCGAGCGCCTGGGCGCGCTGCCGGCACGCCAGCTGGTCGAGAGCGTGCACGACGGCATCGCGCTCGCCGCGCGCAACCAGGAACTGCAGTTCGACGAGATCCTCGACGAGCTCGGCGTGCCCTTCGATGCGGATCGCAACCCGCTGACCGGCTTCTCGCTCAACTTCATGCCGCAGGCGACGGGCGATGCACCCGCCCTCGCGACGGTGCGGCACGCGGACCGCGGCTACCGGCTGAAGTACGACCTGCTGATGCTGATCCGCGGATGGCACGACGCCACGCACATCGAGATCCAGTACCGCGCCGGCCTGTTCACGCCGGCCGCGGTCGAGGAGTGCTTCACCGACTACTGCACGCACCTGGAGGCCTTGAGCCATGCCTGAGAAGCCGACCATGAATCCCGCGCCAATGGGCGAATACGTCTTGCTGGTGCTGCTCTCGATCCTCTGGGGCGGCTCCTTCACGCTGATCAAGGTCGCGGTGGCCGACTTTCCACCGGCCACGCTGGCCGCGGTGCGCATCCTGCTCGGCGGCGCGCTGCTGGGCGTGGTGGCCGTGGCCAGGGGCCTCGCATTCCCGACGCGCGCCAGCCGCTGGGGGGCGCTCTGGGTGCAGGGGCTGCTGCAGGGCGCGCTGCCGTTCACGCTGATCGGCTGGGGCGAGCTGCACATCGCGAGCGGGCTCGCGGGCGTGCTCAATGCGACCGTGCCGCTGTTCGCCTTCCTGCTTGCCGTGTTCGTCGTCGGCTCGGCGCCCTTCGTGCTCACGAAGTTCCTGGGCGTCCTGCTCGGGCTCGCGGGCGTCGCCGGGATCGTCGGGCACGGCTCCTCCATCGCCGCGCTCGGCCAGAGCGACTTCCTGGCGTCCATGGCGGTGCTGGGCGCGAGCGCGTCGTATGCGTGCGGCGCGGTGTTCGGCCATCGCTTCGGCGACCAGCCCGCCGTGGTCACCGCGGCCGGCTCGCTGCTGTGCGGAGGGGCCACGATGCTGCCGTTCAGCCTCGCGCTCGACCGGCCCTGGACGCTCGCGCCCAGCCTCGAGGCCACGCTGGCGCTGCTGGCCCTCGCGCTGCTGTCGACCGCGCTGGCCAGTGTGGTCTTCTTCCGGCTGATCCGCACGCTGGGCCCGGTCACCACCACCAGCAACGCCTACCTGCGGGCGCTGGTGAGCGTGGCGTTCGGCGTGGTCTTTCTTGCCGAGCCCCTCAGCTGGAGCCTGCTGGCCGCGAGCGCGCTGATCGTCGCCGGCGTCGTGCTCGTCACGCGGCCGGGCAGGCCGGGCCGGGAGCTGCGTCGTGCGGGCTGAGATCGCGATCGTCGGCGTCGGCCCCTGGGGCCTGGCAGTGCTCGACCGGCTCGTCACCGCCGCGAGCCGGCAGCCGCGGCTCGCGCTCACGGTGCACCTGATCGACCCCGACGAGCCGGGCCCGGGCCTGCACAAGCCGCAGCAGGAAGACTTCCTGCTGCTCAACACCGTCACCGGCCAGCTCGACAGCTTCAGCGCTCGCCACTTCGGCGAGCCGCCGCTCACGGGCGCCATGCCGTTCATCGACTGGCTGCGCGAGGCGCGCGACATCGAGGCCGATGCCAACGGCTTCCTGCCGCGCGCGCTCTTCGGCGACTACCTGCGCCACGTGCACGCGGTGCTGTGCGACAACGCGCCGTCGCACATGCGGATCTTGCAGGTGCGCCAGCGCGCGCTCGATGTCTCTCTCGCGGCCGACGCGAAGGCGCGCGTGCGCCTGGGCGACGGCTCGGCGCTCACCGTGGACCATGTCTTTCTCTGCACGGGCCACGGGCTGGCGCATGCCGCCGGCGGGCAGGCTCCGTCGCCGGCGAAGCCGATCGATCCGTACCCGCTGGCGCCGCTCCAGGCGCGCATCGAGGCCGGCTCGGCGGTGGGCATCTCGGGCACCGGGCTGGCGGCGGTCGACGTGGTCGCCGCGCTCACCGTGGGCCGCGGCGGACGCTTCGTGCGCGAGGAAGACGGCATGCTGCACTACCTGCCGGGCGGGCGCGAGCCGGTGATGTTCGTGCACTCTCGCAGCGGCACGCCGTTCGCATGCCGGCCCGCGCAATCGCTCGACCTGTCGGGCAGCTTCGCGCCGATCTTCTGCACCGAGGCCTACCTGGCCTTGCGGCGGGCGGCCCGCGGCCCCGCAGGCCTGCAGCTCGACGAAGACCTGCTGGCGGTGCTCGCGGCCGAGATGCGCGCCGCCTACCTGATGCGCGCACTGGCGCTGTCGCAGGGCGCCGACGCGGCCGCGGCCTGCAGGCGCGCGCTCGCCGTGCTCGCACCGGCCGAGGTCAGGGATTTCTGCGAAGCAGCCCTACCGTCGATGGCGTGGTTCTCGCCCGAGACGCTGCTCGCGCCCTCCCCCTCGCCTTCATTTCCCGGCGCGGCAGATTTCAATGCCGCCTTCGCGGCACGCCTGCGCTTCGACGTGGAGGAGGCGCGCAAGGGCGAGGCGCACAGCCCGTACAAGTACGCGGTGGAGCTTCTGCGCGTGCTGCGCGGCTTCATCCGCCAGGCGGTGGAGTTCGACGCGCTCGCACCGGCGTCTCGCCACCGCTTCTTCGACGTGGTGGCGCCACGGATCTCCCAGCTGGTCGTGGGCCCGCCGATAGCGCGCGGACTCGAATGGCTGGCGCTGATGCGCGCCGGCCTGCTGCGCGCCGATCTCGGCCCGGCGCCCACGCTCGAGCGCGATGCGGCGCTCGGTGTGTGGCGGGCGCGCTCGAGCGCCTTCGAAACGCCCTTCGTGGCCTGTCTCGACCACCTGGTGCATGGCCGCGCGGGGCACGGCGCGATCGACATCGCGGACGACTCCCTGCTCGCCGCGCTCTACCGCTCGGGCCTTTGCGCCGGTGCGGCACCGGTGCCCCCTGAGGACACGCGAAGGCGGGTGCCGCGCACCGACACCATCGGGCATCCGCTCGATGCGACAGGCCTGCCGGTGCACCAGCTCACGCTGCTCGGCGTGCCCACCGAAGGCCTGCGCTACTTCAACCACTACCTGCCTTCGCCCAAGAGCCGGTCGCGGGTCTTCGACAGCGTGCAGTCGGCGCTCGATGCGCTGTGGGAGCGGCTCGCATCCGCGCACCGTGGCGAGGGCGCGCGGACGACCGGCACGCCGGCGCTCGAACGCGACTGACCTTGTCCCGAAGGAGCCGTACGGCGCGCACCGACGACGCCTCGGGATCTTCGGGAAGCCCCTCTCGCGGCGGCGGACGACGCGGCAACGATGCCGCTTCGGTCAACTTGCAGGGCAGGAGATTTCAGCCATGGACCGCCTCTTCGCCCATTTCGCCAACAGGATCGCGCACGTCGCGGGAAGTCCCGCCACCTTCCTGGCCTGCGTGCTGCTCGTCATCGCATGGGCCGCGGCCGGGCCCGTCTTCCACTTCTCGGAGAACTGGCAGCTGGTCATCAACACCGGCACCACCATCGTGACCTTCCTGATGGTGTTCCTGATCCAGAACACCCAGAACCGCGATGGCGCGGCGCTGCAGACCAAGCTCGACGAACTCATCCGCTCATCGGCCGCGCACAACGAGTTCATGGGCATCGAGAAACTCACCGACGAGGAGCTGAGCGCGCTGCACGCGCAATGCGAGGCCGCGGCCAGGAAAAGCCAGGCGACGCTCGAGCGCACGCGCGCCGAACGCCGCCGGCGCGGCCACACGCAGCCCGGGCCGCAGGCGCATTGAAGGGGCCGACGCACGAATGGCTCGAGCGCGCAGTTGCCGGAACAGTCCCTAGGCGCACTCGGGCGCGACAGTGTCCAGCACCCTGGCAAGGTGCTCGACGAGCCGCGCGGAATAGGCCTGCGCAGGATGGAGGATGTCCGCCATTTCGGTGGGCTGCACCGGCACGCTGCCCCAGTCGGCAAAGGGCACCGCCATGTCCCTGGCCACGCGCCGCACGACCGCGTCGCCCTGCGCACGGACCTGCGCCCCGGTCAGCGTGCGCGACAGGCCGGTCAGCACCACGTGACGGCCCTCCGCCCTCGCCTTCACGATCATGGCGCGCAACGCCCCGTCCAGGGGCAGTCCCTGCATGGCATCGTTGAGCCCGTGCTCGATGACCACGATGCGGCCCGAGCGCTCCTCGCCCGCGAACGAAGCCGAACGGGCACTCGCCGTCTCGCCGTTCACCGAACGATCGACCACCTTGTATCGCGGGCGCAGCCTGCGCAGCGCGGCCGCCGGCGGCTCCTGCAGGCGCTTGTCACCCAGGTAGCCGCCATGAAGGATCGAGTCGCCGTACAGCTCGACGCTGCAGACGGCTTCGGGCTTCGCGGCAGCCATGCCTGCCGGCCCATTCACGGGCGCAGCCGCGGCTGGCACCGCGAGGGCGCGGTTTTCCGGCGGCGCGACACGGGATGGCGAACAGCCGGCGGCGAGCACCGCGCCCAGAACCGCGGCGATGGCGATCTGTCGGCGTCTCGCCCGGCGGAGCGGAATGCGGGGGAAAAGTCGGGTGGGATGAGGCACCCACCGACACTAGGGAGCAATCGAGGGGAAATTGTGGAGATGGCCTTGAGGCTGGCGGGAACGATCAGCTTTTCCCGGAAGCAAGGCCTCGAGCGCCCCGCCTGCTCTCCCGGAACAGGACGATCAACCCCGAAATAAAGAAGTACACGGCCCCAACCGCCGCATAGCCGCCAATCGTCTGCAAGACAGGCGCGCTACCACCCTGCTGCGCCACAAAGAACCCACCAGCCAGGGCAGACTGCGCTCCACTCAGCATCATCACCCACTGCCCCCCGTTGTCCTTGCGGCGACGCACGGCCGTCGCCAGCTGCAGCAGGCCTGCGACGATGGCCCAGACCCCGAAGATCGCCAGCACGATCTGCAGCTCGAACACGAAGGCGCCCGCAACCGCGAGCGTGACCAGCGCGCTGATCCAGATGTTGATCAACTGCGTGGCATTGGCCTTGGCACCGCCCGTCATCCTGACGTCCAGCAGGTTCGCAAGGGCATCCCAGGCGGGATAGACGATCAGCAGCGCGGCTGCCAAGACGGGCGAATGCTTGGCGATGGTGAAGCTCGCCGCGACCCACGCGAAGGAAAAGGCAGCGCGAACGAGGTAGTAGTTGCGCAGCCAGGCGGCTCGCTGGGATTCGGTTTTCAAGGTGTCTGACATGGAAGATGGGGCGGCTGAAGCCGCGAGTTGAGAAGGCTCCAGCTCATCGAGGAGCGAACGGTGCAACGATTCTTCTGCGCCCTCGCCCCACGCGGTATCCGTCGGATGACCGACACGGGCCCCAATGGAACTGTGCGATGCTGCGTGCCCGCCGCAGCGATTCACGCCCCATGTCCGACGACACGACGACCATCACTGTTTTCGACGCGGTCCGCGCACTGGCCTTCATCGGCGACCTGAGCATGGGCCAGCCGACCGACCATTCGCTGCGCACGGCCTGGCTCGCCGGGAAGATCGCGGCCGAGGCCGGCTGCGACGCCGCCCAGGTCGAGGCCGTGCGGCATGTCGCGCTGCTGCGCTGGTCGGGCTGCACCGCCAATGCCCAGGAGTTCGCCGACTTCCTCGAAGACGACGTGCAGGGCCGGCGCGCCCTGCTTGCGTCGCCTGCACCCCGCATTCGCCAGCCGCACATCAGCGGGCCGGTGCCCGACGCGGTGCTGGCAATGGCCGACATCCATTGCGAGATTGCCGGCGACATCGCCAACACGCTGGGGTTGAGCCGCGAGACCGAAGCAGCCCTGCGCGCGGTGTTCGAGGCCTACGACGGCAGCGGCATCCCCGGCGTGCTGCAGGGCAACGAGGTTCCGCTCGCGACCTACGTCGTGGCGCTGGCGAGCGACCTGGAGATCTTCGGTCGCCTCTACGGAATCGACGAAGCGCTCACGCTCGCTCGCGGACGCGCGGACAGCCTCTACCCGGCCTTTCTCGTCGATGCGAGCACGCCTCGTGCATTGGCATGGATGAAGGAGCTGGATTCCCCCGTCGCGCCATGGACCGAGCCCGCCGAACAGCCCCCTTCGATGCTCCGGCGCATGGGACTGGAACTCGTCGGCGACGTGATCGACCTCAAGCTGCCCTGGATGACTGGCTACTCGCGCCGCGTGGCCCGGCTGGCGCGCGACTGCGGCGCGCAGCTCGGCCTGGACGAGGCGGCCTGCGACCGCACGTACAAGGCGGGCCTGATCCACGGCATCGGGCGCGCGGCGGTTCCCAATGCCATCTGGAATGCGCCCGAGCCGCTGCCGGCTTCGTCGCTGGAGCACGTGCGGCTCGTGCCGTACTGGACTTCCCGCGCCGCAGGGCAGATCGACGGCCTTACAGCGGAAGCGGAGATCGCGTCCTTCGCCTTCGAGCGGCGCGACGGCTCCGGCCACTTTCGCGGTCGCTCGGGCTCGGCTATGCCGCTGGAGGGGCAGATCGTCGCGGCGGCCCAGCAGTGGCAATCGCACCGCACCCGTCGTCCGTGGCGGCCTGAACTCACGGAGGCGCAGGCGCTCGACAGCATGAAAGAAGACGTCAAGGCGGGCCGCTTCGACGAGGAAGTCGTCACGGCGCTGCTCGCATGCGTCCTGCCGGGCACCTCATCATCAAAGCCCGTTTCGCCGCCACAAGGCGACGCGTCTCTTTCACAGCGCGAGCTCGAGGTGCTGCGCAGCATCAGCCAAGGCCACAACACGAAGGAAGTCGCCCGTGCGCTGGGCATCAGCCCGAGCACGGTGCGCACTCATGTCGAGCGCCTGTTCCAGAAGCTCGGATGCACGACCCGTGCGGCCGCGACGCTGAAGGCCGCGACCAGGGGGCTCATCTAGCAGCAACGGCGGCACGCAACGACTGCAGCGTGCCCTCGGCCGCCTCGATGCGCCGACGCAGCTCCTCGTTGACGACGCGTACCAGCGCGCTGAGTTCAGAGCGGCTGGAGCAGACTTCCTCCGTCTCATTCACTCGCTGCGGGCCGATGAGTCTTTCGAGGCCGGCATACGCGTGCCGCACTTCGTGAAGGCTCTCGACGTCGTCGCAAGCCTGCAGAGCAAGCGATTCGACGCCTGCCGCTTCGGAAGAAGATTCGGGAAATGAAGAGACACGCGCGGACGCGCGAGCGGATGCAGCCATGAACGGCCTCCAAGGGTTTCGGTTTGCTGAAACCGACGCACCCGAGTCCAAGCGGGGGCGGCGGCTCGACGGGTTGGACTACCGGGAAACCACTTGCGTGAAACCGGCCGGGCTTGCGCCCGCCCATCGAGCCGCCAAAACTGGAAGCACGAACGACAAAGCCGCATACCCTGCGGGGTGACTGCGGCTTGCGTCGCAGCGATTTCAACGGGAGTCCAAGCCCGATCACGCCTTTTCTTGACGTGACGGGGCGCAGTATAGCTACGGAGGTATTCATCGCATCCGCCCCAGAACAGGCGATGCCCCTACAGCCGACGGCCTCATCCCGGAAGCTGGAACAATCCAGCCACCATGGACGGTCTGGACCTCATCAAAACATTTCGCGAAGTTGCCTTCCGGCGCAGCTTCTCCCGCGCGGCGATCTCGCTGGGCATGTCCAAGGCCACTGTGAGCCGCTACGTGGCCGAGCTCGAAACCCGAAGCGGCGTGCGGCTGCTCAACCGGTCCACCCGCTCCCTGAGCCTGACGGACGCAGGCGAGGTGCTGCTGGAGCGCAGCACGCAACTGGTGACGATGGCCGAGAACACGCTGAACGACCTGCAGGCCCATGGCTCGCATCCGCGCGGGCGCCTGCGCATGAGCGCGCCGCACGGGCTGATCGCCGGCTGGCTTTCTGACGTGATCGCGGGCTTCATCAAGCGCTACCCCGACGTGTACGTGAGCCTCGTGTTCACCAACGACGACCTCGACCTGATCGAGGAAGGCATCGACATCCATCTGACGGGCGGGCGCATCGACGACATGAACCTGATCGTGCGCCGCCTCGTGCAGTTCGACATGGTGGTGTGCGCCACGCCGAGCTACTGGGCGCAGCGCGGCATGCCGCAGACGCCCGAAGACCTGAGCCGGCACGACGTGCTGAGCTACTCGGCGAAGCCGACCACGCATCTACCCTTCGAGACCAACGGCGAGCCTTATGAAGTTCCGGTGCACAGCCGCCTGGAAGCCAACGATGCCGTGGCGCTGATCGAGCTGGCGCTGCGCGGCGTGGGCGTGGCCTATGTGCCGGAGCCGCTGGCGCAGTCGCACCTGGAGCGCGGTGCGCTGGTGCCGGTGCTGCGCGAACATATGCCGCGCGACCACTGGCTGTATGCGGCCTACTCGCAGCGCCGCCACAACAGCGCCGCGATGCGCGCGATGCTCGACTTTCTCGAGCAGTCGATGGAGGCACTCACCGAAGGCCCGGCGCTGCCGCCCGCGTTGCCGGTGGTGGTGTCGCACCAGGCGGCTGCTACATGCGCCCTTTCCAGGGCACAAGCCGGCGCTCGAGCCACCGCATCAGCAGGTCGAAAAGATAAGCCACCACCCCAATGACGATGATGCCCATGATGACGATGTCGGTGCGCAGGAAGTTCGACGCGTTCAGCACCATCTGACCCAGCCCCATGTTGGCCGCCACCATCTCGGCGGCCACCAGCGTGGTCCAGCCGAAGCCGATGGCGATGCGCATGCCCACCAGGATGTCGGGCAGCGCCGACGGCAATATCACGTGGCGGATCACCTGCATGTAGCTCGCGCCCATCGAGTACGCAGCGTTGATCTGCTCCTGCGACGCGCTGCGCATGCCCGAGCGCGCGGCCAGCGCCAGCGGCGCGAAGCAGCTCAGGAAGATCAGCAGCACCTTCGGCAACTCGTCGATGCCGAACCAGATGATGATGAGCGGCAGGTACGCCAGCGGCGGCAGCGGCCGGTAGAACTCCAGCGGCGGATCGAAGATGCCGCGCCAGAAGCGGCTCATGCCCATCGCGATGCCCACCGGAATGGCCGTGACGCAGGCCAGCAGGAAGGCCGAGAACACGCGGAACATGCTCGCCAGGAAGTGCTGCCACAGCGGCTTGTCGTTGGCCTGCCCGGTGAGGTATTCGTAGAACTGCTGGAACACCGCCTGCGGCGTCGGCAGGAAGAGCGGCTTGACCCAGCCCATGTTGGTGACGATGAACCACAGCGCCACCAGCGCGATCACCGTGACGATGCTGATCGTCAGGCTCGAGCCTTCGCCCGGCACCTTGAAGGCGCTGGTCTTGAGCTTGGTGCCTGCTGCTGGTACTGGCGATGCGGCAGGCTTGGAAGGCGGTGGCGTCATGGCGACGGGGGAAGCGATCGACACCTCAGGCATGGGCAACCTCGCGATGATGAATGATCGAGAGCACTTCTTCACGCATGCGGATGAAATCGGGCTCCGACTTCACCTTGCGCGAATCGCCGTGCGAGAGGTACTGGCGCGAGAAGGGTACGTCGTCGTAGACGTGCGAGATACGCCCCGGGCTCGGGCTCATCACGATCAGCCGAGTGGCGAGGAACAGCGCCTCTTCCACCGAGTGGGTGATGAAGAAAACCATCTTGTTCGACTTGGACCAGGCCTGGAGAAGAATCTCCTGCACCTGCTCGCGCGTGAACGCATCGAGCGCGCCCATGGGCTCATCCATCAGCAGCACGGCCGGATCGCTGGCGAGAGCACGCGCAATGCCCACGCGCTGCTGCATGCCGCCCGAGAGCTCGTACACGGCGCGGTCGGCGTACTTCTGCAGACCGACGAGGCCGAGCTTTTCTTCCGCGATGCGGTCGCGCTCGGCCTTGCCCACGCCGCCGAGCCGTAGGCCCAGCGCCACGTTGTCGCGCACGTTGAGCCATGGCATCAGCGCGTGCTTCTGGAACACCACGCCACGGTCGGCGCCGGGGCCGGCTACCGGCTTGCCGTCGAGCAGGATCTCGCCGGTCGATGGCGGCAGGAAGCCCGCGATGCTGTTGAGCAGCGTGGTCTTGCCGCAGCCCGAGGCGCCGAGCGCGACGACGAAGTCGCCGTCGTGCATCGTCAGGTTCACGGGCGCCAGCGCTTGGAGCGTGCCGCCCTTGACCGCGTAGTTGACCGTCAGGTCGCGAATGTCGAGCGTGGGCATGCGTCGCTACCCGCTTACTTGCCCATCGCCTTGTCGACGTAGGTGGTGGTCACGAAGGCGCTGTAGTCGGGCTTCACTTCCTGCACGCGACCTTGCTCCTTGAGGAAGGCGGCCGTGTTCGCCATCGCCTTGGCCGCACCGCCGCCCAGCCATGCGGGCGAGACCTGCTCGGCCATCGTCGGGAAGGTGTAGAGCGCCATCGCCGCGCCCACGTCCTTCGGGTCGGCCTTCGTCCACTTCGCCATGGCTTTCGTCTGCGGCGAATCGGGCGTCCAGCTCTTTCCCGTTGCCTTGTATTCCTCGTTCGCGCGGTTCAGCGCCTTCACGAAGGCGATCATGAACGGCTCGTTGGCGGCCGCCCATTTCGCGTTGACCACGATGCCCTCGAAGGTGGGTGCGCCGCGCTTGCCGATGCTGCCCGATGTGGCGATGGTCTTGCCCGTGGCCTTGATCTTGGAAAGCACCGGGTCCCAGATGAAAGTGGCGTCGATGTCGCCGCGCTCCCACGCGGCCGCGATCTCCGGCGGGCGCATGTTCATCACGTTCACGCTCTTGGCGTCGACACCGTCCATCTTCATGCCGGCCATGAGCTGGTAGTGCGCGGTCGACACGAAAGGCGTGGCCACCTTCTTGCCGGCCAGGTCCTTCATGCTGTTGATGCCCGAGGCGTTGCGCGCGATGAGCGCTTCGGCGTTCGCGATGTCGGCGGAGATCCAGAAAAGCTTGATGTCCTGCCCCTGGCTGGCGGCGGCCGTCAACGGGCTGGAGCCGGTTTCACCCATCTGCACGTCGCCTGAAGCCATCGCGCGGATCACGTCGCCGCCGCCTGCGAACATGCGCCAGTTGATCTTGTAGCCGGTGGCTTTTTCTACCTCGCCGGATTCCATGACGAGGCGCAGGGGGACAAGCATGTCCTGATGGGCGAAGGTTAGTTCCTTGGCTTGCTGGGCGGAAGCCGTGCCGCACAGGGCTGCGAGCGTGGTGGCCAGGATGGCGAACTGGAGGGGGAGACGGCGGGACATGGTCATCTGGTTTCTCCGGGTGGGTGAATCTCGCCGCGACTTTGCACCCATCGGGAGCAGCCAGGAAGTACCAGCGACTGTGTCGGCATGGAGCCAGTCGGTGAGTGAATACCCTTGTTGTGGTGCGTTCTGCACGGGGGAGGTGCACTCTTTTTTAGGGGTTTGCTTTCCGGGGCCGGGTCTCGGCCCGGCGGCCGACCTACTTTTCTTTGCTTCGCCAAAGAAACGTAGGCAAAAGAAAGGCGACCCTACTGTCTGTGT
>BFBZ01000277.1_pt1 | contig 59313 bp, 55 predicted proteins | sample 1888401 | NCBI WGS metagenome assembly BFBZ01 (sample SAMD00112614, study PRJDB3348) | symbiont metagenome | host: Chara braunii
ATCGTAGCCGGCTACACGGTGACGCCCAACTACGATCCGATGCTCGCCAAGATCATCGGCTACGGCGCCACGCGCGAGGAGGCGCGGCAACGGCTGATTGCCGCGCTCGAGCGCACGACGCTTCTCGGCATCTCGACCAACCGGGCTTTCCTCATAGCCACTCTCCGCGATCGGCGCTTCGCGTCAGGCAAAGTCGACACGGCGTTTCTGAGCGATCTCACGCCGCCCATCGAATTGGTGACGATTCGGCATTACGCGGCCGTCGCGGCGGCGTTGCAGCGCGAATACGAACGCCGAGCGGACCTTCGGTCCCCTGGCCTTGCCGGCTGGACGAATGGCGGCTCGCGGCGCGCCATGATGCACCTGGCCATCGGTGACGAGCGCCGTCATGTCGTCGTGGATCGGCGACGGGGCGGCTTCGACGTCCAGGTCGATGGGACGATCGTCGAGGATATCCCGACGCCCATGGCGCACCGCGTCGTCAATCCAAGGCGCGTCGTCGCCTCCTTTCCGGCGCACGACATCGATGCATCCGATGTCGTGTTTGCACCGGCGCGTTCGGCCGAAGAGGCCGGCTCGGGCGTGCTTCGCTCCCCGTTTCACGGATCCGTCAGCCTCGTCTTTGTCGAGGTCGGCGATACGGTTCAGGCCGGGGACAAGATCGCCGTCGTGGAGACCATGAAGATGGAGCATCCGATCATGGCTGACATAGCCGGCGCCATCGTCGCGGTTCCGCATGCGGGTGCGCAGGTGGCGGCCGGCGACATATTGGCGCGCATCGAGCGCACGGAGCGGCCATGACCAGGCAGGTGACGATCGGCGCCGCCGCAGGCATGTGGGGCGATTCCGCATTGGCGACCCCGCAACTGCTCGCTGACGGCCGTTGCGACTATGTGGTCTACGAGGCGCTCGCCGAAATCACGATGGCGATCCTGACCAAAGCGCGGGCGCGCGATCCCGACACCGGATATGCGCGCGACATCATTGCGATCATTGGTGAGAACCTCGCCGGATATCGCGCACTCGGCGCGAAGGTGATCACCAATGCCGGCGGTGTGAATCCGGAGGCGGCGGCGAGGGTGTTGAGGTCGGCGGCGGCGCAGGCCGGGATTGATGTCCAGATCGCGACGGTGACCGGCGACGATGTTGTCGACACCGTCGCGGCGATCCCGAAAGGCGCGATCAGCGCAAACGCCTATCTCGGCGCGCGGCCGATCGCCGCCGCGCTTGGTGCCGGCGCCGACATCGTCATAACGGGACGGGGCGTCGACAGCGCCCTGGTGCTCGGCCCACTGATCCATGAATTCGGCTGGGCACCGACGGATTTCGATCAACTGTCGGGCGGCAGCCTTGCCGGCCATCTGCTCGAATGCGGGCCACAGTCGACCGGCGGACTATTGACGGATTGGCGCGACACGGCGAGCTGGATCAATCCGGGCTTTCCGATAGCACGCGTGGAGGCCGACGGCTCGTTCACGATCACCAAGCCGACGGGCACGGACGGTCTTGTCGATCGGCGGTCCGTTGCCGAGCAGATGGTCTACGAAATCGGCGATCCCACCGCCTATCTCTTGCCCGACGTCGTCTGCGACTGGTCCGATGTCGCGGTGGAACAGGCCGGTCCGGACGTCGTGCGCGTCTCCGGCGCGAAGGGCCGACCGCCGACGCCGACATTGAAGGCCTGCGCCCAGGTGCAGGACGGCTACCGGGTCGCGTTGCAGTTCTTCGTCGGTGGCCGGGAAGCCGTCGAGAAGGCTCGACGTGCCGGCCGCGACATTGTCGCGCGCGGACGAAAATTGCTTGCGGCAAAGGGCTTCGCGGATTTTCGCGACGTCAACGTTCACGCGATCGGGTCGGAGGCGAGCTATGGCGCGCACGCGCGTATCTTGGATGCGCGCGAGTCCCTGCTGTGGGTCGCCGCGCACCATGACGAGGCGGCGGCGCTGACCGTGTTTGTCCGCGAGTTCCCCTCCATTGGCCTGGCCGGCCCGCCCGGCATCGGCGGCGCCGCCGGAGCCGGATTGCCAAAGCCGTCACCGGTGCTGCGCGTCGACGACCTGCTTGTCCCACGCGAATTGGTCGTCGCCCGGGTCAACCTGGATGGCCGGTCGATATCCTTCGACGACGTTCCCCTCGATATCTGTCGCCCCGTCGAGAGACGCGAACGTGACACACCGGCCGTCGCGGCACCGCATGGCGGCGATACCGTGGTGCCGCTCATCCGGATCGCGCATGGCCGCAGCGGCGACAAAGGCGACAACGTCAATATCGGAATCCTCGCGCGCCGACCGGCGTTCCAGAGCCTGATTGCCTCGCAGCTTACCACCGAGGCGGTGGCGCAATGGCTGGCGCACCTCGGAGCGATCGAGGTCGAGCGCTTCGATTTGCCGGGCGTCAGCGGCTTCAATTTCCTTCTTCATCGCGGCTTGGGCGCCTGCGGTGCGGCGTCGCTGCGCATCGACCCGCAAGGAAAAGCGATCGCTCAGCAGCTTCTCGAATTTCCGATCGCAGTACCAGCCGAATTGGAGGGCAGGATATGAGCTTCGCCACCGAACACGAGCATTTCCGGCAGATGGTCCGGCGCTACGTCGACGAGAAGATCAACCCCCATGTCGACGAATGGGAACGTGCCGAGATGATGCCTCTGCACGTGATCTTCCGCGACATGGCCAAACTCGGATTTCTCGGGCTGGAGTACGACACCGCATATGGCGGCCAGGCAGCCGACCATCTGTTCACCCTGGTCCTCGCTGAAGAGCTGGGACGCGTGAACCACGGGTCGTTTCCGATGGCTCTCGGCGTTCACGTCGCGATGGCCACGCCTTCACTGCACGCGCACGGAAGCCCGGAGTTGAAGCGAGCATATCTGGCGCCCGCGATGCAGGGCGAAATGGTGGCGGGTGTCGCTGTCACCGAACCGAACTCGGGTTCGGACGTTGCCGGGATCAGAACCACCGCGCGCCGCGACGGCGATGACTGGCTGATCTCGGGGTCGAAGATGTACATCACCAACGCCCTGCAGGCGGACTGGCTCTGCATGCTTGTGCGCACCTCCGGCGAAGGCGGCCACGCCGGCATGAGCCAGATCATCGTGCCGGCCAAAGCGCGCGGCATCGAAATTCGCAAACTCGACAAGCTTGGCATGCGCGCGTCGGACACCGGCGTCGTGATGCTTGACGACGTCCGGGTTCCCGTCTCGAACACGATCGGGACGATCGGCCGCGGCTTTCAGCAGCAGATGTCGCAATTCGTCATGGAGCGCATGTTCGGCGCCTACAGTATCCCGGCGACGGCCAAGCAGGCGCTCGATCGCACCAAGGCCTATGCGTTGCAGCGTCCGGTCTTCGGCAAGCCGCTCTCCGCCAACCAGTATCTCGCCTATCAGTTCGCGGAGTTCGTCGCGCGCACGGATTTGCTCGAGGTCTACAACCACCAGGTCGCCGTGGCGCATATGGCCGGCGACAAGGTGACGAGGCGCGCCACCATCGCCAAGCTCACCGCGGGCAGGCTCATCCGAGAGGTCGCCGATTGGTGCATGCAGGTGCATGGCGGTCTCGGCTACATGGAGGAAAACTGGACCGCACGGTTCATGCGCGACCAGCGGCTGCTCGGCATTGGCGGCGGCGCCGACGAAGTGATGCTGCGGGTCTTGTCTCAGATCGAAGGATTCGTGGGTTGATGTCGAAGATCTTTGCCCCCGACCTGTTGAAGGGGAAGGTGTGCCTTGTATCAGGCGGCGGCACCGGCCTTGGGCGCGCAGCCACGCTGGAGCTTGCCCGGCTTGGCGCCACGGTCGTCATCTGCGGTCGTCGCAAGGAGCTGCTCGACGCGGTCGTCGCCGAAATTGGCGCCTCCGCGGAAGCGCAGGTGGCCGATATTCGAGACGAGGCAGCCGTCGACCAGATGATCGACAGCGTGCTCGAACGGCACGGTTGTATCGACGTTCTCGTCAACAATGCCGGCGGTCAGTTCATGGCGCCGGCGGAAACGGTTACAGCAAAGGGTTTCCGGACCGTGCTGGAGCTCAATGCGCTTGGCGCCTGGCAGATGATCCGTGCGGTCGCGACAAAAGGGATGATTCCGCGGCGATCAGGAAAGATCGTGAACGTCACGCTATCGCCGCATAACGGCTTTCCCGGCTTGTTCCATTCCGGCGCGGCTCGTGCCGCCGTCGAGAATATGACGCGTGGATTGTCGGTCGAATGGGCACGCTACGGCATCGTGGTGAGCGCCATTGCCGCGGGGCATTTCGATACCGAAGTCCTCCACACGAAATATCCCGAAGTCGTCGGCCGTTCCGCGGCGAAGTGGCCGCCTCTCGGTCGGTTGGGAAAGGCCGACGAATTTGCGTGGCTTGTCGCTTATCTCGCATCGCCTGCCGGCGACTATATTTCGGGCAGTGTCATCACGATCGATGGCGCCCGGGACAATTGGTATGGGCCTTGGCCACCGCCGGGCCTGTATGACGGTGATCAATCGCCGACCGAACAGCGCCGGCCGAAGGTGTAGATATCGTTCGGGGCAAGCTGGTCCTCCTCACGCCAGGGGCCGCGAGTTCCGGTGCGAGCACTTCGGGGCTTGTCCATGCCCGGGCGCAAGAACGCTTGGCCGAGGACGGCCGCGCGATTCCACATGATCGCGCAAGCCGTCCTCGCCGTGGAGGCACGCGGCCTCAGGTCGTCTGGGCCGGCTTGTCGCGCAGCACCAGCCAGACGACGCCGCCGAGAACGAGCAGGCCCGCGAGGACGATCAGGCCGAGCGAATAGTCGCCGGTCGATGCCTTCAGGTAGCCGATCATGTAGGGGCCGACGAAGCCGCCGATATTGCCGAGCGAGTTGATCAGCGCGATGCCGGCGGCTGCGGCCGTGCCGGCGAGGAAGGCCATGGGGCGCGCCCAGAAGGTGGCGAGCGAGGCATAGAGCCCGCCGCCGGCGATGGTGAGGAAGGCCAGCGCCACCAGCGGCTGCGCCATGGACATGCCGGCGCACCACATCGCGACGCCGGCGATCAGCATCGGCAGCGCGAAATGCCAGCGGCGTTCGCCGGTCGCGTCGGAATGCTTGCCGTTGATGACCATGGCGACGAGGCCCGCGATATAGGGAAGCGCGCCGACCAGGCCGGTCTGCAGCGTGGTGAATTTCAGCTGCGCGAGAATCTGCGGCAGGAACAGTGTCAGGCCGTATGAGCCGCAGGCGAAGCAGAAATAGGCGACGATGAAGCCCCAGACCGTCGGACTGCGAAAGGCGAAGCCGAAATCGTGCCGGCCCTCGCGGGTCGCCGCGCGCGTCTCGCCATCGAGCGTGTCGGTCAGCCATTTCTTCTCGGGTCCGGTGAGCCAGGCGACATCGGCGGGGCGATCCGGCAAGACCGCCAGGACAATGAAGCCGAGCAGAATCGCGGGCGCGCCTTCCACCAGGAACATCAGCTGCCAGCCGGACAGGTTCAGGATCGTCTTGTCGAAGCTGACGAGCCAGGCGGAGAGCGGCGCGCTGACGATGACGGTGATCGGGATGCAGGTCAGGAACAGTGCGTTGGCCTTGCCGCGGTGCTTATCGGGATACCAATAGGTCAGGTAGAGATAGACACCCGGAAACAGGCCGGCCTCCGCGACGCCGAGCAGGAAGCGCAAGGTGTAGAACGACCAGATGCCGCCGACGAACGCCATGCCCATGGTGATCAGGCCCCAGGTGATGGCGATACGTGCGAGCCAGACCCGCGCGCCGACCTTTTGCAAGGCCAGATTGCTGGGAACCTCGAACAGGCAATAGCCCAGAAACAGGATGCCGGCGCCGAAGGCGAAGGTCGTGGTGGTGAGCGAGAGATCGTTGTTCATCTGCAGCGCGGCGTAGCTGATGTTCACCCGATCGATGAACGACACCACTGCGAGAATGAACGGAATGAAGATGATCCGGCGATCGAGTTTGCGGATCGTCGAGTGTTCGAGTTCCAGGGCCGATGGCTGCATGTGTCCCCCCAAGTCCCCGGCCGGCTTTGATCGCCGGACCGCTGCCTTTGCAGGCTGGTGTCGCTGATGATGCGTGGAGGCCGGCCGCCCTGGCGCGAACCAGACGGCGGCCGGCCGGATGGCTCAGAGCGCCTTCACCGTGAAGCGCGGCGCTTCGACCGCCGTCATGGTGTTGCGCAGCGGCCGGCCGAAGGCCGGCACGTCGATCTCGAAACGGTCGCCGGCCTCGGCCGTGATCCCGTGCGCGCAGCTGAGCAGGGCCGCGCCCATGAAATAGGCGTGCAGATCGCCCGGCCGGCGGAAGGTGTCGTAACGGAAATGATAGTGCTCGAGGTTGTGGATCGAGTGCGACATGTTGCTTTCGCCGCTGAGGAATTTGCCTTCCCACAGCGTCTCGTCGCCGCGCTGGATGCGAACCGCGCCTTCGACATGGTCGGGCAGTTCGCCGACCAGCAGTTCCGGCCCGATGGAACATTGCCGGAGCTTCGAATGGGCGGTGTAGAGATAGTTCAGCGCCTCGGTCACCTGGTCGGAAAACTCGTTGCCCATGGCGAAGCCCAGGCGCCATGGCGTGCCGTCGGGACCAATGAGATAGAGGCCGACGATCTCGGCCTCCTCGCCGCCCGCCAGCGCATAGGCCGGCAGTTCGAGCGGCGCTTCGGGCGCCACGATGCAGGTGCCGACGCCCTTGAAGAACCATTCCGGCTGAACGCCGACCGCGCCCTCCGCAGGCTTGCCGCCCTCGATGCCCATCCGGAAGATCTTCATCGAATCGGAGATCTCGGCGTCTTCGCCGTGCTCCAGCGCATGCATTTTGTCGCGGGCATCGGCGCTACCGAGATGGGTGAGGCCGGTGCCGGTGACCAGGAAGCGCGCGGGCTCGGGATGATCGAGCGGCGCGAGAATGCGGCCGGACGACAGGATGCCGTCATAATCGACCGGCGCATCGCGTGGCAGCGTCGCGCAGAGCGCGGCGAGCGTCGAGCCTTGCGCGATCGCCGCGGTGGCGAGGTCGTAGGTGGTGGCGTAGCCGACCAGCGGCGCGATGGTCGAACCGCTGGCCTCGACGATGCCGACCCGGCGCGTGTGATCATTTTCGCGGTATTGAACGAGATGCATGGATGGTCCTCTCGCCCGAAGCGGGCGGTGCGGGGGAAACTGGAAATTGGAACGGAAAGGCGGCGCGCGGCCGCGTGCCCGAGGGGGCCGACCGGTCAGCCGGGATAGCCGCCGTGCCACCAGTGCTCGAGCGGATTGGAATGGAGGATGCGGTCGATCGTGGTGGCCGCCACCCGTGGCAGGCGCGTGCCTTCGACCTGATCGTTGATATTGCGCAGCCCCTGGATCGATTCCTCGACCGTGCTCCAGGGAAAGTCGGTGCCCCAGAAGATCTTGTCACGCTCGGTGATCAGGTATTCCTGGGCGCAGACCAGGATGTTGTAGAACTGCCAGGGCCGGTAATACAGCGCGGACACCTCGCAATAGACATTGGGTTGCTTGCGCGCGACGATGATGCATTCCTCGTACCAGGGGTGGCCCATATGGGCCATGATCATCTTCAGGTCGGGGTAGCGCGCGGCAATGGTGTCGACGTCGAGCGGCCGACCATAGTGCACCGGCGCGTTGGCGCCGAAAGTCGTGCCCATGTGCATGGTCAGCGGCAGGTTGTGCTTCTGCAGATAGTCGTAGACCGGCGCCATGCGCGGATCGAGCAGCGAGACGCCGTTGTAGATCGGGCCGAACTTCACGCCCTTCAGCTTCAGATCCTCGATCCCGTGGACCAGCAGATCCATGTAGTCGGCGCGGCGCGGATCGACCGCGGCGAAGCCGACGAATTTGTCGGGATACTTGGCCACCGCCCGCGCCGTGACCTCGTCGTCGCCGTCGACCCCGATCGAGTCCTTGTAGCGCAGCGAAAAGACGATCGCCTTGTCGACCGCCGCCATCGCGCCGTGGATCGTATCCGGGTCGGCGGCGAGGCCCATGGCGCCGGGACGGGAGGTCGGGGTCAGGCTGTGAAAGAGCGGCAAGGTCTGCGCGGCGTCAAACACGTTCACATGGCAATCGACGATCACATTCCACTCCCCTGTTGCCCCGCGGGCCCGCATTCGATGTCGGATATCCCAGGCATTTAACGTTACATGAAGTTGGCCTGGATCTGTCAAGAGGGGCGTGGCGATCGCTTGGCAGCCTTGCGGTCGGCGCGAATATCGGGAATATGAGAAGTCAATATCGGATCGTCGGCGCTCCTGCTGGGACTATATCGTTAAATGCCATTCGCCCGGATCTCGGCCTGGGCCGGGTTGTCAATGCAATCCGGATCGCGCACATCTCTGCGATCCCGAACGGATGGGCAGAGGACGACCGGAGGCCGCATGGCAAGCGCAGGATCGAGGAGGGCGGCGGTGTCGAGCGTGGGTGACCGGGCGCCCTGCCTGATGGCGAGCGGCACATGATGCCGGGCGACCGCGATCCGAAACGTCGGCGCGTCACCGTCAAGGACGTCGCGGCCGCCGCCAAGGTGTCGCCGATGACCGTGTCCAACGTCATCAATGGACGCCACCAGTTCGTCGGCGAGGCGACGCGCAAGCTGGTCGAGAAGGAGATCGCCCGCCTCAACTACCGTGTGCAGGAGAGCGCCCGCGGCTTGCGCACGTCGTATCGGCGCTCGGTCGGCATCGCCATCGTCGACGAGACCCAGACCTTTCTCTCCGATCATTTCAATGCCCATGTGGTCGCCGGGCTGAGCAACGTGCTGAGCCGCAACAACCACACCTTGATGGTGCAGGGCATCCCGCCGCAGCAGTTCAGCAAATCGATGGTGACCCAGAACTTCGCGGTGGACGGTTTCTGCGTGATCATGTCCGGCCCGCCGTCCCGGCGCGCGGAGATCGTCGACGCGCTGATCCGGCTCGATCAGCCGGTGGTGCTGCTGCAGGAGACGAGCGCGCCGGAGGCCGAGGACATCTGCCTGGTCCGCCAGGACGACGCCGGCGGCGGCCGGGTGCTGGCCGATCACTTCGCGGCACGCCGGCTTGCACGTTACCTCGTGATCAGGCCGGAAACGGAATGGTCGGCGATCGAGGCGCGTGTCTCGGGCTTCTGCCAGGCGATGGCCCATCTCATGCCCGAAGCCAGCATCGACATCGTTCGCACGGCGACGGAAGACTTCGATAGCGTCCAGGACAGCGTCGCGGCCTATCTCGCCGGCCACCCGCTGCCCGACGCGATCTTCGGTGCCAATGACCGCCTCGCCATCGGCGCCATGCTGCTGCTGCAGGCAAGGGGCATCGCCATTCCCGGGCAGGTGCGCATTGCCGGCTTCAACGGCTTCGAGTCGCGCCGTTACGCGCGGCCGCTGATCACCACCGTGATGTCTCCGGCCTATACGATCGGCGAACGTGCCGGACAGATCCTGCTGGACCGTTTTGCCGGCGGGCGTTTCCAGGAAAGGGACATCGTGCTGCCGGTCCATCTGGACTTCGGCGAGACGACCTGAGCGAGCGCCACCCGGGGCATGGATCGTCGCGACCGTTCCGGCTCGCCCGGGCGTGCCGTCGTCATCCGCGTCCCGCTCGATTCAGCTCGCTGCGACATGTGTCAAAGCGGGCATTGTCAGCGCCGCGCACGCCATGTTGCCTGCGCCGGTCTCTTCACTTCTTTCAGAACGAACGACGTATGGGCTTCCTGCGCCCCAGGAAGCGCGCCCAGGAAGCGCGTCCAGGACATCGCGGGCCAGTTCACCGAACCTGTCGAGATCCCGGCAAATCACCGTGAGCTGGCGATCGTAGCGGCCGAAAACCGCAACGGCCTGTCCGTCCCGGGCCCCCGGGCATCAACTGACGGCAATGTCCCGTCAGTCGGGCCGCGAAACGAGGCTGAGCTCGGAGCGCAGACGATCGGCATCCGACAGCTGGCTTTCGATTGCCGCATGAAGATGCCGCCAGATCGGTAACGCCCCGGCCAGAGCCGTCCTGCCGGCGGGCGTCAGCCGCAGCAGGCGGGCGCGCCTGTCCTTCGGATCGGCTGCCGTCTCGACCAGGCCGCGCCGCTCCAGCGGCTTGAGCGCCGCGGTCAAGGTGGTCCGGTCCATCGCCAGCAGCGCCGCCACGCTGCCGATATGCGGCGGCTCCGGCCGGTTGAGCGACATCAGGAGCGAGAACTGTCCGCTGGTGATGCCGGCAGGCTTCAGCGCGCCATCGAAGCGGCGTGCGAGCGCGCGCGCCGCCCGCTGGGCATGCAGGCACAGGCAGGTGTCGCGCACCAGAAGCGTGGTCTCGAAGGGAGTGTCGGCCAGAACGTGCATCGGGAGGGTTGACAGCGTGGGACCTATTACGTTGATATCAACCTAGCTGAGCGGCCGTCAATCGGCATCGTCCGCCGCTGTCCAGCCATCCACCGGAGACCTTGGAGAATGTCCACGAAGGGACCCTTCCTGATGGTCCAGGGCGGCCATGCCGAAGCGGCGATGAAGCTCTATGTCTCGCTGTTCGATGACGGCGAGGCGCTCGATGTCGCGCTCTGGCGGAAGGGCGAGCAGGGCGCGCGGCGCCGTATCGCGTTGGCTCGCGCCGGGGCCGTCGGGCAGAGGGTGCCGGCAAGCGACGGCCCGGCAAGGCATGCCTTCGATTTCACGCCGTCCTGGTCCTTCTTCGTCGACTGCGCGTCGGGCGAGGAACAGGAACGGCTCTTCGCCAGACTGTCGGACGGCGGCACGGTTCTGGTGCCGCTCAACAGTCATGGCTTCAGCGAGCGCTTCGCCTGGGTCGCCGACCGCTTCGGCCTATCCTGGCAGCTCAATCTCGCCTGACGCGCTTCGAAACCCGACCGGACAAGGATGACGACCATGAAGATCGTGACCAGCTTGAGCTTTCAGGGCCAGTGCCGCGAAGCGTTCGAGTTCTACGCCAAGGTCCTCGGCGGCAAGATCACCGCCGCCATGCCCTATGGCGATGCGCCTCCGGGCATGCCGATCACCGACGAGAAGTACAAGACCTGGCTGATGCATTGCTGGCTCGAGGTCGGCGACCAGGCCCTGATGGGCGCCGACATGGACGTCGCATGGGCCCGCAACATCGACAAGCCGAAGAACGGCTTCGACGTCACCTTGCACACCCAGGACAAGGCCCAGGCCCAGCGCTGGTACCAGGCGCTGTCGGAAGGCGGCACGCCGGCCATGCCGTTCGGCGAGACCTTCTGGTCGCCCGGCTTCGGCTCCCTGGTCGACCGGTTCGGCATCCCCTGGATGGTCAACACCATCCCCACGGCCGATTGGAAGCCGTCGCAGGGCTGATCCAGCGCCCAAAAAAATTCCGATCGAAGACCGCGACCGGATGTCGATATCGGCGGGGTTGATACGTCCTTCGGGCGTCGGCCCCGCTCCGGCGCCTGAACGGCAGCAGGAGGCGGTGCACGGAACGCCTGGAGAACAACCATGAACCACGCCTATCGCTGGGTGATCGTCGCGGCCGGCGGCCTGCTCGGCTGCGCCGCGATCGGCGCCATGTTCTCGCTGCCCGTCTTCCTGCGGCCGATGTCGCTGGACACCGGCTGGTCGGTCACCGGCATATCCACGGCCATGACGATCGGCTTCCTGGCCATGGCGGCCGCCAGCATGGTGTGGGGCGGTCTTTCCGACCGTTTCGGACCGCGCCCGGTGGTGCTCACCGGGTCGGTCGTGCTGGCCGCGAGCCTGGCGCTCGCCAGCCGGGCGGAAACGCTCATCCAGTTCCAGCTCCTGTTCGGACTTCTGGTCGGCGCGTCGACCGCCGCCGTCTTCGCGCCGATGATGGCCTGCGTGACCGGCTGGTTCGACACCCAGCGCGGCCTCGCGGTCTCGCTCGTCTCCGCCGGCATGGGCATGGCTCCGCTGACCATGGCGCCGCTCGCGGCCTGGCTGGTGACGCTTTATGACTGGCGCTCCGCGATGCTGATCATCGCCGGTCTCGCGGCCGTCCTGATGATCCCCGCCGCGCTGCTCGTGCGCCGTCCGCCGGCGCTCGACGGCGGACCGGCCGAGATGGCCGCGGCGGAGCCGGCATCCGAGATGACGGTCGGCCAGGCGGTGCGCTCGCCGCAATTCGTCACCCTGATGCTGGCGAACTTCTTCTGCTGCGCAACCCATTCCGGCCCGATCTTCCACACGGTGAGTTATGCGGTGACCTGCGGCATCCCGATGATCGCGGCCGTGTCGATCTACAGCGTCGAGGGGCTTGCCGGCATGTTCGGCCGCATCGGATTTGGCCTCGCCGGAGACCGCTTCGGCGCGCAGCGCGTTCTCGTCATCGGACTGCTCGCGCAGGCTTTCGGCGTGCTCGCCTATGCCTTCGTCGGCCAGCTCGGCGGTTTCTATGCCGTGGCCGTCCTGGTCGGCTTCCTCTACGCCGGCACCATGCCGCTCTATGCCGTGATCATCCGGGAGAATTTCCCGCTGAGGATGATGGGCACGATCATCGGCGGAACCGCGATGGCCGGCAGCCTCGGCATGTCGACAGGCCCGCTGCTGGGCGGACTGATCTACGACCATTTCGACAGCTACGCGCCGATGTATATCGCCTCGTGGGGCATGGGACTGGCGGCCATGCTGATCCTGATGACGTTCCGGCCGTTCTCCGGGCGGCAGGCGGAGATGGCGGTGGCATAGCCTTCCGCACTCCGTTCCGGTGCCATTCGGCAGGCGTCCCGCCACCCGGTGGCACGCAAAAAAAAGGCCGCAGGACATGCCTGCGGCCAAGTCTGTTTTTCCAGAGGGGAACACCCCCCGAGTCGGGGGGCAGCGAAAAGGGAGGAAGCCAATCTCGCAACGCAACATTAGCCGCTGCAGCGCACAATGATCAAGAACTAAGCATGGATTGCCGCGCAGGGCAGCATTTTCCCGACTGCATGCCTCCGCCTTAATCACGACAAGCGCCCGGTCATTGGCGATTCGGCGATCGCCCACGGTCCTTGGGCGACGCGTTGGCCTGATTTTCTTGGTCTCGCTCGGGAGCCTTCCTCAAGGACCTGGCCTCAGGCCTCGAAAGGGCCGCCGGGCTCAGTCAACGGTCCGGCCACTCCTGCATCATCCGGCGATAGTCGTTCGGCGCCAGGCCCCGGATCTCGCGAAACGCCCGGTAAAAGGTCGCAAGGCTGTGGAAACCACAGGCGAAGCCGATATCGGCGACCTGTTGTTCCGGCGCCTCGCGCAGCAGGCGGCAGGCTTCCTCGATGCGCATCGTCGCGAGCGTGCGCATGAAAGATTTTCCCGAGGGTTCGAACAGCAGGTGAAGCTGGCGTACTGAGATCGCCAGCATCGCCGCGACGCTGTCGGCGGACAGACCCATGTGGTGCAGGTTGCGCTTCATGACCCGCCGCGCCGCCTGGACATGCGCCGATCGCAGCGCCCCCCGGCTGCGCGCCGAGCCCGGCGTGGCGAGGGCACGGGACAGCAGGAGCAACTGGGCGAGGTCCTGGATCGCGTTTGCCGCCTCCGGTTCCGCGAGTTCCGTTGCCTCATCGAACAGCGACGCAAACGAGGCCGCGAGGAGACGCGAATAGCGCTCCCGGCCGTAATCCAGCGGCGCGATGGCGAGGCTGCGGGCGGAGTTGGCGAAGGCTGTCTCGGCCGTCAGCGGGATCGTCAGCGCCCGGAACCGGAAATGCGCCGCCGTTGCCGGCGTGCAGGCAAAGGCGAAGTCGGAATGGCCGGCGATCAGCGCGCCATCGACCACATGGAACAGGTCGCCCCGTTCCGGCTCACACCAGCCGGGCCCGACGACCTGCTCGAAGATGACCAGGCTGTCGCCGGGCATACGGCTGATGTCCGCCGCGGTTCGGCTGACCTGATAGGCCGAGGCCTGCATGGTTGCCAGCGTCGCCCCGCCCACCGCCACCGCCGAAAACCGGCCGGCGAAGTCGGCGCGCCGTTCGCGCTCCAGCTCGATGGTGACGCCGAACAGCTGTTTTCCCCGTACCTCGCGCCAATGGTCGAAGCGCTCGTCGGGAGGAACCTCGCTGGTGGAAAAAGAGATCATCGAGGGCCTCGGCAAACCGGGCGCGACGAAGCGGCCGCGCGATCCGGCCGGAGGCAGTGGAACGGACTGCTGATCCATGCGCCGGCGAACGTCATCAGGCCGCTCCTTGACGGGCCGATGCGCCAATTATCCGGCAGAAGGCCCCTATTGCCAAGGCCTGGCCGAACCCGGGCACGCCCCGGCCATCACGCGTCGTCGGTGCCCCGCCCGTCCGGCGCAAGAAATTCAAACAGGTGCAGCGACCGGTCGGCGGTATCGACCAGCCGCGTCATGATCTGCCGCAGAATATCGAACTCTTCGGTGGTCAGGTCGGCGAACAGGGCGTCGTTGACCGGCGCCTGCACCACGGTCAGCTCGTCGAGCAGGGCGCGCGCCTTGGCCGTGATGGTGAGATTGACCCGGCGCCGGTCCTCGAGGCTGGTTTCCTTGGAGACCAGCTTCTTGGCGACCAGCTTGTTGACCTCGATGGTCACGAAGGCGCCGCTCAGATGGACGTGTTCGGCCACCGCGTTGATGCCGACGCCGGCCGGATTGTCGAGGTGGGCGATGGTGATCAGGATCGTATATTGCGTGCTGGTCAGGCCGATCAGCCCGCCCAGCCGGCCGCGCACCTCCTGGATCCGCGCCGCGAAGGCGAGCGTATCGTGCACGAAATGGCGAAAGGCCCGGTCCGAGCCGTTCTTGAGCAATTCCGGCCTGGACACCGTCAGGGGCTGTCCGGCCTGAGCTGCGGCGTCTTTCGTCGCTGAGAGCTTTCTCGCCATACCCGACCGCCCGGCCGCCCTCCGCATGTCATCGCCGATATCTCGCTTGCCCTGCCGCGCCGGATGCCGCGCGCCGGCGTGCGACCGAGACGTGATCGCGCACCTATAGCGCAGTTTCGGGACGGTCAACACCGGCAAGCGCGCCGCCATCCGGCGTGCCGGCGTGAGGCCCGGCGCTCGGGGTCCAGCCGAAGACGCCCGCGGCGGTCTCGGGGCGTTTTCAAAAGAAATAGCAATGTCAGCGGGTTGCAGCGTTCAGGTCGCCAACGCCCAAGGCGCTTGACAATCTGCATAGTATCAAGATAGCTTTCTTTATAAGCTAATTAACAAAGATACTTTCAATGGCCGACGATCGCGGATCAAGTCTGTCAGTGGCGGCCGAGGCTCAGGCCTTCGACGGCCGGGGGTTTCGCCGGGCGCTTGGCCAGTTCGCCACCGGCGTCGCCATCGTCACCGCCCATGGCGGTGCCGGCGAGGCGATCGGGCTGACCATGAGCTCGTTCAATTCGGTATCGATCGACCCGCCGCTGATCCTGTTCAGCGCCGACCGCAAGGCTCTGAGCCTGCCGGCCATGCTCGCCGCCAAGGGTTATGCCGTGAACATCCTGAGCCGCGGCCAGGAGCACCTGTCCAACCAGTTCGCCCGGGCGCAGGCCGACAAATGGGCGGCGGTCAGCCACCATGCCGGCCATGCCGAGGCGCCGCTGCTGAAGGGCGCGCTCGCCCATTTCGAATGCGCGCCCTACGCCCATTACGACGGCGGCGATCACGTCATTTTTGTCGGCAGGGTCGTGCGTTTCTCGACGCCGGCAGAACCGGAAACCCAGCCTCTGCTGTTCTTTCGCGGCAAATATCACGGCGTCGACGCCGAGGGCGAGCGCGCGCCGCTCTGGCCGCTGCCGATCCATTACTAGCCAGCCAACCAATCCGTAACGACTGGATAATCACCGCTCCAGGGAGGTTCTGTCATGATGAAGAACGGCAAAGACCATATCGCCTCGCTCCGGGATGGCCGCGAGGTCTATATCGACGGCAAGCGTGTCGGCGACGTCACGACCCATCCGGCCTATCGCAACGCCGTCAGCTCCACCGGCATGCTGTTCGACTTTCATTCGTCTGCCGCCAACCAGGACCTGATGACCTTCGTGGCGCCGGACAGCGGTGTGCGGGCCAACCGCATCTGGCAATTGCCGACCTCCTATCAGGAGCTGGTCGAGCGGCGAAAGGCGCTGGAGGCCTGGACCGAGCTGCATGGCGGCTTCATGGGCCGCGCACCGGACCACGTGGCCTCCTGCATCGCCGGCATGTATATGGGCCTGGAGGTGTTCGAGGCCTATGACCCGAAGCGTGCCGCGGCACTTGCCGACTATTACCGCCATGCCCGCGACAACGACCTCTATTTGACCTATGTCATCATCAATCCGCAGGCCGACCGCTCGAAGAGCGCGGCCCAGCAGAAGAGCGAGTTCCTGGCCGCCGGCGTGGTCGACCGTGACCGCGAGGGCATCACGGTACGCGGTGCCAAGATGCTGGCGACCGGCGGCATCATGGCCAACGAGGTGCTGGTCACCATCATCCAGCCGCTGCAGCCGGGCGAAGAGAAATACGCCTATTCCTTCGCCATTCCGATGAACACCAAGGGCCTGAAGATCCTGTCGCGCAAGTCCTATGAGGCCGCCGCGCCCTCGGTGTTCGACAATCCCCTGTCGAGCCGCTTCGACGAGAATGACGCGGTGCTCTATTTCGACGACGTCAAGGTGCCGTGGGAGCGGGTCTTCGTCGTCGACAATGTCGAGATGTGCCAGAAGCAGTTCCACGCAACCCCGGCGCATGTCTACCAGAACTACCAGGCGATGATCCGCCTGTCGGTGAAGCTGCGTTTCCTCATCGGCATCGCCAAGCGCACCGCCGACATGAACGGCGTGGTGAACTTCCCGCAGGTGCGCGAGACGCTCGGCCAATTGGCCGCCGAGGTCGGCATGGTCGACGCGCTGATCGCCTGCATGGAGGTGCAGGGGACGCAGCGCGGCGCCTATTTCGTGCCCCATACCCACACGCTCTACGCCGCGCAGACCCTGACCCAGCAGCTCTATCCCAAGGTGATGACCACGCTGCGCGAACTGGCCGGCGGCGGCATGATCATGCTGCCTTCGTCGATCCACGATTTCCGCAACCCGGAACTCGCCGGCCTGATCGAGAAGACCCAGCAGTCGCCGGCGGCCAGCGCCGTCGACAAGGTGAAGTTCTACAAGCTCGCCTGGGACGCGGTCGGCTCGGAATTCGCCTCGCGCCACACCCAGTACGAAATGTTTTATGCCGGCGCGACTTTTGTCACCAAAGGCCATTCCTATCGCAGCTACGACTGGGCGCGGGCCGACCGCGCGCTCAACCTGATGCTCGACGGTTATGCGCTCGCCGACGAGGTCCCGGGGCTTTCCGCCGCCCCCGCCGCCTGATCGCAGATCGATTCTTCCAGGGAGCCAGGCATGGCCATCAACAAGCTGCACGACGAATTCCATAGCCTCGACATGACGAATGGCTGGGCGGTGCCCGAGGGCTATCCGTCAGGCATCAAGCAGAAGATCCTGTCCGGCGCGCTCGACGAGCCGAACCGCCGGGGCAGCCGTACGCGGCTCTTGAAATTTGACGCCGGCACCTTCACCACCAAGCCCTTCGTGCATGACTATTGGGAGGAGGTCTTCCTGGTGTCGGGCGACCTGACCGTCGGCAATGACGATGCCGGCAAGGGCGGCACGCCGTTCCAGCCCTTCACCTATGCCTGCCGTCCGCCCGGCGCCTTCCACGGCCCGTTCAAGTCCGAGACCGGCTGCCTGCTGCTCGAGATCCACTATTTCGATCCGGCCTGAGCTGGCTGTCACATTTCGCATGCGAAAGGCCCGCCGCGAATCTCGCGGCGGGCCTCATTCTTTGGGCACCTCGGTCTTCACGTCGTCATGGCCGTGCTCGCCACGGCCATCCACGTCTTCCCGGTCGACGCAAGAGCTCTACGTCACCCCCGGGCGAGCGGAGCGAGCGGAAGGGGGTCCAGGAGTCGACAGGTCGCGCCATCAGCGCGTTTGCCGAGGTGATTTCGCAGCGTTGGGGAGCGTGTCCTGCAACCCCTGGACCCCCTTCCGCTCGCTCCGCTCGCCCGGGGGTGACGTCGCGCTTGGCTTGCAAGCGAAGTGGGTCACGGGAGGGCAGGCAGCGCGCCACACGCCAGCCCGTCTCTCCTTCCGGGCCGCCCTACAGCTGCCTGATGATATTGCCGCGATAGCCCGCGATATGGCCGCGCATCGCCTGTTCGGCGGCATCGGCATCGCGCGCCCTGAGCGCCGCGACGATGGCCCGGTGCTCCCCGATGACGCGCCGGTGGTGCTGCGCGTCGCGCAGCGACATGAACCAGACGCGCAGCGACCGGTCGTGCAGATGCCCCAGGATCTCCGCGAGAACCGGGTTGCCCGCACTGGTGGCGATCACCTGGTGGAACCGGCGGTCGAGCAGCATGAGCCGGGAAATGTCGCAGGCCCGCGCCGCCCGTTCGGCTTCATCGACATTCCCGTCGAGTTCGGCGATGTCCCGCGGGGCCGCGCGCTCGACCGCCAGGCGCACGCAATGGGCCTCGTTGACGAGGCGGACGCTGGCGATATCGAGCACCTCGTCCAGGCTGATCGGGCGAACCAGGATGCCCTTGCGTGGCAGCACGTCGACCAGGCCGTCGCGGACGAGGCGGATGAAGGCCTGGTGCACCGGGGTGCGGCCGAAACCGAGCTCGGCGCTGACCACCGCTTCGCTCAGGCATTCGCCCGGGCGATAGCCGCAGGTGATCAGGCGGTGCTTCAGCGTCTCATAGGCGAGATCATTGCACGAGAGCGCCGCCGGCATCGGTGCCGGCGGCGGCCTGGTGTCGTCATGCGGGCCGTCGCTCACGGCGTCCTGCCACGGTCAGGCGAGCGGCAGGACAACGACGTCATAGCCATGCCGGATATGCCGGCCGAGAACCGGATCCTCGATCTCGAAGTCGAACCGGTCGGCCGGCCGAATGCCGCCATGGGCCGCAAGCGTTCCGCCGAACATGACGCTCGCCTCGGGCAATTGGGCGCCATCGGCATAACCGCGGACGATCGCTTCCGGCGGCAACATCGTGTCGACCGGCCCTTCCTGATACAGCACGCGCGTGCCGTCGATGGTGGCCCAGGAGCGTAAGATCAGGCGGTCCCAATGGGCCTTGACGTCGTCGAGCAGCCACAGTGCCGGCGCCACCGGCTTCTCGCACATCTGCTTCGACACGGTGATGTCATAGGTCTCGACCCGCCGGTCGGTATGATCCGAGCCGACGCCGACATAGGTCACGCCGGCCGCGCTGAGCAGCATGAACTCGACCTCGCCACTCGATTCGCGACCCGAGACCTCGATCCGGCCGGAGGTGGTGAGCCGGCTCGCGGCAACCCGGTAATAGACCGGCGTGGTCGGCGGGCGCCTGACGCCGAGCTCTTCCAGCTCGGCGATGTGCTTTTCGCGTGCCACCGGGTCGCGGCCGGTCCAGCCGGCGATCACGGCATGGTCGACGATGAAGGTTTCAGTGCTGGACTGGTGCCGGCGCTGGACGGCAAAGGGCAGGCCTGAACGGGTCATGGGTGGTTCCGTTGTTGGTGAAGGCGGCGGGGCCTTGCCCCGCCGGCGAGGGGTCAGGAGGCCGTGCGCCGGTCGAGCAGGACCCATTTTCCGTCCCTCACCTCGATCACATAGACCGGCTTGATGGCGTCGCCGTCGGCATCGAAGCTGATCGGTCCTTCCAGCGCCGGGTAGTTCTTCAGGGCGCGCAAGGCGTCGCGGATCAGCACCCGCTCCTCGGCTGCCTGGGCCGGATTGCCGGTGACCTTGGCGAGCTTCATCGCCTCGGCATAGAGGTAGACGATGTCGTAGACCGAGGCGTCGAACTGGTTCGGCTCGGTGCGCGCGAGACCTGCCGCCTTGGCCCGCTTGGCGAAGTCCTCGGCGAAGGTCCGGGTGCGCTGGTCGACGTCGCGGAAGAAGGTCGTGCCGATGGTCATGGTCTCGCCGGCGCCGTCCATGCGGGCCGGCAGGTCGGGATCGGCAATGGTCGTGCCGCCGATGACGCGGGTCTTGACGCCTTGCCGGCGCAGCTCCTTGGCCAGATTGATGGCGCCTTCCGGCGGCGCGCCGAGGCCGACGATGTCGGGCTTCATCTGGGCGAGCCGGGACACCTGCGGCGACAGGTCGAAGGCGTTCAGCTGAAAGTCGACCGAGCCGAGGATCGGCACGCCGTGTTTTGGCAACAGCGTCGGCAGGACGGTGATGCCGATCGACTTCGACACCGTGTCGTCGGAGGCGAAGGCGATCGCGCCGGAACCGGCCGCCAGGCCCTTGGCCTTGATCGCGGCCAGCACCTGGTCGATGACCTGGCCCTCGTCGGTGGTGTTGCGGAAGGCGAAGCGGAAACCCTTGGCGAGGCTCGGCGCGGAGGAGGCCATCGACATCTGCGGAATGCCGGCGCGGTCGCCGGCCGGGAAGGCGACCCTGACCTCGCTCGACGAGAACGGCCCGATAATGGCCAGCGCCTTGTTGTCTTCGGCAAGCTGGCGCACGGCGAGCTGGGCCTGGCGGGGCTCGCCGCCAGTGTCGAACTTGACCACTTTCAGGCGCTTGCCGTTGATCCCGCCTGACGCGTTGATCTCTTCGACGGCGAAGTCGACCGCAACCTCGTTGGCCGCGGCCAGGCTGACATAGGGGCCGGTCTTGGCCATGGAATAGCCGAGGATCAGCTCCTGCGGTTCGGCGGCTTTCGCGCCGGACATGAGGGCGAGGCCGGCGCCGGCGGCGAGAACTTGACGGCGTGTCTGCATGGGTCGGATCCTCCAGTGGTCGCGTTTCAGCTTGTCGTGACGGTGCTCGGGGCGGCTTTGGCGGCGCCGAGATAGGCGGCCTGCAGCGCCGGATCGGCGGCAAGCGCCCGCGGATCGCCGGCCATCAGCACGCGGCCGAGCTCGAGCACCGTCGCGCTGTCGGCGGCGGCAAGCGCCTTTCCGGTGTTCTGCTCGACCAGGAGGATGCTCAGGCCGTCGCGGTTCAGCTCGCCGAGCAGGTCGAACAGGCGCTCGACGAATAGCGGCGACAGGCCGAGCGACGGCTCGTCGAGCATCATCAGGCGCGGTTTGGCCATCAGAGCCCGGCCGATCGCCAGCATCTGCTGCTCGCCGCCGGACAGGCAGGAGGCCGGCATGCCGCGGCGTCCGGCCAGATTGGGGAAGCGCTCGTAGATCATCTCGATCTCGCGCCTGACCGCCGCGCCGTCGCGGCGCAGATGAGCGCCGAGCTGGAGGTTTTCCTCGATGGTCAGCGAGATCAGGATCCGCCGGCCCTCCGGCACCAGCACGATGCCCTGGGCGAGCCGCGCATGGGCCGCCGCCCGGGTGATTTCGGAGCCGGCAAAGCGTATGTCGCCTTGCGCCACCCTAGCGGTGCCGATGACGGCGCGCAGCAGCGTGCTCTTGCCGGCACCGTTGGCGCCGAGCACCGTGGCGATCTCACCGTCGCGCACGCTGAGCGAGACGCCAGAAAGCGCACGGATCCGGCCGTAATCGACAGCGAGATCGGATATCTCGAGCAGGGCCATGGGTCAGATCCCTCCGGTCGAGCCGAGATAGGCTTCGCGAACCCGCGGGTCGCGCTGGATGTCGGCGAGCGCGCCTTCGGCGATCTTCTCGCCGAAGTTCAGCACCACGACGTGTTCGCAGAGGCTGTCGACGAAATGCATGTCGTGCTCGACCACCAGCAAGGTCACGCCCCGGGCCTTGAGGGCCATGAGGTGGTCGCGCAGCGTCTCGGTCTCACTCGGATTGAGCCCGGCGGCCGGTTCGTCGAGCAGCAGCAGGGTCGGCTTGGCGAGCGTCGCGCGCACCAGGTCGATCCGCTTGCGCACGCCGTAGGAGAGCGCGCCGACCGGCGCGTTGGCGAAGCCTTCGAGGCCCCATTCCTCCAGCGCGGCATGGGCCTCGCGCCGCCACCGATGATTGGGAAACAGCCGGAACGGCGTGGCTAGGTCCCAAAAGCCCCGGGTCTGGACGTGCTGGCCGACCAGCAGGTTCTCGATGACCGAGAGATGGGTCATCAGGCGGATATTCTGGAAGTTGCGCGACAGGCCGAGGCGAATGCGCTGGCGCGACGGCACGCTGGTGACGTCATGGCCGTCGACCATGATCCGGCCGCCGGTGACGCCATAGACGCCGCTGATCAGGTTGAACACGGTGGTCTTGCCGGCGCCGTTCGGCCCGATCAGCGCGGTGGCCTCGCCGCGCCGGACATCGAAGCTCAGGTCGCGCACCACCTGCAGGGCGTCGAACGACTTCGACAGCTTGGCGATCGACAGGACCGGATGGGACGAGGTGGTCATCTGGCGCCTCCCGCGCGGCGCTTGAAGCGCGCGAACAGGTCGGTGGTGACGAGCCCCTGCGGCCGTGCCGCCATGATCAGGATGATGAGCGCGGCGAAGGCCGCGTAGCGCCATTGCGAGCTGGTGCGCAAAAGCTCCGGCAGCAAGGTGAAGAAGGTCGCGCCGACGAGCGGACCCCAGACCGTCTGGGTGCCGCCGAGCAGCACGTAGAGCGCTGTATAGACGCTCAGCAGCACGCTGAAATGCTGCGCCTCGACGAAGCTGAAGTGGTGGGCGTAGAAGCCGCCGCCGATACCGGCGATGATCGCGCCGATGGTGAAGGCGGCGACCTGAAGGCCGCGGATGTTGAGGCCGAGCAGGTCGGCCACCACCACGTCGCTTTTCACCGCGGTGAGATAGAGTGCGAAGCGGGTGCGCGAGATCAGGAACACCGTGAGCACGATCGCGACCGCCGCGCCGATCACCCAGGGCGCGCCGACAAAGATGCTGACCGGGTAACCGGCGGCCGCGCCGACCGCCTCGACATTGAGGAAGATGGCGGCGATCAGCTGGCCGAGCGCGAAAGTGGCGAGCGCGAGGTAAATGCCGTGGGTGCGCAGCACCGGCACGGCGACGGCGAGCGCCACGAACCCGGCGAGCAGGCCGCCGGCGGGGATCGCCAGGGCGACCGACCAGGCGAACTCATTGGTCAGATAGGCCGCCGCATAGGCGCCGATCGCCATGAAGCCGGCAATGCCGAGATTGAGCTGGCCGGCGGCGAGCGGCAGGTAGACCGCATAGGCCGCGATGATGTTGAACGACAGGATGACCAGGATGCCGAGCTGATAACTGGTCATCACAGCTTCTCCCGCGCGAGATTGGCACCGAGCAGGCCCTGCGGCCGGATGACCAGGATGACCAGGAGCAGGCCGTAGACGGTGATGTTGACCATGTTGGCGCCGAGGAAATGGATCGACAGGACCTCGGCGAGACCGATGATCATGCCGCCGAGAATGGCGCCCCAGATGCTGCCCATGCCGCCGATGATCATCGCGGCGACGCCCTTGAAGCCGACCACTTCGCCCATGAAGGGCGAGGCCTGCTGGTAGTTCATCGCGAACAGGATACCGCCCATGGCGGTGAACACCGCGGAGAACACGAAGACCTGCGGGATCAGCCGGGAGACGTTGACGCCCAGAAGAGTGGCGGTCTCGCGGCTCTCGGCGATGGCGCGGATGCGCCGGCCGGCATTGGTCGCCTTCAGGAAGATCGACAGGCCGGTGACGAGCGCCAGCGCCACCAGGAGACTGATCAGCTGGGCGCTGCCGATCACCAGTCCGGCGACACGAATGTTGAAATCGGGGATCAGCGTCGGAAACGACTGCTGGTCGGAACCGAAGCGGATCAGGACCAGGTTTTCCATGAGCACCAGGAAGCCGAGCGAGCTGACCAGCGGTATCTCCGGGTCGCCCTCGGCCATCAGGCGGTAGGACAGGCGCTCGACCAGCAGCGCGACGGCGGCCGCGGCGCAGAGCGCGGTCACGATGGCGACCGACCAGTGCCAGCCGGCGGCCAGCATGGCCCAGCTGACCATGCCGCCGACCATGAACAGGCCGGGGATCGAGAAATTGAGGAAATTGAGGATGCCGATGGCGATCGTGAAAGCCACGGCGACGAGCACGTAGATGCTCCCCAGCATCGATCCGTTGACGATCTGCTGTGCCAGCATGGGCACTCTCCTCGCATGAGAATTATCATTCTTAATTAGCTTTAGAAGAAAGCTATCTAAAATCGAAGTCAAGCTGAAATTTCATACGTCCTGCAGCCGCGGCCGCAGCTCGTTGCGGAGATTTTGGGCAGAGATCCGTCGACCGATCGGCCGAAGGCGTCAGCTTGGTGTTCGGGCGCGCCGGCGCGTTGTCTTCCGTGGCACGGTGATCGGCGCGCCTGATCCGCGTCGTCCGGCGTCGGCCACCGCCGAGTGATCACCGGTCGCTTTCCGGGGCCGCGTCGCGCCGCGCCTGCGACATGTTGGCGCATATCTCCTCAGGCAATTTGGCATGACCGTTCGGCTTGCCACGCCCCTGCCTGGATCTATTCTGAACTCCGATAGCTGATGCCGCCCCGCGTTCCCCGGAACGCTTCTGCGTTCCTCGGAACCTTTCAGATGGCCGGACGCGATATCAAGGTGAGCCTGACCCGCCGGCACATGCTGGTTTCCACGGTGAGCTTTCTGGCCATGACGGCGTCGAGCGGGGTCGGCGCCAGGGTCATCTCGGGCGGGGTGCCCTGGGCGCCGAACGCCGCTTCGCCGCCGACCCCGGTCGTTCCCGGCGGCTGGCTCTACCTGACCGGTCCCGAGGCCGCGGCGATCGAGGCGATCGTCGAACGCCTGATCCCCGCCGACGAACTCGGGCCGAGCGGCAAGGAGGCCGGCTGCGCCGTGTTCATCGATCGCCAGCTCGCCGGACCCTATGGCGGCGCCGAAATGCTTTTCATGCGGCCGCCCTTCGTCAAGGTCGCGCCGGAATTCGGCATTCAGTCCGCGTTGCCACCGGCCGCCCAATATCGGGTCGGCCTCAAGGCGCTCGACAGCTATTGCCGGACCAGTTTCAGCAAGACCTTTGCCGAACTGCCGCCGGGCCAGCGCGACGAGGTGCTCACCGCCATGGAGAAGGGCGGCATCGCGCTCGACGGCATCGAGGCGAGCGCCTTTTTCAACCTCGTGCACCAGAACACCATGGAAGGGTTCTTCGCGGATCCGATCTATGGCGGCAACCGCGACATGGCGGGCTGGAAGCTGATCGGCTTTCCCGGTGCCCGCTACGACTATCGCGACCATATCGACAAGCCCAACCAACCCTATCCCTTGCCCCCGGTCGGCCTGCAGGGCCGGCCCGGATGGACCCCGGCACGCTGATCATTCCGCCATCGCAGGCGGCGTCTCGGCGCCCGGCCGCATGATGAAGAGGACTGTGAGATGGCGCGAAAACTGCCCGTCAAGGACGTCGTCATCATCGGGCTGGGCTGGACCGGATCATTGCTGGCGCACGAACTGACCGATGCCGGGCTCGACGTCGTCGCCATCGAGCGCGGGCCCTGGCGTGACACGGCGACCGACTTCGCCCCGACCCAGGATCCGGACGAACTCAGATACGCGGTGCGGCTCGACCTGTTTCTGCGCCCGGCCCAGGAAACCTTCACGCTGCGCCACAATCTGATGGCGACGGCCGCGCCGATCCGCTGGTTCGGCGCCTTCATCGTCGGCAATGGCGTGGGCGGCGCCGGCGTCCATTGGAACGGCCAGACCTGGCGCTTCCTGGAAACCGACTTCGTCCTCAAGAGCCACTTGACCGAGCGTTATGGCGCGAGCGCCTTGCCCGAGGACATGACGATCCAGGACTGGGGCGTCACCTATGCCGAGCTGGAGCCGTTTTACGACAGGTTCGAGCGCATTGCCGGCGTTTCCGGCAAGGCCGGCAATATCAAGGGGCAGAAGCAGCCGGGCGGCAATCATTTCGAAGGGCCGCGCTCGGGCGAATACCCGCTGCCGCCGCTGAAGGAGAGCGCCGCCACCGCGCTCTTCGGCCAGGCGGCGCGCGGCATGGGCTACAACGCCTTCATCCGGCCGGCCGCCAATACTTCGGAGGCCTATACCAACCCGCTCGGCATCACCATGGGGCCCTGCACCTATTGCGGCTTCTGCGAGCGTTTCGGCTGCGGCAACTATTCCAAGGGCAGCCCGCAGACCTGCGTCCTGCCGGTGCTGATGCGCAAATCCAATTTCACCTTGCGCAGCGAAAGCGAGGTGCTGCGCATCAACAAGGACGCGTCCGGCAAGGTGGCGACCGGTGTCACCTTCGTCGACGCCAATGGCGAGGAGTTCGAGCAGCCGGCCGCCCTGGTGCTGGTCTGCGCCTATGGCCTGCACAATGTCCGGCTGATGCTGCTGTCGGGCATCGGCAAGCCCTATGATCCGAAAACCGGCGAAGGCACGGTCGGGCGCAACTATGCCTATCAATCGGCTGGCGGCGCCGGGCTGCTGTTCGAGGGCAAGACCTTCAATCCCTTCATCGGGGCCGGCTCGCTCGGCACGGCCATCGACGATTTCAACGGCGACAATTTCGATCACACCGGCTTGGGCTTTGTCGGCGGCGCCAGCATCACCTGCGCCAATACCCATGGCCGGCCGATCGCCTCCTCCGCCAACGGCCTGGCGGGCGGCCCACGCTGGGGCTCGGCCTGGAAGAAGCAGCTGACGTCCACCTACCAGAACGCCACCGCGGTCGGCGGCCAGGGCAGCGTCTACAGCTATCGCGACCGCTATCTCGATCTCGACCCGACCTATACCGACCGCTTCGGCCGGCCGCTGCTGCGCATGACCTTCGACTGGCACGACAACGAGAAGAAGATGACGCGCTACATCGCCACGCGCTGCGCCGAGATCGGCAAGGCGATGGGCGCGAAGACCATCCGGCCGAGTTCGCTGCCCGAGCATTTCAACGTCGTGCCTTACCAGAGCACGCATAATACCGGCGGCGCCATCATGGGGTCGGACCCGAAGACCAGCGCGGTCAACCGCTACCTGCAGAGCTGGGACGTGCACAATGTCTTCGTCTTCGGCGCCTCGGCCTTTCCGCAGAATGCCGGCTACAACCCGACCGGCACGGTGGGCGCGCTAGCGCTCTGGGCGGCGGATGCCATCCGCACGCAATATCTGAAGAACCCCGGCCCCCTGGTACAGGCGTGACGACGATGAAGCGCGCACCCGCCGTCCTCGGTCTCCTTGCCGGTCTTTTCGGCCTCTGCTCGACAGCGTCCCGTGCGGCCGAGCAGGACTTCGTCACCATCCAGCGTGGCCGTTATCTGGCGACGGTCGGCGACTGCATCTCCTGCCACACCGCGCCGGGCGGCATTCCCTTTGCCGGCGGCCGGCCGCTCGAAACACCCTTCGGCACATTGGTGACGCCCAATCTGACGCCGGATCCGGCGACCGGGCTCGGCAATTGGACGGATGCGGAATTCCTCCGCGCCATGCGCGAGGGCATCGGGCGCGGCGGCAAACGGCTCTATCCGGCGCTGCCCTACAGCTATTACACCAAGGCCACCCGCGACGACCTGCTGGCGATCAAGGCCTATCTCGCCACCCTCAATCCGGTCAGCAATCCGGTTCAGGTCAATCAGTTGCCCTTCCCGTTCAGCATCCGCTTCTCGATGTGGGGCTGGAACATGCTGTTCTTCACCCAGGGCGAATTCCGCGCGACCGCGGCCAAATCGGCCGAATGGAACCGTGGTGCCTATCTGGTCGAAGGCCTCGGCCATTGCGGCGCCTGCCACACGCCGCGCAATTCACTCGGCGGCGAAAACACCACCGCGGCCTTTTCCGGCGGAACGCTGATCGGCTGGCATGCGCCGAGCCTCGGCAGCGACCTGCGCACCGGCATTGGCGGCTGGTCGGCGGAAGAGATCGTCGAATATCTCAAGACCGGCCGGAACCAGCGCAGCGCCGCCTCCGGCCCGATGGCCGAGGTGGTCTATTTCTCGACCCAGCACATGACCGATGCCGACCTGAAGGCGATCGCGACCTATCTGAAGGACCTGCCGGCGGTCACGCCTGCGGTGTCGGCCGCGCCGGCTCTACCCGAGACCGATCCGGTGATGGTCGCCGGCAAGGCGATCTATCTCGACAATTGCTCGGCCTGCCACGTCTCGTCCGGCGCCGGTGTGGCACGCATGTTCCCCGCGCTCAGGGGCAATGCCGTGGTCCAGGCGCCCGACGGCTCGACCCTGGTCAGGGTGATCAGCCAGGGTGTCCGCGCGGCGTCCACCGCCACCGCCCCGACGGCGCCGGCCATGCCGCCCTTCGACTGGAAGCTGAACGACGAGCAGATCGCGGCGGTGCTGACCTATATCCGCAACGCCTGGGGCAATGCCGCGCCGGCCGTCTCGCCCTCGGTGGTCTCGTCCTTGAAACGCAATCTCAGTCCGGATGGGGCGACACCGTAGTCGGCTCGTCCCAAGATTGAGGTAAGAGCGCGACGTCACCCCCGGCGAGCGAGCGTAGCGAGGGAGGGGAGGGGGTCCAGGAGCCGCTTCATCTGCGCTCGCAGCGCATATGTTGAGGTATTTTCGCGATGTTGAGAACGGAGCTCTGCAACCCCTGGACCCCCTTCCCTCGCCTCCGCAGAAGCAAGGGCTTCTGCTCTGGCTCGCCGGGGGTGACGTAGGGATGCCGGTACCCAAACCTCAAAGACCCGCAGCCTCGCAATTCTGATCGATTTGATCTGGCGTGATGGCTCGCCAAACAAGCCGCAGGCCACGGCCGCTGCCGCCACTCAGATATAGGGCCGCCGCTCGCGTTGCAGGAAGCCCGGCGTCGCCATGTCGGTGTCGGACAAGGGTGCCCCGCGCAAGCCGGCCGGCGGATCGATCGCCGCCGTCCATTCGGGCAAAGACGGTTCCTCCATCGTGGCGAGCTTGGCCGGCACCGGGCCGGTCTGGCTCGCCTGCCAGCGCCGGATCAGCGCCTTCATCGCCTCCGGCCCCTCCCGGCGGATCACCGAGGGTGCGCAGCCGAAGGTCGCCCGGAACAGCCGGTTGAAATGCGAGATGTCGGAGAAGCCGCTCTCGGTCGCGACAATGGTGATGGTCTTGTCGGAATTGGCCAAAAGCCACAGCCCGTAGAAGACGCGCAGGTCGCGCGAAAACTCCTGGATGCTCTTGCCGACCACCTTGCGGAAGATCCGCTCGAGCTGGCGTTTCGACAGGCCGACCGCTTGCGCGATGTCGTCGACCTTCTGCGGCGTGCTGAGGTTCTGCTCGATCAGCAGCATGGCGCGCCGCACCCTGGTATCGTCGACCGCGCCGGCGCTGGGCGGCTGCGGCTGGGCGCCGGCCGCCGGACGCGCCTTGTCGGTCACCATGATGTGCAGGCTCTTCTGCGCCCGGCCGGGCCCCAGGTGCCGCTCGACCATCCAGGCGCCGAGATCGAGCGCCGCCAGACCCCCGGCGCAGGTGATGAATGGGCCGTCCTCGACGAACAACTGGTCGGCCACCGGCACCATGTCGCCATAGCGGTCGATCAGGTCGGGCAAGTGATACCAGCTGACGCAGCATTTGCGCCCGCGCATCAGTTGGGCCTCGGCGAGCGCGAAGCTGCCGGTGCAGACGCCTGCGATCGAAACCCCCTTGGCGGCGGCCTGGCGCAGGAAATCGAGCGTCTTGGGGTGATAGGTGGTGCCGCGGTCGATCAGCCCGCCGATGACCACGATATAGTCGAAACGTTCGGGCTGGTCGAAGGTCTCCCAGGGCAGGACCTGCAGGCCGCAGCTCGCCGCGATCGGGTTGAGATCGGGCGCCAGCACGCTCCAGGAGCAGCGTTCCGGCCGGCTCCGGTCGCCTTCGTCGGCGGCCAGCCGCAACAGGTCCATGATCGCCGAAAAGGCGACCAGGGTGAAATTGGGCAGCAGCACGAAACCGACCGACAGCTGGCGCCGTGGCGCCTTGCCGGCGGGGAGACCGCGATGGTGACCGAACTCTGCCATGCGTCCTCCGGAATGGCCGCGCTCGGGCGAGCCTATCAGTCCGGGAAACAACAGCAAAGATCGGGCCAATTATTCGGCCTCGCTAGGGGGCGGGCGCCGCCGCGGGAAGATCAATGGGCACCGCCGAAATAGGCGCGCTGGACCTCGGCATCGGCCATCAGCACCTCCGGCGTGCCATGCACGACGATGCGCCCCTGCGACAGCACATAACCGTAATGGGCGATCGCCAGCGTCTGGTTGACGTTCTGCTCGACCAAGAGGACGGTCACGCCGGTTTCGTTGATCCGCCGGATGACGTTGAAATTCTCCTGCACGAACAAGGGCGACAGGCCGAGCGAGGGCTCGTCGACGACCAGGAGCTTGGGTTCGGTCATCAGGCCGCGGCCGATCGAGACCATGGCCTGCTCGCCGCCCGACATGGTGCCGGCCAGCTGTTTGGCGCGCTCCCCGAGCCGCGGAAAGGTGGCGAAGACCTTGTCCATGCGCGCCCGGATGACCTTCTCCGATGCCACCCGATAGGCGCCGAGCCTGAGGTTTTCCTCGACCGTCATCTTGGCGAAGATCCGCCGTCCCTCGGGGATGCAGGCAATGCCCAGACCGACGATCTCATGGGTCTGCAGGCTGTCGAGCTTTTGCCCGTCAAAGGCGATCGAACCCGCGCGCGGCGGCGTCAGGCGCAGGATCGAGCGGATCAGCGTCGACTTGCCGGCGCCGTTCGAGCCGAGAATGCAGGTGATGCGCCCAGGCGCGACCTCGATCGACAGGCCGGAGAGCACATCCGCTCGGTCATAGGCGGTGTAGATGTCGGATACCGTCAGCCGCCCGGTCATGATTGCCCCAGATAGGCTTCGCGCACGACCGGGTCCGCGGCGACGTCGCGGAACCGGCCCTCGCAGATCTTCTTGCCGTAATTGAGCACCACGCAGCGGTCGGTGACCCGTTCGATCAGGCCCATCTCATGTTCGACGATGATGATGGTGAGGTCGCCGAGCGAGCGGCGCACGCCGAGGATCTCGTCCATCAGCTGATCGGTCTCGTCATGGGTCATGCCGGCCGAGGGCTCGTCGAGCAGCACCAGCTTTGGCCGGCCGATCAGGGCGCGGCAGATCTCGACCCGGCGGCGGTCGATCATGCCGAGCGAAATTGCCGGTTCGAACAGCTTGTCGGCCAGCGTCGGGCTGAACACGTGCAAGAGTTCGCGGGCTTCCGCCGCCATGGTGCGCGCCTCGTCGGCGAAGGCCTTGCGGCGGAACAGGTTGTGCCAGAGCCCGCTGTTGAGGCGGCCCTGGGCGCCGAGCGCGATATTGTCGAACACCGACAAGGGCAGGCAGAGGCGCGAGCGCTGGAAGGTGCGGGCAAGCCCATGGGCCGAGAGGTTCTGGGCCTTCGCGCTGGTGACGTCGACGCCGTCGAGGCGGATCGAGCCGGCGCTCGCCGCATAGACGCCGCTGACCACGTTGAAGAAGGTGGTCTTGCCGGAACCGTTGGGACCGATCAGCCCCAGCACCTCGCCGCGGCCGACATCGATGTCGAGTTCGTTGAGCGCCATCAGCCCGCCGAACCGCACGGACAGGCCGCGGCATTCGAGCAGTCGCGCCTCAGCGGCTGGTATGACGGCTGATGTCATGACCGGGCCTCCAGGCGAAGCTTGCGCACCCGCCGCGCCACCAGCCCGTCGGGCCGGACGATCAGGATGACGATGACCAGCAGCGCGTAGATGAGCAGCCGGTATTCCTGGATGAATTGCAGCTTCTCCGGCAGCAGCACCACGATGAGGGCGGCCGGCAGCACGCCCCAGCGATTGCCGATGCCGCCGAGAATGACGATCGACACCATGACCAGCGAATCGCCGAAGGTGAAATTGCTCGGCGCGATGAAGCCGGTCATCTTGGCGTAGACCGCGCCCATTACGCCGGCCAGGAAATTGCCGAGCGTGAAGGCCAGGATCTTCCAGCGGCCGATCTTCAGGCCGAACACGGAAGCCGCGGTTTCGTCGAGCCGGACGGCGTCGAACCAGATGCCGATCCAGGACCGGTCGATCAGGCCGGCCAGCATCATGGCGAGCGCCGCCAGCGCGCCGGTGAGCAGCACGTAATTGGCGTAGAACGAAATGGTGAAGCCGGCGATGTGCAGATCCTCGGAGAAGTCCCAGCCGAACAGGTTGATGCCGGGGATCTTCAGGCCCTGCGGCCCGCCGAGCAGTTCGTTGGCGTCGAGGAAGACGTTGAACATCACGCCGAAGGCGAGCGTCGTCAGCGCCGCGTAGTGGCCGCGCGTGCGCAGCACCGGCAGCACCAGGAGCGAGCCGATGGCGACCGCCACCAGTCCGCCGGTGACCAGCACGACCGGGTCCGGCAGGCCGCCGCTCTGGCCGAGCATGGCGGCGGTATAACCGCCGGTGCCGACAAAGGCGGCGGCGGCGAAATTGGTCAGTCCGGCATAACCCATCTGGATGGTCAGGCCGACGCAGACGGTCGCGTAGATCAGCACGGTCGCGATCATCAAGAGGCCGAAATTGTCGTCCCTGAGCACGAACAGCACGGCGAGCGTCGCGGCGACGATGAGGCCGCGCAGGAGCCAGGGGTGGTCGGAGGCCGCCGCCTCGGTCGCCGCCACGCCGCCGAGGCGTGCCGCGGCCAGGCAGATCGCGGCGATCGCGGCGAGCGCCAGGCCGAGCAGCTTCTGGTTCTCGATCAGCACGAGCACCGTCAGCGCGGTCGCCGCGAAGGTGATCGCCACGACCAGCGGCCAGCGGGCGGCGAGCAGGCCGGGCCGGGGCGGTTCGCCGGTGGCCGCGCGGCTGGGCCGATCGCCGGCCAAGGGGGCGGCGTGGCCGGTTTGGGACAGATCGGTCATACCCGCTCGCTCCCGCGTTCGGCGAGCAGCCCGGTCGGCCGCCAGGTGATCAGCATGATGACGAGGACGAAGGCGAAGACGTTTTTGTAGTCGCTCATCGACGGGAGCACCGCGACCACGAACGTCTGTAATCCCGCGAACAGATAACCGCCGATGATGGCACCCCAGATATTGCCGAGGCCGCCGACGATCGCGGCGCTGAAGCCGATGACGGCGAGCAGCAGGCCCATGCCGTAATTGACCTCGCTGTAATAGAGCCCGTAGATCGCACCGGCGAAACCGGCGGTGACCGATCCGAGCGCGAAGGTCAGCGGGATGACCCGGGCATAGTTGATGCCCATGGTGCGGGCCGTCTCGACATCCTCGGCCACCGCCCGCATGGCGAGGCCGAAGCGCGTGCGGTTGATGATCCAGTGCACCACCGCGATCGAGGCGATGCCGGCGACCATCAGGATCAGCCCGTCATTGCGGACGAAGACATTGCCGACATTGAAGCCGCCCGACGGCAGCAGTTCCGGGAAGCGCTGGGGATTGGTGCCGTTCGGAAAGAACAGCCGGATCGCCTCGCGCAGCAGCGTGCCGACCATCATGGTCATCAAGAGCATGTTGAGCGGCGGCGCATTGCGCAGCGGCATGATCAGGAAATGCGATATGCCTGCGCCGACCACGGCCGACAGCAGCATGGCCGCCGCGAAGACCGCGATCAGTTGGATGCCGACGGGCAATCCCAGCGCATGGGTCGCCCAGGCGGCGACCAGGCCCCCGAAGGCGCCCAGCGTGAGCACGTCGCCATGGGAAAACTTGATGACGTTCATCACCCCGAAGAAGATGGTGAACCCCATGGCCACCAGGCCATAGATTGTACCCTGCATCAGGCCATTGAGCAGGTGCTGGCCGATCGTGCCCATGGGAGCATCCTTGGCTAAAGATGTCCGGAACGGCTCAGGGCAGGTTTTTCAGCTTGCGCTTGCCGCTGGCATATTCGCTGTCTTCCCAGACCAGCCACTTGCCGTCCTGCACGACGTATTTGGTGGTCAGCGGCGTGATGTTCTGTCCGTGATCGTCGAAAGTGATCGGACCGACGATGGACGGGCGGTCTTTCACGTCGCCGAGCGCCGCGGTCACCTTGGCGCGGTCGGGGCCGGTCTTTTCGATGGTCTCCAGCACCAGGCGGGTCGCCACATAAGCGAAGGGGCCATAAGCCTCGGCCGGATCGCGATAGCCGGCGGCGGCGTAATTGTCGGTGAAGAACTTGCCGCCGGGCATGCGCGAGAGCGGCGGGCTGTCGAAGAAGGTCAGCGTGCCCTCGGCGAGTTCCGGTCCGACGGCGGTGATGAAGGCATCGCCCATGATGCCGGAATTGCCTTCGAGCTGGGCGACGATGCCGAGCTTTTCCATTTGCGTGCGCAGGCGCGCGCCGAGCGGTGTCAGCCCGCCGAAATAGATCACTTCGGGTTTCAGTTCCTTGATCTTGGTCAGCTCGGCGGAGAGATCCTGCTGGTCCGGCGGCACGGCGAAGGAACCGAGGATCTCGTTGCCGTTCTCCAGGGTGAACTGGGAGAAGTATTTGTGCATCGACTTGCCGTAGTCGGTGGAGTCGACGAAGGAGACGAATTTCTTGTAGCCGCGCTCCTTCATGAACTGCGCGCCGACGCGGTTCTGGCCGATCAGGATGCCGCTGACCCGGTGCACTTCCGGGTATTTCTTCGCATAGGTGATTTCCGGCAGCACCGCCGCCCAAACCACCATGGGCAGCTTGAAACGGTTGAAGATGTCGACGGTGGCGATGGCGGTGGACGAGCAGTAATGCGGGATCGCGGCGATGATGGTGCGGTCCGAGGCGATCTTGGTGACCACCTGCACGCCGACATTCGGCTTGCACTCGTCGTCGAGCACAACGAGCTCGTACTCATATTTGGTCGCCGGATCGGCATTCATCAGCTTGACCGCGAGCTCGGCGGAATTGCGTCCGCCGATGCCGTGCGGCGACAAGGCGCCGGTCAAGGGCCCGACAAAGGCGATCTTGACCTTGTCCTTGGCAAAAGCCTGGTCGGCACCGCGGGCGAGCTGCAGCACGCCGGATGCGGCAAGCGCGGTGAATGTCCGCTTCGTCATCGTCGCCATGGTTCATCTCCGGAAGTCGAGTTATTTTTCTCCCTGAACGTTAGGCGGCGGGCGAAACGCCAAGCTAGGACGCAAGGGCGCTCGGGCTTGAACGAATGCGTCATCTCGGCCGGCGACGCGGCCGGCGTTCGCGCGTAACGTCACAATAAGCCGTCGAGACGAACGCACCTGGCAGCAAGGTCGGTCGTCCTTCGAGGGTCGCTTCGCTCCCGCCTCAGGATGAGGTGCGTGAGTGTATCGCATTGATGTTGCTCATGAAGCGCAACCATAGGTGCGCGTTCGGCACCAACGCTGATGCCAATCCCGACGCCCCTCATCCCGACGCAAAAGCTTCGCTTTTGCGTGGAGGTGCGAGCGCTCTTGCGCGAGCCTCGAAGGACGGCCGAGCGGCCTGCAATATCTCGAAAAGCCGCAGATTTTCGATGGGTGCGCGAACGTGCTGGGAGTGCGGGCGGAGAAGATTGCCTTCGCGCGACGCGTCTGTCCCAGCGTCATGGCGCAATCGTCCTATCGGCTTCGGCCGCTGCGGCCGAACAATCGGACCATTCCAAGTCGAGGCCGCACGGGACGGGCAGCATACGCCGCCACCGCCGATGCCGGAGCCAGCAATCAGGGAAAAGCCCATGTCCGCGGATCTGCACCAGAACTCTGTCGTCATCGACGGCCTGATCATTTCCGATTTCGGCCGGCCGGTGTTCGAGGACATGCGGCGCGGCGGCCTGACCGCGGCCAATTGCACCTGCTGCGTCTGGGAGGGTTTCACCGAGACCATGCGCAACGTCATGCGCTGGAAGGCCTGGTTCCGCGAGCATGGCGACATCATCAGCCAGATCTACACGACCGCCGACATCCTGAAGGCCAAGGCCGAGGGCAAGACCGGCATCATCCTCGGCTGGCAGAACATCACCGGCATCGAGGACCAGATCGGCTATCTCGGCCTGTTCAAGGAACTGGGCGTCGGCATCATCCAGATGGCCTATAACACCCAGAACCTGGTTGGCACCGGCTGCTACGAATCGAAGGACGGCGGCCTGTCGGATTTCGGCCGCGAGGTGGTCGCCGAGATGAACCGGCTCGGCATCCTCTGCGACCTCTCCCATGTCGGCGCCCAGACCAGCACCGACGTCATTCTCGCCTCCAAGCAGCCGGTGGCCTATTCGCACTGCCTGCCGGCCGGCCTGAAGGCGCATCCGCGCAACAAGACCGACGAGCAGCTGAAATTCATCGTCGACCACGGCGGTTTCGTCGGCGTCACCATGTTCCCGCCCTTCCTGAAGCGTGGGCCGGCGGCCAATGTCGACGATTATGTCGAAGCGATCGAATATGTCATCGACATCTGCGGCGAGGGCAATGTCGGCATCGGCACCGATTTCACCCAAGGCTATGGCCAGGAATTCTTCGACTGGATCACCCATGACAAGGGTTATGCCCGCCGCCTGACCAATTTCGGCGAGGTCATCAACCCCGAGGGCCTGCGCACCATCGGCGAGTGGCCGAACCTGACGCAGGCGATGCAGCGGCGCGGCTGGTCGACCGGCCGGATCGAGGCGGTGATCGGCCAGAACTGGTTCAACCTGCTCAAGACCGTCTGGGGAGCCTGAACCATGGGCAAGCCGGCGATCGATATCCAGGTCGACGACGTGACCGGCCGCTGGTCGGTCGACGCGCTGCCGATGATCCTGGTGCCGCAGCACTTCTTCCTCAACAACCACTATGCCGTCGAGGCGGCGCTGGGCGCCGAAAAGCTCGAGGAGATCCTGCGGCCCGCGGGCCACCGCTCGGCCTATTTCTGGTGCGAGAAGGAAGCCGCTCATCACGACATGGGCGGCGTCGAGGTGTTCCATCACTATATGAAACGGATCACCCAGCGCGGCTGGGGCCAGTTCGAGGTGCTCGATCTCGACCCCGAGGCCGGCACCGCCCATGTTCGCCTGAACAATTCCGCCATGGTCGACGCGGTGCGCCGCAACAGCGGCCGCAAGGTCTGCTACATGTTCGCGGCCTGGCTCGAGGGCTCGCTCGAATATGTCGCGGCCAGCGCCGGCCGCAAGCAAAGGCTGAAGGCCCGCGAGGTCTATTGCGCGGCCGAGGGCCAGCACGATCACTGCCTGTTCGAGGTCATGCCGCAGCCGTGAGGCCGGCCGGCGCTTGAACGAAAAGGCCGCCGCGCGTGTCCACATGTCGCTTCCGTCCCAGCGCCACGGCTGTCTTGTGCTCGCCGGAAGGCGGCGCGCCGAGCCAGCATGACGCATCCTCACCGGAGCCGCTCCGATGCAGAACTATTCGGCCCTTTCCCTGTTCAGACGCGCGCTCGGCGGTCATGCCGGCTGGCAGCGGCAATGGCGCTCGCCTGAGCCGAAGGCCGAATATGACGTGGTCATCGTCGGCGCCGGCGGCCATGGCCTGGCCTGCGCCTATTACCTCGCCAAGGAGCACGGCATCACCAATGTCGCGGTGGTCGAGCGCGGCTGGCTCGGCGGCGGCAATACGGGCCGCAACACCACGATCATCCGTTCCAACTACCTGTTCGACGAAAGCGCCGGGCTCTACGAACATGCGCTGAAGCTGTGGGAGGGCCTGTCGCAGGACCTCAACTACAACGTCATGTATTCGCCGCGCGGCGTCCTGATGCTCGCCCACAACATTCACGACGTGCAGAGCTTCAAGCGCCATGTCCATGCCAACCGGCTGAACGGCATCGACAATGAATGGCTGACCGCCGAAGAGTGCAAGGAATTCTGCCCGGCGCTCAATATCGGTCCGGGCATGCGTTATCCGATCCTCGGCGGCGCGCTGCAGCGGCGCGGCGGCACGGCGCGCCACGACGCGGTCGCCTGGGGTTATGCCCGCGCCGCCGATGCCCGCGGCGTCGACATCATCGAGAATTGCGAGGTCACCGGCATCCGGCGGGCCCCAAACGGCGCGGTCGAGGGCGTCGAGACCAGCCGCGGTTTCATCCGCACCAAGAAGATCGGCGTATCGGCCGCCGGCCATACCAGCGTCGTCATGGACCAGGCCGGCGTCCGCCTGCCGCTGGAAAGCTATCCGTTGCAGGCGCTGGTCTCCGAGCCGGTCAAGCCGGCCTTCTCCTGCGTGGTCATGTCCAACACCATCCACGCCTATATCTCGCAATCGGACAAGGGCGAGATGGTGATCGGAGCCGGTACCGACGCCTATACCTCCTATTCGCAGCGCGGCGCGCTGCACATCACCACCCACACGCTCGACGCCATCTGCGAGCTCGTGCCGATGTTTCGCCGGCTCCGCATGCTGCGCAACTGGGGCGGTATCGTCGACGTCACCCCGGATCGCTCGCCGATCATCGCCAAGACCCCGGTGCCGGGGCTCTATGTCAATTGCGGCTGGGGCACCGGCGGTTTCAAGGCGACGCCCGGCGCCGGCCATGTCTTCGCCTGGACCATCGCCCGGGACGAGCCGCATCCGATCAACGCGCCCTTCACCATCGAGCGCTTCCGCGACGGGGTGCTGATCGACGAGGCGGCGGCCGCCGCCGTCGCCCACTGAGCGCAGGAGTTCGAGCGATCATGCTTCTCATCACCTGCCCCTATTGCGGCCAGCGCCCCGAGACCGAATTCGCCTATGGCGGCGAGGCCCATATCGCGCGGCCCGTCGACCCGATGAGCCTCGACGACGAGGCCTGGGCGACCTTCCTCTACATGCGCGCCAATCCGAAGGGCGAGCACGCCGAGCGCTGGCGCCACGCGCATGGCTGCGGCCGCTTCTTCAACGTGCTGCGCGACACCCGGAGCGACGCGATCGCCGCCACCTATCCGGCCGGCGCGCCGCGGCCGAAGCCGGCTATGACCGAAGAGGAGGCAGCGCGATGAGCGCGCCGTTCCGCCTGCCCTCCGGCGGTCGCATCGACCGAGCCCGGCCGGTTCACTTCAATTTCGACGGTCGGACCTATCAGGGTTTTGCCGGCGATACGCTGGCCTCGGCGCTGATCGCCAACGGCGTCCACCTGGTCGGCCGATCCTTCAAATACCACCGGCCGCGCGGCATCGTGACGGCCGGCTCCGACGAACCCAACGCCCTGGTCGGCGTCGGCGCGGCCGAGACCCGCTACACGCCCAACCTGCGCGCCACCCAGGTCGAGATCCATGACGGCCTGGTCGCCGAAAGCCAGAACCGCTGGCCCTCGCTCGGCTTCGATCTCGGCGCCGCCAACGAACTGGTCTCGGCCTTCCTGCCGGCCGGCTTCTACTACAAGACCTTCATGTGGCCGCGCGCCGCCTGGAAAAAGCTCTACGAGCCGATCATCCGCCGCGCGGCAGGTCTCGGTCGTGCGCCGACCAGGCCGGATGCCGACCGCTACACCCAGGTCCATGTCCATTGCGACGTGCTGGTGGTCGGCGCGGGACCGGCCGGCCTTGCCGCCGCGCTCGCCGCCGCCGGTACCGGCGCCAAGGTGATCCTCTGCGACGAGCAGGCCGAATTCGGCGGTTCGCTGCTGTCGGAGACCATGGCGACCATCGACGGCCGCGCCGCCTCCGGCTGGCTCGCCGAGACGCTGGCCGATCTTGGCCGACGCGCCAATGTCACGCTGATGCCGCGCACCACCGCCTTCGGCTGGTACCCGCATAATTTCCTCGGTCTCTCGGAGCGGGTCACCGATCATCTCGCGAGCGCCGATCCGAAGCTGCCGCGCGAGCGGCTCTGGCAAGTGCGCGCGAGGGAAGTGGTGCTGGCGACCGGCGCCATCGAAAGGCCGCTGGCCTTCCCGGACAATGACCGGCCGGGCGTGATGATGGCGGAAGCCGCCCGCATCTATGCCAACCGTTATGGCGTCAGGCCCGGCGACCGGGCCGTGGTATTCACCGCTTGCGACAGCGCCTATCGGGCGGCGCTCGACCTGAAGGCCGCCGGTGTCGCCATCGCCGCCATTGCCGATCTTCGGCCCGCCCCCGCGGGCCCCTGGGTCGCGCGCGCCAAGGCCGCCGGCGTCGACGTGCGCGCCGCGACCGTCGTCACCGGCACCGGCGGGCGCCTGCGGGTCGCTTCCGCCAACCTCGCCCGGCTCGGCGCTGGCGGCCGGCTCGGCGCGTCGGAGACCATCGCCTGCGATCTCGTGCTGATGTCGGGCGGCTTCACGCCAAGCGTCCATCTGTTCTCGCAGTCGCGCGGCAAGCTCGTTTATGACGAAGCGCTGCAGGCCTATTTGCCGGGCGCTTCGGCCGAACGCGAGCGCTCCGCCGGCGCCTGCCGCGGCCTCTATGATCTCGGGCAGGTGCTGGCCGACGGCTTTGCCGGCGGCGCCGCCGCCGCCGGGGCCGCGGGCTTCGGAGCCGCCGGTGTCCGGGCCTTCGCGGTCGAGGCCGACAGTGTCGGCACCGACGGTTTCATCGGCGCCACCCCGCATGGCCGCAATCCCCTGAAGACGCGCGCCTGGATCGATTTCCAGAACGACGTGACCGAAAAGGACGTCAGGCTGGCCACCCGCGAGGGCTTCCGTTCGATCGAGCACGTCAAGCGCTACACCACGACGGGCATGGCGACCGACCAGGGCAAGACCTCGAACATGAACGCGCTCGGCGTCGTCGCCGAGGCGTTGAGCCTGCCGGTGCCGAAGATCGGCCTGACCACCTTCCGTCCGCCCTATACCCCGACGACTTTCGGCATTTTCGCCGGCCAGTCGCGTGGCGAGCTGTTCGATCCGGTGCGGCGCACCGCGATCCACGGCTGGGCCGAGGCCCAGGGCGCGGCCTTCGAGGATGTCAGCCAGTGGAAGCGGGCGCACTATTTTCCGAAGGCCGGCGAGGACATGCACCGGGCGGTGGCGCGCGAATGCCTGGCGGTGCGCCGCGCGGTCGGCATTTTTGATGCCTCCACGCTCGGCAAGATCGAGATCGTCGGCCGCGACGCCGCCGAATTCATGAACCGCATGTATACCAATGCCTGGACCAAACTGGAGCCCGGCCGGCTGCGCTATGGCGTGATGCTGCGCGAGGACGGCTTCGTGATGGATGACGGCGTGGTCGGCCGCATGGCGCCCGACCGTTTCCATGTCACCACCACGACCGGCGGCGCCGCCCGCGTGCTGGCCATGATGGAGGACTATCTCCAGACCGAATGGCCCGACCTCGACGTCTGGCTGACCTCGACCACCGAGCAATGGGCTGTCATCGCGGTGCAGGGGCCGAATGCCCGCAAAGTGCTGGAGCCGCTGGTCGAGGGCATCGACCTCACGCGCGAAGCCATGCCGCATATGAGCGTCCGCGAGGGCCGGATCTGCGGCGTGCCGACCCGGCTGTTCCGGGTTTCCTTCACCGGCGAGCTCGGCTTCGAGGTCAATGTGCCCACCGGCTATGGCCGCGCCGTCTGGGAGGCCATTGTCGCCGAGGGCAAGCCGCACGGCATCACGCCTTACGGCACCGAGACCATGCATGTGCTGCGCGCCGAGAAGGGTTTCATCATTGTCGGCCAGGAGACCGACGGCACGGTGACACCCGATGACGCCGGCCTCGGCTGGGCCATCGGCAAGGCCAAGAAGGACTTCGTCGGCAAGCGATCGCTCGCCCGTCCCGCCATGCTCAAGGACGACCGCAAGCAATTGGTCGGCCTGCTCACGGTCGACCCGAAGACGGTGCTGGAAGAGGGCGCCCAGATTGTCGCCGATCCCGGCCAGCCGGTGCCGATGACCATGATCGGTCACGTCACCTCGTCCTATTGGAGCGCGGCGCTCGACCGCTCCATCGCGCTGGCGCTGGTGCGCGGCGGCCGGGCCCGCATCGGCCAGCGCCTGTCGGTGCCCATGCCGGACGGGCCGATCACCGTCGAGGTGGTGGAGCCGGTGTTCTACGACGCCAAGGGAGAACGGCTCGATGCTTGACCAATCGAAGCTGCGTGCCGGTGCGCTCGATCACCTGGCCACGGCCTCCCGCGCCGTCCCGGCCGCCATGCTCGGCGTGCTGCCGGACGCCGCGAAACTGGTGTTGCGCGGGCGCCCCGCGGCGATCGCCGCGGCCGACCGGGCCTTCGGCCTCGACCTGCCGCGCGAGGCCTGCCGTTTTCATGGCAAGGGCGGGCGCACGGCGTTCTGGCTCGGCCCGGACGAATGGCTGCTTCAGGCGGTGGCCGAAGATCCGGCCGTCCTGTTCGACGGCCTTGGCCAGGCGCTCTCGGGCGAACCTCATTCGCTGGTCGATGTCAGCCACCGCTCCGATGCCTTCGCCTTGTCCGGCCCGCACAGCGCCTATGTGTTGAACCATGGCTGCCCGCTCGACCTGTCGATCGGGACTTTCCCGGTCGGCATGTGCACGCGCACGCTGATCGGCAAGGCGACGGTCATTCTGTCGCGGCCGGGGCCGGATATGTTCCATGTCGATGTCTGGCGGTCCTTCGCACCCTATGTCTGGCAATTGCTGGACGAGGCGCGCGGCGAACTCGCCTGACGATTTTCACTTCAGCCAGCGGGCAACGCGATGATCGGTGTCTTCGAGTTGTTCAAGGTCGGCATCGGTCCCTCGTCCTCGCACACGGTCGGCCCGATGAAGGCGGCGGCCGCCTTCGCCGCGACGGTTGCCGCCTCGGGCCTGTTGCCGCGTGTCGCGCGCGTCCGCGCCGACCTGTTCGGTTCGCTCGCCTGGACCGGCAAGGGCCATGGCACCGACAAGGCGGTGATCCTGGGCCTGGCGGGCGAGGCGCCCGACACCATCGACCCCGATGCCGCCGACGGCATTGTCTCGGGCGTTCGCGACAGGCATGAACTGTGTTTCGCCGGGCGGCGGACGATCCGCTTCGATGTGGCTGATGATATCGTCTTCGATGGCGTCAGCGCCACGCCGCAGCATCCCAATACGCTCGCCTTCACAGTGCTGGATCCCGAGGGCGTGGTGCTGGCGAGCGAGCGCTGGTGCTCGGTCGGCGGCGGTTTCGTCATCCGCGAGGAGGCGATCGGCGAACCCCAGGTCGAGGCCGGCGGGCCGGTGCCTTTTGCCTTCCGCTCGGGCCGGGACCTGCTGGCGCTGGGGGCGGCTTCCGGCCTGTCGATCGCCGACATGGTCATGGCCAACGAGGCCAGCCGCCGTCCGGCCGCCGAGGTCGAGGCCCATCTCGACCGGGTCGCCAGCGTCATGATGGCCTGTATCGATCGCGGCATGGTCACCGAGGGCGAATTGCCCGGCGGCCTGCATGTCCGCCGCCGCGCACCGGCGCTCAAGCGCAAGCTCGATGCCGCCGCCGGTTCCAGCTTGCGCTCGCCGCATGAGGTGATGGACTGGCTCAGCCTCTATGCCATTGCCGTCAACGAGGAGAATGCCGCCGGCAGCCGGGTGGTCACGGCGCCGACCAATGGCGCGGCCGGCATCGTGCCGGCGGCGCTGCGCTATTACCGCGACCATTGCCGCGGCGCCGACGCCGAGGGCATCAGGCGCTTCCTGTTGACCGCTTCGGCGATCGGCGCGCTGTTCAAGATGAACGCCTCGATCTCCGGCGCCGAGGTCGGCTGCCAGGGCGAGGTGGGCGTTGCCTGTTCCATGGCCGCGGCGGGGCTGGCGGCGGTGCTCGGCGGCTCCAACGAGCAGGTCGAGAACGCCGCCGAGATCGGCATGGAGCATCATCTCGGCATGACCTGCGATCCGATCGGCGGGCTGGTGCAGGTGCCCTGCATCGAGCGCAACGCCTTCGGCACCGTCAATGCCATCAATGCCGCTTCCCTCGCCCTGCAAGGCGACGGCACCCATGTCGTGTCGCTCGACAAGGTCATCGCCACCATGCGCGAGACCGGCCGCGACATGCAGTCGAAATACAAGGAGACCTCGCTCGGAGGTCTCGCCGTCAACCTCGCCGAATGCTGAAGGGACCGTCATGACCAGGATCGAGCTCGAGAGCTTCTTCAGCGCCGATATCACGCAGGCTGATCCGGCGATTGCCGCGGCGATCGCCAGCGAACTCGGCCGGCAGCGCGACGAGATCGAGCTGATCGCCTCGGAGAACATCGTGTCCCATGCCGTCTTGCAGGCGCAGGGCTCGGTGCTGACCAACAAATATGCGGAAGGCTATCCGGGCCGCCGCTATTACGGGGGCTGCCAGTTCGTCGACGTCGCCGAGGAGATCGCCATCGCGCGGGCCAAGGAACTGTTCGGCTGCGGCTTCGCCAATGTTCAGCCGAATTCCGGCAGCCAGGCCAACCAGGCGGTGTTCATGGCGCTGATGCAGCCGGGCGATACCTTCATGGGGCTCGACCTCGCCGCCGGCGGCCATCTGACCCACGGCGCCAAGCCGAACATGTCGGGCAAATGGTTCAATGTCGTCAGCTATGGCGTCAGGCCGGATGACCAGGTCATCGACATGGCGATGGTCGAGCGGCTCGCCCATGAGCACAAGCCCAAGGTCATCGTCGCCGGCGGCTCGGCCTATTCGCGCTTCTGGGATTTCGCCGGCTTCCGCAGCATCGCCGACGCGGTCGGCGCCACGCTGTTCGTCGACATGGCGCATTTCGCCGGACTGGTCGCCGGCGGCGTCCATCCCTCGCCCTTCCCGCATGCCCATGTCGTCACCTCGACCACCCACAAGACCTTGCGCGGGCCGCGCGGCGGCCTGATCCTGACCAATGACGAGGCGCTGGCGAAGAAGCTCAATTCGGCGATCTTCCCGGGCCTCCAGGGCGGTCCGCTGATGCATGTGATCGCCGCCAAGGCGGTGGCCTTCGGCGAGGCGCTGACGCCGGCCTTCCGCCGTTATGCCGGCGATGTCGTCGACAATGCCCGCATCCTCGCGGAAACGCTGATGCAAGCCGGTTACGCCATCGTCTCCGGCGGCACCGACAACCACCTGATGCTGGTCGACCTCCGGTCCAAGGGCCTGAACGGCAAAGTCGCCGAGGCGGCGCTCGGCCGCGCCCACATCACCTGCAACAAGAACGGCATTCCCTTCGATCCGGAAAAACCGACCGTCACGTCAGGCATTCGCCTGGGCAGCGCGGCGGCCACCTCGCGCGGCTTCGGCGGCCAGGAATTCGCCGGCATCGGCCGGCTGATCGCCGAGGTGCTGGATGCGGTCGCCATCTCCAATGACGGCACGGCCACCGGCGCGGAAGCAGCCGTCAGGGCCAAGGTGGCGGAAATGACCAAGGCCTTCCCGATCTACGGCTGAGGCTGTTGTCGGGCGTCGACTACGGTTGTTGGATGGGCGGGGCGAAGCTTTGAAGGACGGCCACGATGCAGGTCTCGGTGCGTCGCGTCTACGATCCGGCCGAGCCGGCTGACGGCCGGCGCATCCTGGTCGACCGGGTCTGGCCGCGTGGGCTCTCCAAGGACAAGGCGGCGCTCGACGCCTGGATGCGCGACGTCGCGCCATCGAGCGAGCTTCGGCGCTGGTTCAACCACCTGCCGGAGCGCTGGGAGGCGTTCAAGGAGCGTTACCGGGCCGAGCTTGCCGCGCAGCCGGCTGCGCTGGAGGCGCTGCGCGGCCTGGCGTCGAAACAGCATGTCACGCTTTTGTTCGGCGCCCGCGACGCGGTCCATAACCAGGCCGTGGCCTTGAAGGAGATCCTGGAGAGCACGTGACGGCTTGGGCGCGCCATGCCCGGCCCGCGCTATTTTCGCTGCGACCTCGCATAATCGACATAGCCGCGCACATCGGCCGCCGGCTCGGCATAGGCCTTGCCGAGCGAGGCCTCCATCGCCGCGCCATAGGCCTTGGCCCATGCCGGCAGCCGATAGTCGATCGCGGCCAGGAATTCGAGCGTCGCGGCGAGCCGGATGTCGGCGATCGACGGCCTGGCGCCGCCAATGAAGGGCGTCCCGTCCAGATAGAACGCGCGGAACACCTCCAGCGGTTCGGCGAGCGCCGCGACGGCCGCCCGGCGCGCCTGCTCCTTGGTCGCCGCATCGGCATCGCCATGGCCGACCTCGCCCGGATATTGCGGGAAGCCGAGGGCCGGATAGGTCGCCCGCGCGAGAATGGGATAGAAGGTGCCGACCAGGTAGAACATGGCGCTGTCGATCATCGCCCGCCTGGCCGGATCTCTCGGATAGAAATCCTCGAGCCCGTTCCTGTTGCAGAGATACTGCATGATCGCGCAGCTCTCCCACAAAGCCCCCTTGGGCAAATCATCGGCTTCGATCATTGGCGTCAGATGCGCCGGGCAGCGCGCCAGATAGTCCGTCGAGCGGGTCTGGCCGTAGACGTCGGTTTCGGCGAAATCGAGACCGGCGGCCCGCACGAACACCCGCACCGTCATGTTGTTGACGCTCGGCTTGATCACGTTGAGCTTGATCGCGGACATGATCGTCCTCTCCTCTCGATCGGCTTTGCCTGCTCACTCCGGGGTGTTCGGCGTCGGCTTGGCCGAGAGCGTGGGCCGCCGCCCCATCAAGGCCTCGATGGCATCGGCCAGATGCTCCTCGGCGATGTTGTAGTCGCCGCGCGCGACCCTGATCTTGTGCGCCTCCATCAAGACGTCGGCGTGGCCAAAGCCGGCCGGCGGCTCGAAGCGGTAGGAGGCAAGCTCGATCAGCAATCCCAACGGGTCTTCGAAATAGATCGAATCCATGAAGCCCCGGTCCTTCACGCCGCTATGCCGGATCTGGCGTTCGTCCAGGCGCGCGACCGCCTGCAGGAACGTCACGCGCGAGACGGCGAAGGCGATGTGGTGGACGCAGCCGATATCCGTCGGTGTCCGCTCAGGCGCGGCCTTGCGGGTTTCATCGGTGAAGACCGTGATGAGCCGGCCATCGCCCGGATCGAAATAGAGATGGCTCTCGGCGGCCTTGTCGAGATTAGGCTGCTCGAAGACGAAGGGCATGCCGAGCACGCCTTCCCAGAAATCGATCGAGGTCTGCCTGTCCGCGCCGACCAGCGTGATGTGATGGACACCTTGCGACTGGAGCTTTCGCATTGCCGTTCCCGTCTGCTTCCGCCGAGGGCAAGCCTAGACCAGTTTCGATTTTCGTTCACCGGGCTTAAGCGTCACCGAGCCCGGACCATCCAGCCATGCCAAGCCGCCCGGCAGGAACCGGCTTGCCGCTTGCTCGGCTCAGGCGTCGATGGCGTCGCTGACGCGGATCAGCGTCTGGTCGAGATGCCCGCCGATGATCGCGGCCAGCGCCTCGCCGTCACGGGCCTTCAGCGCGACGATCATCGCCTCGTGCTCGGCCACCGCTCCGGCCCATTTCGGCGGCTGGCTGTTGCCGATGAAGCGCATGCGCTTGATGCGCGACTGCAGCATGGCATGGGTCTCGGCCAGCACCGGATTGCCCGAGGCCTTGGCGATCGCCGCGTGGATGGCCTGGTTGAGCTTGAAATAGTCCAGCCGGTTGCCGGCCCGGTAGAGCACCATCATCCGCTCATGCAGGTCGCAGATGGCGGCGATCGTCGCGTCGTCGGCGCGGGCGCAGGCGAGCCTGCCGCCCAATTGCTCGATCGATTTCAGCACTTCGAGGATCGCGACGAGATCCTGCGCGGTCAGCCGGCGGACCACGGCGCCCTTGGCCGGCACGATTTCGACCAGGCCTTCGCTGGCCAGCGTCTTGATCGCCTCGCGCAGCGGCGTGCGCGAGACGCCGAGCATTGCGCCGACAAGGCCCTCGTTGATCCGCGCACCGGGCGCAAGCCGTCCTTCGATGATCATGTCGCGCAGGTGATTGAGTACCTCGTCGTGCAGCGTCCGGCGGGTGATGCGCGGGATCTCCGCGAAGCCGCCGTCATCGCGTCTCGCCGCGCCGGGCATCTGGTCGGCCGGGTCCGCTTGCTCGCTCACGAGGCCTCGCTCTCCAGGGGGATGGCAGGTCAGCGGCCGGCCGGGACAGGTGCCGGCTCGAATCGCCAGGCGATACGCACCGGCGCCGGTCAGTCCTTAGCGCCGAGCCCTTCGATTGCATAGATACGAGCCGGCGAACCATCGGCATTCGGCAGCTTCAGCGGCGCCGCGCAGAGGAAGGTGCGCGGACCGGGCAGCGCCGCGGTATTGACCAGATATTCGATCAGCGTGATGCCGGCCCGCAGGCAGACATCGTGGGTGACATGTTCGCCGAACGGCACGTGCTTGTTATCGAGCAGCAGCCGGATCGGGTAATCCTGGGGGAAATCGAAGGCGAGCGCGGTGGGCTTGCGCGCCTTGAGCCATTCGGCGGCCGCCCGTGTCAGATAGGGGGCGTCGAGCCAGAAGTCGCGTGTCCTGTAGTCGCGCCGGCGGTCCCAGCCGGTCGATAGGAGCAGGATCTCGCCCTCCGGGCCCCCCGGATCGGCCGCGGCGAGCCGGATGTCGTCGATCGCCTCGCCCGGCCCGACGTCGCGCAGGTCGAGCACCCGGCAGGGGCCGACCACCCGCTCCAGCGGCGTCGCCTCGATGGTCGGGCTGTCGGCGATGACATGGGCTTGGGCGTCGACATGGGAGAAGCCGTGGCAGGTCGTATGCAGGCGGCTGACGCGGAACTGGTCGCCCGCGCCGATATCGCCCTTCACCAACACCTCCGTCGGCCAACGGAAATGCGGCTCGATCGGCATGCTCAGGTCGATGATGCGCATCAGGCCACCTTCACGATGGCGTCGATCAGCTCGCTGCCGAATTTGGCCACGAATTCCTTGCGCACTTCCGCCGCCACCACCGCCGAGAACGAGGCGCGGTCGGGGGTCTCGACGGCCTGCATGCCCTCTTTCTTGAGTTCAGCGAGGCTGGTCGCTTCGCTGCCTTCGTTCATCTCCCGCTGGATGACCGCGCATTCGGCGGCCGTCTCGACCAGCATCGCGCGGGTCGCCGGCGCCATGGCCTCGAATTTGGTCTTGTTCATCACCAGCGGGCCCGAGGTGAAGGCATGCCGGGTCAGCGAGATATGCTTTTGCACCTCGTTGAACTTGGCGTTGAGGATCAGCGTCACCGGATTCTCCTGGCCGTCGACCGCGCCGGTCTCGAGCGCCGAGAACAGCTCGGTGAAAGCCATCGGCGTCGGCACCGCGCCGAGCAACTGGAAGGCGCGGATATGGGCCGGGTTCGGGGTGGTGCGGATCTTCAGGCCACGGATGTCGGCGGCCGTCTGTACCGGCCGCCGGCTGTTGGTCAGATTGCGCCAGCCGACCTCCCAGGTCGCCAGCGCCTTGAGGTTGGCGCCTTCGAGCTCACGCCTCAGCCCGTCGCCGATCGGGCCGTCGAGCACGGTCGCGACATGTTTGCGGGTATCGAACAGGAACGGCAGGTCGAGCACGTTCAGCTTCTGCGCCAGGCCGGTGAAGAAGGGATTGCCGGTCAGGCAGATGTCGAGCGTGCCGCCGCGCACCGAGCTGATCATGGCGGGATCGGAGCCGAGCGCGCCATTGGCGAAGACCTGCACCTCCAGCGCGCCCTGGCTCTTCGCCTTGACGCGCTCGGCGAAGACCAGGGCCGCCTTGTGCCAGGAATCGACCTCCGGGTGCGGGTGTCCGAGGCGCAGGCGGGTCGCCTGCGCGCTGGCCGGCCGGCCGATGGCGAAGAGGGCGACACCGGTGCCGGCGAGCGCCGTGCGGCGGGTGATCATCATGCTGTCCTCCGGTGGTTGGGTTCGATGCGCGTTTTTGCGATGGCGGCCTTGGCCGTCATCGCCCGTAGAAGAATTTGGCGGGAACGGTGACCAGTTCGGGAATGGCGACCAGCAAGGCGAGCACGATGAGCTGGGCGATCAGGAAGGGCATGACGCCCTTCACCACCCGGTCCATCGACACGCCGCCGACCGCGCAGACGACGTTGAGCACGGTGCCCACCGGCGGCGTCAGCAGGCCGATGGCATTGTTGATGATGAACAGCACGCCGAAATAGATCGGGTCGATGCCGGCCTGCTTGACGATCGGCATCAGCACCGGGGTCAGGATCAGCACGGTCGGGATGAAGTCGAGCGCCGTGCCGACCACCACCACCAGCAGCATCATGGCGATCAGCACCAGCGTCTTGTTCTGGATCAGCGGACCGAGCAGGTTGGCGACCTCGCCGGGAATGTCGGCAATGGTGATCAGCCAGGCCGAGACCAGGGCCGCGGCGACCAGGAACATCACCGAGCTGGAGGTCAGGATGGCCGACAGGAAGGCCGGGCGCAGGTCCTCCCACTTGATCTCGCGGTAGATGAACATGCCGACGAACAGGGAATAGACGGCGGCGACCACGGCGGCTTCGGTCGGCGTGAAGGCGCCGATCTTCATGCCGCCGATGATCACCACGGGCAGGCCGAGCGCCCAGACGCCGTCGACCACGGCCTTGGCGATCTCCTTGACGCCGGCGCGCTTGGCCCGCGCCACCGGTTCGTCGCGCGCGACGATGTACCAGGTGATGATCAGCGCCAGGCCCATCAGGATGCCCGGCACGATGCCGGCAAGGAACAGCCGGGTGATCGACAGGCCGGCGGCAACCCCGAACACCACGAAGCCGATCGAGGGCGGGATGACCGGCGCGATGATGCCGCCGGCGGCGATCAGGCCGCAGCAGCGGTCGAGCCGGTAGCCGGCCTGGCGCATCATCGGGATCAGGATGGCCGCGAGCGCCGCGGTATCGGCCACCGCCGAGCCGGAAATGCTGGCCATCACCACCGCGGCGAGCACCGCGACATAACCGAGGCCGCCGCGGACATGGCCGATCAGGGCCAGCGCGACGTGGATGATGCGGCGCGACAGGCCGCCGGCATTCATCAGCTCGCCGGCCAGCATGAAGAAGGGCACAGCCATCAAGGGGAAGCTGTCGGCGCCGTTGACCAGGTTCTGCGCCAGGATCTGGGCGTCGAACGTGTCGAGATGGACCATCAGCGCGGCGCCGCAGACCAGGAGGGCGATGGCGATCGGCATGCCCAGCGCCATGGCGCCGAGCAGCGAGAACAGGAAGACGACGACGGTCATTTGCGGTTCTTCTCCGCCTGGCTCGCCTCGAAGGCGGCGAGCTCTTCCGATTCCGCGCCGATCATCAGCTCGTTCTCGGCGATCTCGCCGCGGGCGAGGCGGCCGATGGTGATGATGTTCAAGGCGCCGATGCCGAGGCCGCAGACCAGGCCGGCCAGATAGGTCACCGCCAAAGGCAGGCCGGTGACCGGCGCGATATTGTCGAGATTGATCAGCGTCTGTTTCCAGCAGCCGATGACCACCAGCGCCATGCAGAACAGCGACAGGATTTCGGCGGCCAGCCGGCACCACCAGCGGCCGCGCGGGCCGAACATGGCGACCACCGAATTCATGCCGAGATGGCCGCCTTCGCGGGCGACCAGGAAGGCGCCGCCGAAGGTCAGCCAGACGAAGATCATCCGCGACGCCTCTTCCGAGACGGTGATGCCGGAATTGAAACCGTAGCGCAGCACGACATTGCCGAAGACCATCACGATCATCACGACGAAGCCGAAGATCAGCAGGTTTTCGACGCCGCGTATGAGCAGCCGCTGAATGTTCATGACGGGTCCTTCCCTGGTCGATCGGCGGATCGGGCGCTCCGCCGACGGCGCTCGCGGTCTACTGGCCGGCGGTCCTGGCCTTGGCGATCGCCTCGAAGAAGGCGGTCACCAGCGGCTGGCCGAGGAGAGCCGAATATTTGTCGATCACCGGCTTGAGGCGGTCGCGCATGCGGGCGCGCTCTTCGGGGCTTAGGTCGTTGACCTGCATGCCGGCGGCGATCAGCTGGGCGCGCAATTCGCCGTTCAGCGTCCGGCTCTGCTGGCGCTCGTAAAGGGTGGCCTCGCGGGCGGCGTCCTGGACCGCCTGCCGGTCGGCCTCGCCGAGCTTGTCCCAGAAGGTCTTGCCGGCGAGCAGAACCAGGGCGTCATAAGCGTGCCCAGTGGTCGAGAGATAGCGCTGCACGTCGTAGAACTTCTGGGCGAAGACCACGGTGAACGGGTTTTCCTGGCCGTCGACGGCGCGTGTTTCCAGCGCGCTGAACAGCTCGGTGACGGCCAACGGCACGGCGTTCGAGCCCATGCCGTTGAACATGTCGATATAGAGATTGTTCTGCATGGTGCGGATCTTGATGCCCTGCAGGTCCTCCACCGTGCGGATCGGCCGCCGGCTATTGGTCACGTTGCGAAAGCCGTTCTCCCAGAAGGCGAGGCCGATCAGGTTCTTCTCCGGCAGTTTGGCGAGCAGCGCCTGGCCGAACGGTCCGTCGAAAACCGCATCCGCCTCACGCTCGCTGGCAAATGAGAAGGGCAGGCCGACCACGCCGAAATCGCGCACGATATTGGCGATGGTGGCGGTCGAGGGCACGGTGAATTCGAGCGAGCCACCCTGCAGCGCCGAGGTCATCTGCACATCGGACCCGAGCGCGCCGTTGGAATAGACCGATATGGTGATCCGGCCGCCGGTCTTGGCAGTGACCAGTTCGGCGAATTTGCGTGCGCCGAGCGTCTGCGGATGGGCATCGGGCAGGCTGGTGCCGAGCCGGGCGCGGATCTGCTGCGCCGCCGCCGGCGCGGCGAGGCTGACGCTGAAGCCCAGCGCGAGCGCCGCGCCGGCCAGTCCGAACAGTCTGCGAAATGCCATGGTTTCTCCTCCCCTCGGTGGTGGCGCCGTCAGAGCCGGTACCAATCCGTTGCGTTGTCGTGGAAAAGCGCGAGGCGGGTTGCCGGCGCGAGATCGGCGGTGACGGCCTTGAACACGTCGAAAATGGTCGCGAACGACGCGCAAAGGCTGTCGACCGGGTAATTGCTGGCAAAAGCCACGCGGCCGGTGCCGAAGGCCGCCAGCGTTCCGGCGATGACCGGGGCCTGCAGCGCCGCCGTCCAGGCTTCGCCCGGCACGCCGATGCCGGAGACCTTCATCACCACATTGGGTGCGTCGGCCAGACGGTCGAGCGCCATGCGCCAGGCTTTCAGGCCTTGGTCGCTGCGGTCGGCCGGCAGGCCGGCATGGTTGACGATGATCAGGGTCCCGGGAAAGTCACGGGCGAGTTCGACGGCCTCGCCGAAATGCCACAACGGCGCCTGCAGTTCGAAATGCAGTCCGGCGGCCTGCAGCCGGGCATAGCCGTCACGCCAGCGCCGGCAGCGCATCGACCCCGGTGCCGCGAAATTGGCGGCATGCGCCGCGCGGGTCGTCGCTTTCGGCTTGTGGCGGACGCTGCGCACCAGCGGCAGCCCGGCATAGGCATCCAGAACCGCGCCGACGTCGTCGCGGTCGAGCCAGATCTGCGCCGCCATGGCGTTCGGCCGGCCGGCTTTCGCCGCGAGCCCAGCGACCCAGCGCGCCTCGCCGACCGGATCGGCCGGGTTCCATTCGCCTTCCATCAGCACGGTCTTGACGATGCGATGCGCGCCGCTCGCCTGCTGATAGTCATCAGGCATGAAGTCGCGGCAGATCGCCGAATAGTCGCCGTAGCGGAATGCGCTGAGCCGTTCGCCCTTGAGCCAGGGATGATCATTGGCTTCGAGGTCGAAGAAATGATGATGGGCGTCGACGATCGGCAGGTCGCTATCCGCCGCCGTGGCGAGAAAACGCGCGCGCTGGCCAGCGATCGATTCGAAACCCATGGCCGTCACCGCGACACGGGCGGGCATGTCGGCGCCGGGCCTCGGCAAGGGCCGGGGACGGGAAACGCAGCGCCGCGAACAAGGGGTGCCGTCAGGCCCGCCATCATGGTCTCCCGGTCATTTCCTGGTCATGCTTCTTCGGTTCGCCGAGGCGCTGCCGCGAGCATTTCATCGCCCTGAACACTGTATACTGCACATAGAGTGCAGACTGTCAAAGCACAGCTGGCCCGGGCCGGCCGCAAGGCTGCCAAATCGGGAGAATGGTACAAAGACTCGAATCAATCGATTGAAATGACGCCTTGGCATCAACGGGGGCGACGAGCCGCTGCTCACATCCCAGGGGTTGTGCGGCACAGGGTCGATCGCCGTAGGTAATTAGCAACCGCCCGGGTGGCCCGACCGCGATCGCGCGCTGTCGCCGGGCGGTTCGCCGCAAGACCGGCTTCGCCTACCGCCCGCCCTTGGCTTCCAGCAATTGCACGATCTCCCGGTAGCCCCTTTGCCGGGCGTGCCGGAGCGGCGTGACGCTGTCCTTGTCGGCGAGATTGGGGTTGGCGCCGGCGTCGAGCAGCAGCCGGACGATCGCGACATGGCGCGGGCCGCCATCGGACAGGATGATCGCCTCGAGCAGGGCGGTCCAGCCGAGCCGGTTGACGTGGTCGACGGCGACGCCGGCACGGATCAGTTCGGCGACGGTTTCGACATGACCGCGTTCGCAGGCCGGGATCAGCGCCGTGCCGCCGAAGCGGTTGGTGCTGTTGAGATCGGCGCCATGGGCGAGTGTCAGCTTCAGGATTTCCAGATGGCCGCGGGCGCCGGCGTAGAGATAGGCGCTGTCCCGGATGCCGTCCTTGGCATTGACGTCGGCGCCGGCGGCGATCAGCGCCCTGGCCGCGGCGACATGGTTGCCATGGGTGGCGAGCAGCAGGGCGGGGGTCTCGTTGAGGCCGCGCGCATCGGGGCTGGCGCCTTGGCCGATCAGCCGTTCGACCGCTGCCGCATCGCCGGCCTGCGCCGCCGCGACGAGCTGGCGGTCGAGCGCGGCATTGGCGGCGTGGCCCGTTTCCCCGGACATTGCAAGCGCTCCAAGCGTGATGAGGCCGATCAGCAGCCGGCTTCTGGTCAGGATCATCGGCGGCTCCGCGCGTTTGTCGACAGCTAGCCTCCGTGCGTGACCATGACAAGTGCGCCGTCAACGGCCACGGGCAGTGGCGGATGACCCGTGATTTCGAATCCACGGCAAGTCTTCAGGTACTGTGGTGCCGACAAAGCCCGGTGCTGCCGTAACGTCGCACGAACCCGGTGGCCGCAATGAATATGGCGGGACTGTGTCATAATCAGTCATTTGTTCACATGATGTCTCAGCAACACCTCGGTCGAGGTCGCTTCTATTGCCGCCGCCCTGGCGGTGATTTGCAAGTATCAAAAGTAGCGCAAAGAATGACTGAAATAAAGTGCCGAGGCTTATTCGTGCCCTTCACTTCGTATTAACGATCTTCTTGTTAGCGCAGTGAGTAACGACTCGTGCCTTGCCGTTCATCCACTGCATCGCGCGAGCATCGACCGAGCTGCTGGAGTTTCCCTCATGTCGTTCCTCGCGCGTTTCCGCGTTCTGACCAAGGTCTTGTCGATCGTCGGTTTCCTGTCATTGATCGCCTGCGTGGTGGCGGGCCTCGGCATCGTTTCGTTGAAGTCGCTGAGCGACGCGACCGATGCCATGGAGACCGCCTCCGGCGGCGCGCTTGGGGCCACCCGCCTCGGCTCGATCGTGCTGTCGCTCAACCGCGCCGAGTTTCAGCTTGCCGGCGACCCCCGGCCGGAGGTGATCCAGGCCATCCGCAAGCCGATCGACGATGATATCGCCCGCTTCCGGCAGCGGCTGGCCGAGACCCGGCGCGGCCTGGACGCGGAGGACATGGCCGCGCTGCGCGAGATCGAGCAGACCTTCGAGGCCTATCTGAAGGAATTGCGCGGCACTTTCGTCGCAGCCGAGGCGGTGCGGAATTTCCAGGCGTCGGAGGAGTTGCAGCGCCTGCAGCGCGAGGCCCTGTTGAGCCAGGCGGTGGCCGACAAGCTGCGGCTGGCGGTTCGTGCGCTGGGTGACAAGCTCGACCAGCGGGTCGCGACGGTGTCGCGCGCCGCGACCACGGAATACCAGCGGTCCTCGATGGTGCTGACCGCCATCGCCGGTGTCGGCATCGTGCTCGGCCTCGTCTTCGGCTTCCTGGTCGGCCAGTTCGGCATCGCCCGGCCGATCCGCTCGATCGTCGCGATCCTCCAGCGGCTCGCCGGCGGCGACTATGCCACCGCCGTCACCGGCACCGAGCGGCGCGACGAAGTCGGCGAGGTCGCCAAGGCGGCGCTGGTGTTCAAGGACAATGGCCTCGACAAGATCCGCCTGGAGCAGGAACAGGAGCGCGCCAAGGCGCAGAGCGAAGCCGACAAGCGCGTTGCCATGGCTGAGCTCGCCGATGGCTTCGAGCGGGCGGTCGGCGGCATCGTCAACGCCGTCTCGTCGGCGGCGACCGAATTGCAGGCCGCGGCCCAGACGATGACCGCCTCGGCGGAGGAGACCTCGGCCCAGTCGCTGGCGGTCGCCAGTGCGTCGGAAGAGGCCTCGACCAATGTCCAGACGGTGGCCACCGCCGCCGAGGAACTGTCGATCTCGGTGCAGGAGATCAGCCGCCAGGTCAGCGAATCCGCCAGCATCGCCACCCAGGCGGCGGGCGATGCCGACGGCACGGCCGAGAAGATGCGGCGCCTGTCGGTGGCGGCCCAGAAGATCGGCGACATCGTCGGCCTGATCAGCAATATCGCCGGCCAGACCAATCTCCTGGCGCTCAATGCCACGATCGAAGCGGCGCGCGCCGGCGAGGCCGGCAAAGGCTTCGCGGTGGTCGCCTCCGAGGTCAAGGCGCTGGCCGACCAGACCGCCAAGGCGACGGCCGAGATCAGCGCGCAGGTCGCCGACATCCAGGCCTCGACCACGGAATCGGAAGCCGCCATCCAGGGCATTACCGGGGTGATCAGGCGGATCAACGATACCGCCAGCTCGATCGCCGCCGCCGTCGAGGAACAGGGCGCGGCCACCCAGGAAATCGCCCGCAACGTCGCCCAGGCCTCGGCCGGCACGTCGGAGGTCTCCTCCAACATCGCCGGGGTCACCCAGGCCGCGGCCGAATCCAGCGCCGCCTCCAGCCAGGTCCTGTCGTCGGCCTCCGACCTGTCGCGCCAGTCGGAAATGCTGCGCGGCGAGCTGCACAAATTCCTGGAGAATGTCCGCGCCGCCTGATGTCGGATGCGACGAGGGCGGGGCCGTGACGGCTTCGCCCTCGCCGGCGGCCTTGCGCTCGTCAATGGCCCGCCATGAATCAAGGCGCGTTTCCAGGGCCATCAATACATTCTATGCACCTGTCGCAGGCCGATGCGGGGTGGCGCCGGCCAGGTTCGACAGGAGCCTTGTCCATGCGTATCGACTTCCTGGGGCTCGAGGCCTTCGTCGCGATCGCCGAGCGCGGCAGTTTCAACCGCGCGGCGGCCCATCTCAACCTGTCGCAGACGGCGCTCAGCCATCGCATGAAGAAGCTCGAGGACGACCTCGGGGTTCGCTTGCTCACCCGCACCACCCGCCAGGTGACGCTGACACCGGCCGGTCTCGAATTGCTGCCCAAGGCGCAAGGTGTGATGGCGGAGCTGACCTCGTCCTTCGTGGCGCTGCGCGATCGCGGCCGCGAGCGGCTGGAGCGCATCGCCATCGGCTGTCTGCCGACGATCGCGGTCGCCTATCTGCCCACCGTGCTCGCGGCGTTCAAGCAGGCCCATCCGCAGGTCGGCGTGCGCATCTATGACAATTCGGCCACCGAAATCGCCGAGCATGTCCAGGCCGGCCGTGCCGAATTCGGCCTGACCATCGTCGCCGCCAATCGCTGGGACCTGGAAATCCGGCCGCTGCTGAAGGAACCCTTCATGCTGGTCTGCCCGCAGGATCACCCCTTGGCGCGAGAGGCGGCGGTCAATTGGTCGGCGCTCGAGGGCGTGCCTTTGGTGCGCATCGCGCCGCAGACCGGCAACCGCGTGCTGATCGACGATGCGCTCGGCTCGCGCCGGGAAAATCTCGACTGGCGTTACGAGGTCCAGCATGTCGCCACCGCGGTCAGCATGGTCAGGGCCGGCATCGGCCTGACCATCGTGCCGCGACTGGCCTTCGGCGCGGTCGACCCGGCCGGCGTCGTCGCCCTGTCGCTGCGCAATCCCGGCGTCACCCGCACCCTCGGCATCGTTTCGAAACACGGCATTCCGCCCTCGCCGCCGGCGGCGACCTTGCTCGAACTGATCGTCGCCTATTTGCGCGAGGGGGCGAAGGCCGACGCCGATAGCTGAGCCAGTTGAGAGAGTCATATCAAAACTCTCATTTGATTCATGGATCGGCTTTCGCTTCTGTGTCGCCAGTTGATGTTCAGGCTGGGCGGTTCATGCGAGCTGGCGAGGATCCATGACCAACACATTGTCTTTGGCGCTGATCGGCTTCGGCGAGGTCGGCCAGACCTTCTCCCGGCAATGGCTGGCGCGTGGCGATATCCGCGTCACGGCCTATGACATCCTGTTCGCCGATCCCGCCAGGGCGGAAGCCCATCGCGCCGTCGCCGGCAGCATCGGGGTGGTGCCGGCGGCTTCCGCCGCGCGCGCCATCGACGGCGCCGATGTCGTGATCTCGGCGGTGACCGCCTCCGCGGTGCTCGACGTCGCCGGCGAGGCCGCATCGTTCCTCAAGCCCGGCCAGGTCTTCTTCGACGTCAATTCGGCCTCGCCGAGCACCAAGCGGCGGGCCGCCGGGCTCGTCCAGGCCACCGGCGCTCACTACGTCGAGGGGGCGGTGATGGCGCCGGTAGGGCCCTATGGCATCCGTGTGCCGATCCTCGCCGGCGGGCCCGAGGCCGAGCGCGTCGCGACCATGCTCAACGCCATCGGCATGGACGTCACCGCGGTCGCCACCGAGCATGGCCGCGCCTCGGCCATGAAGCTTTGCCGGTCGATCATGATCAAGGGCATCGAGGCGCTGATCGTCGAAAGCGCCGCCTCGGCCAAGGCCTGGAACGTCGAGGCCGAAGTCTTCGGCAGCCTCGCCGAGACCTTCCCGTCGATCGACTGGCCGGCGCTTGCCGCCAACATGGCCGAGCGAGTGGAGCGGCACGGGGTCAGGCGCGCCGCCGAAATGCGCGAGGCCGCCGAAATGGTCGCCGATCTCGGCATCGATCCGGGGCTCTGCCGCGCGGTAGCGGATGCTCAACAGCGCGGCGCCAAGCCGAAATGAGCGGACACCTGATGAACCAGCCAGAACCGACCATTCTCGCGCCCGATCCGGACACCCGGATACCGGCCTTCAGGCTGCCGCCGCTCACCTGCGACAGCCATTGCCATATCTTCGGGCCGCATGCCCGCTACCCCTATGCGCCGGGCCGCTCCTATACGCCGCATGACGCGCCGCTGTCGGCCTTCCGTGTCCTGCACGGCAAGCTCGGCGTCGAACGCGCCGTCATCGTCAACGCCACCTGCCATGGCCGCGACAACAGCGTCGTCACCGATGCCATCGCCGAGAGCGGCGGGCGCTATCTCGGCGTCGCCAATATCGACGAGAGCTTCACCGACCGGGAACTGGAGCGGCTGACCGAGCAGGGCATTCGCGGCTGCCGCTTCACCTTCGTCCGGCGGCTCGGCGCCGTGCCGGATCTGGCCGCCTTCCAGCGCATTATCAAGCGCATCAAGCCGCTCGGCTGGCATGTCGACCTCTATTTCGAGGCTCAGGACGTGCCGGATTTCGTGCCCATGTTGCGGGCGCTGCCGCTCACCTATGTGATCGACCATATGGGCGGGGTGCGGGCCGGCGCGATCCATGACGCCGCGTCTTTCGCGGCCCTCGTCGAGCTCCTGCGCACCGACGAGAACTGCTGGATGAAGGTGACTGGGCCCGAGCGTATCAGCGCCGCCGGGCCGCCCTTCCACGACGTCGTGCCTTTCGCCCGGGCGCTGATCGCGGCGGCGCCCGATCGCGTGCTCTGGGGCACCGACTGGCCGCATCCCAACGTCAAGCTGATGCCCAATGACGGTGATCTCGTCGACATCGTGCCCCACTACACCGCCGATCCGGCGCTGCAGCAGGCGCTGCTCGTCGACAATCCGGCGCGGCTCTACCGCTTCGCCTGACATGCGAGCGACTGGCGGCGTCGTCGCCCGCG